>Ga0116231_10011376_pt1 | contig 13722 bp, 12 predicted proteins | sample S1TSphgellanicum_2_FD_89695 | JGI IMG/M metagenome (GOLD analysis project Ga0116231, IMG submission 89695) | Host-associated microbial communities from peat moss isolated from Minnesota, USA - S1T2_Fd - Sphagnum magellanicum MG | ecosystem: Host-associated > Plants > Peat moss > Unclassified... | reverse complement strand
GAGACCTTGAGGTGCATCAGCATGGCATCGACCTGCGACCTCGCGACCTCGGAAACGCCCCCCGTACTTGCGAAGTTGGACAGTACGACTTGCGTAAGTTCGCGCGTGCCCTCGGCAATCTGCGCATCCGGGACCTTGAGAAAGGCCTGGATCTGCGCGAGCTGCACGAGGTCCTGTTCCGACAACTTGTCCTTGGCCAACACCGACGCGAGCGCCTTGCGGTAGGCGGGCAGTCGAAGGCGGTCGAGGTCCTCGGGCGTAAGCCGCAGCGCCGTGAATGCATTGCGAATCTGTAGCTCCTGCTCCCTGGACAGGGAGCCGCCGGCGGTCGCATCCATCAGCAACTTGGTGAACTGCTGCAGGTGATCCTTGTGCTGCTGGTGTTCCTCGAGTCCGTGCTTTATGGCGTCAAACAGCCCCATGATGCCTTATGCCTCCATCCCTGTGTGAGTCAACGCGTTCGAGATCTAATAGCCGGCAGAGTCATGCCCCGGTGCTCGCCTTAGATACGGTCATATCGTGAAGGACGTTGGCGCCGGCTCGCGAAACGTGCGCCACGATGTGCACGGCGCCTGCAATCGGGGGAAGCAACGTCGGTGCCACGCCGATAATTGTCTCGACTCATGAGGGTGGATATCGGTCCAGCATCGCGTCCGCGCCTTCAGCCTCTCCCCATTGTCCAAGCTCCCAGGTGGGAAACGCGACAAGGTCATCCGCCATGGTCGTGACGATGCCACGCAGGTCGAACGACCCTGCCGCGTGGTTCCGAAACGGCTTCTCGCCATATTGGGCCCCCACAATATTGCCGACCATCGACCCAACATGCGTTCCGACCTTCAACTTAGCGACGCGTGCCATTGCCTCATGCGCCCCGGATGTGCACGCCGCGCAGTAGATGGCTATCGCCAGAGCGCTCGGCGCCGATTTACCTTGTCCAACGGCGGCCTTGATGTCTTCGGTGCCATCCCGCATGGAGGCCAGCCTCTTGGCGCTACGCACGGCTTCATAAGTCTCACTCGGCCCCGCGCATTCGAGTAACTGCGATTGGCATGCATCAACCGCCTCCCCGAGATCTGCCCCCAAACAAATCAGAGTGACGAGAAGGGCAAAGAAGCCGGCGGAAAGCTGGGCAGACAAATGGCCATGGGTTATGGACGCGTCCTTCATGGCAGTATCAAAGACCTCCATTTCAAGGTCTCGAACAGTCCCGGCGTGCGTCAAACTGCTGGCGAAGAAAAGCCCTATCGGCGCCACTCTTGCAACGGCGCCATGACCCTTGCTTCTGTTACTGGCCGTCTGACCCAGCGCAGTCATCTTCACGAGCGAAAGCAGCAGCGTGTCCTCGACGACGCGACGAGCGTGAAGCTTTCGCTCATCCAGGAGCCAGCCCCGTGGCCCGTCAATCAGGGTTGCGGACGTGATGCCCTGGGTCACCAGCCACCGCAAATAGGCATGTGCGGTGATGCCGGAATAAACCGGACCGATGCCCTTTAGCGACGCACGCAAATTCGCACGGATCATGCCTTCGGCACAGAACAGGCTCAGCTGAGTCGTACTATTTGCGTGATGCTCCTGATCCTCAATCCCCGCCGCGGGTTCGAGAATACCTAGGTCGCCGATCGCCCCTCCGAGCAGGCAACCCCTAATTTTCGATCTTAAGACTTCCGGGGACAAGTAAGCCTTCCTTCGACGCAAATGAGAGCCAAGTTCCCGGACACCCGATACATGATTTATTCAATGGGATTCAACATTGGCGGCAGTCATCGATAAAAAAGGTCCCGACATCTGAATCACGGGATCCGCTCGATTCGAATGCTCTTCGGTGCTTCAAATGCAAGTCGACTCGAGACCTTTGTCGATGCAGGTGATATACCCTTGAAGATGAAAACGGACCGGATGATATCGACCTTAGCGTCCTCCGTAATCAAAACTGGAGCATCGTCGTTCTTGCAAATGACAATGGTGCTCGGATGCACTTCGCGAACGTGAAGGATATCTTCTCCGACCCGAATTCGGTCTCCTGCTCCAGCGCCTATTGACAACGCCATCGTTGCACTCGCTCCATGTAACGTTCAATCTTGCACCGAAATCATCGCATGGCGAAATGAATGCTACCTCGCTACCGGGTCTTGCGAACTTGTTCCAACCCCAAGGCCTCGACCAGAACCAGATTTCAAGAAATGCCCGGTCGCAGCTAAGGCGGAATCGACGAATGCGACAGCATCGGGCGCGACAGCATCGGCCGCGGGCGCTTCCGGCCCGCGGCAGCGCAGCGGCTGCCCGTCAATGCGGAAGCTGGCCCTCCTCCCTGGCCTTCTCGGCTTCCGCCTGGGCCGCCTGCCGATCGGCGAGCTTGCAGACATAGTCGCCGATCCGGCGTAGCACATCGCCCGCCCCCCATCTCGTGGAGCAATTGATGATGATGCAGGCCAGCGTCCACGCAAGGACATCAACGAGGATGTGCATCGACTCTGTCGCACGTGCCTCATCGACAACCGCGTTGATCTTATCGAGATACCGCTTCTCGATCGCCTCGGGCGGGAGGCGCTCCTCGGGCTGGGTCGCAACGCTGATGGTGCCGGGTAACACGTCCGCAGTGGTTTCACTCATGTTGTCGATCTCCCGCAGTATCGCCGCATCGCGGCGGCAACGAGGCCCCGTTTAGCTGACATTATTTTCCGTCGCGGCAATTGGGGCTAAATGACGACGTCAGGCTCCTGCACGATCAATACGAATTCATCAGTGGATTCCTCCTGCAAAGCGCGACCGGATCCCGCACGCGATCAGTACGGTCCAAGGACCATGCCGGTACGCATCGAGCTCGTCTCGTCAGAAGTGGGTCCCGCAGGGGACCGGGCCGCCCGACCGGGCGCCCTCGCAGCTCCGACGCTTTAGCGGCATTTGTCAGTCGCCCGCAAGTGGTCCCTAAATCGGCGACACCGGCAAAACAAAAAACCCGCCGGCCAGGAAGCCAAAGCGGGTTTCGGAACTACCAACCGCTTTAGCTGAATTTTTAACGCGCCCGCAAGCTGAATCTCTCAAATCGGCGCAGATTTAATTATCCGCTCAGGCGTCACGAATGTCAACGACGCTACAAGAACTCGGAGGCCGGAAGCATCGCGAGAGTCATCGGGGTCAGGTCGATATTTGTCGTCAAGGCTGATCCTAAAATCTACGGACGTAAACCGACATGTATCGACCTGACCCCAGTGCCCACCGCTTCCTCCAGCTGGCGTCTTCGTCGTCCGCGAAAGCCGTCGCGCACCAATGCGCCGCTTCCTCATCGCCGCCTCACGTCTTGTTCGGACAGCTGGCAACTACGCGATGGGCCAAGCAAGCAACTTCTCGTTCGTGCAACTCTCCTGGCGCACCGCAGACTGCGCAAATCCGCTCCGAAAGCCCGGACGCGAAGTGGATCATTCCACGGATGTAATCATCGCCCTGGGCAAAGATATAGAACCGCAGCGTGCCCAATTTCTCCTTGATCTGCTTGACGTGGACTTGCGGCAAGCCTTCCTCGTCAATTCGAGCCTGGATCGCCATGCACAGGGTATCGATCAGATCGAACCACCCGTCCCCACAGTTGAGGCTCTCGGTCGGGCCGCCGCTTGGGTGGCGTTCCTGCAGCTCAGACAATAATTTCGGATGGCGGTCGTACAAAAGGCTGCGAAGCTCTCCGCGCATGTGACCTCCTATTCAGCCCGATCGTGTTGAACCGCGCCTGGGACCAAACTTCAGCTTGGTCGTCGGCCCCTCGTCGTTCGGATCGCGCGATGCGTTTCCATCCCCCCGAACACTAATCGGGCGGGGTCTGCAACCTGATCGTCCTTATCATAGTGATCGGGGTCACGTCGATATTTGTCGTCAAGGCTGATCCTAAAATCTACGGACGTAAAATGACATGTATCGACCTGACCCCAGTGCCCCCAACATGCCCTAAGGCTGCTCCGCATCTTCACCGGGCCTTCGACGCGACCAATGCGGCAACGATGGCGACGCCCAGGGCCGCTCCGATCAGTTCAGCACCCATGAATCCCGGCACGCTGGACGGCGCGATGCCAGCGAAGGTGTCGCTGAACATCCGACCGAAGGCTGCGGCGGGGTTGGCGAAGGACGTGGAGGACGTGAACCAGTAGGCCGCGCCTATGTAGGACGCCACCATGGCCGCAACGCGGCTGGCAGGTGCACGCAGGACGATGAGAATCAGGCCTGCGGTGGCAACAATTTCACCGAGCAGCTGCCCGGTGCCTCCGCGCATCTTGCTGGAAAATTGCATGACGGTTATGTCGAACATGGCGTTCGCCAGCCAGGCCCCGAGCATGCCGCCGAACAGTTGCGCAACGATGTACGGCGCCAAAAGGCGAGGCGGCATCGCGCCGCGCATCGCCATGACGAGGGACACAGCCGGATTGAGATGCGCCCCGCTGATCGGAGCGAAGACCTCGACCAGAATGTACAGTCCGCCCGCCGTTGCCAGGGAGTTCGCCAGCAGGGCGACCGCCGCATTGCCACCCGCGAGGCGTTCGGCCATGATCCCGGAGCCAACGACGACGCACAATAACAGCGCGGTGCCCGAAGCCTCGGCGAACAGCTTGCGCCACGATTCCGCCATCGCGCTCAATTGCGGGAGATTCCCAACAGTGCGGAACGCAACTCATTGTCGCCCAATGCGCCCAGCGGCAAGGAGAGCAACTGCACCATCCGGTAAGCCAACGCCTGCCGCGTCAAGTCGAACGCGCTCTTCCTGCCGGCCTCCGGCGCACTGGACGGATCGGCGTAGCCCCAATGCGCCTGGACTGGCGCGCCGGGCCAAAATGGGCACGGCTCGGCGGCGGCGCTGTCGCAGACCGTTATCACGATCCGCATCGGCGGTGCATCCGCGCCAGTGAACTCGTCCCAACTCTTGCTGCGCAGGCCGGACGTGTCCACGCCGGCGTCGCCCAGTACCGCCAATGCGACGGGATTGATCCGCCCGCTCGGTGCGCTGCCTGCGCTGTGCGCACGCACGTCCTGGCCCAGCCGACGCGCCCAATGATTGAGCATGCCCTCGCCCAGCACGCTACGCGCCGAGTTGTGGGTGCAGAGGATGAGGACGTTGGTCGTCATCGTTCAGCAGCAATTCGCCGCAGGCGTCACTGCGATGGGGATCGGCCTGCCGCTGGCCGCCGCTGGCGTGCAGCATGCCGAACCCTGAGCGACCACCGCCGACTTCTCGCTGAATACGGGGATGGTCTCCAACGTCCGGAAGTGCTCCCACGCGATGCCTTGAGGATCGGTGACCCAGTGCTTCTCGCTCTTGGCGTAGCAGCACGTGGTCGCTCCTTCGTCGAGCAGCGCCATGTCGGCCGCTGCGGCCCGCGCCCGCATCTCAGCGAGTTCCGCTTCGGTCTCGGCTTGAATGCCCAGGTGATCGACGCCGGGCCGACCGCCGCGCGTCGAAATGGCGAAGTTCACGCGCGGATCGTCGAGCATCCATTTTGCGTAATCGTCTTCGACGCGCGTCGGTTCGGCCGCGAACAGCTTTGTGTAGAAGGCAATGCTGCCCGGCAGGTCGTCAACGTGGGCGTGAACATGGAACCGTTTCATGCTTTCTCCTTCAACAATCGCAGGTCGTCTCTGCCGCGTCGATGCATTGGGCGCCCTGGCAGCAGTTCTCGGTCAGGTAAGCCAACAGCCGATTCATGCGGTCGTATGCGGCCCGGTAGATCAGGTTGCGGCTCGCCCGCTCCTGCGTCACCAGACCGGCGTTGACGAGTTCCTTCAGGTGGAACGAGAGCGTGGCCGCAGGTATGCCCAAAGCCTCGCCGATGGTGCCTGGCGTCAGCCCCGCCTGCCCAACGACCACGAGGGCTCGAAAGACCCGCAGGCGCGCTGGCTGGACCAATGCGGCGAGCGCCTTGATGATGTCCGTCTCTTCCATATTTCTATATTATTCGTAATATAGAAATTGTCAAGCTCACTCGCTCCGTGCTCGCCGCACGAAGAAACCCCGGACCCAAGACTCGTTGACGGCCGAGGGCGGGATGTGGGGCAGTGCTGGGAGCCTGCGCGCAGGCGGTTCGCCGTCTCGGTCTTGCTGATCCAGAACGTCGCCCCGTCTGCCTTTTCCCTTTGCTCCAGGACTTACAGAACGTGCGCTGCGCCAATGTCCCGCACCGGCAAATCGCCCATGAACGGGTAGGCGTAGGTTTCCAGGGTGCCGGTCAGTTGGTCGGCGTGCTTTTAATTGAGACACCCCGGGCGATACGAGTTGATGTACTTCCCGGCGCATTGCCTGAACGTCAGCGTCGCCGCACCCTCGGCCTTTAGCCGGCTTCGGGGGGCTCGCGCTTTCTCGGTGGGGTACCCATCCTTGCGAAACTGGTCGCGAGGATCCTGCGCCTTCGCGTGCCCTGGCGAGGGACACACCCGGATGGGCGCCTAGACCCATGTCGCGCCGCTTGCGTGCTGTGACAACGCGAAGAGGGGTGGCGGAGAGGGTGGGATTCGAACCCACGGTGCCTTGCAGCACGCCGCATTTCGAGTGCGGTACATTAGACCACTCTGCCACCTCTCCGTCGTTTCTTGCAGGCTCGCAAAGCGCAGCCAGCGAGTCTAGCAAACTACGGACGCCGATCGCTCCGGATCGCGTATCCCAGAGCCCATCCATCCATCCGGGACCAAGACCTGCCGCTCAGCCCACGGCAGCCAGACGCTCCTGGCCACCCAGGTACGGCCGCAGCGCCGCCGGGATCGCGATCGAGCCGTCGGCCTGCTGGCCGTTCTCCAGCAGCGCCACCAGCGTGCGACCCACGGCCAGGCCCGAGCCGTTGAGGGTGTGCACGAACTCGATCTTGCCCTGGGCGTTGCGGTAGCGCGCCTGCATGCGCCGCGCCTGGAAGGCGTCGCAGTTCGATACCGAGGAGATCTCGCGGTAGGCGTTCTGCGCCGGGAGCCACACCTCGAGGTCGTAGGTCTTGTTCGCGCTCGGGCCCATGTCGCCGGTGCACAGCAGCAGCACCCGGTAGGGCAGCTCCAGGCGCTGCAGCAGGCCCTCGGCATGGCCCACCATCTGCTCGTGCGCGGCCTCGGACTGCTCGGGCTGGGCGATCTGCACCATCTCCACCTTGTCGAACTGGTGCTGGCGGATCATGCCGCGCGTGTCCTTGCCGTAGGAGCCGGCCTCCGACCGAAAGCATGGCGTATGCGCGGTGAGCTTCATCGGCAGCTCGGATTCGCGCAGGATCTGCTCGCGCACGAGGTTGGTCAGCGTCACTTCCGAGGTGGGGATCAGGTACAGCGGCTCGCCGGCCTCGTCGCCGCCGCGCTGCACGCGAAACAGGTCCTGCTCGAACTTGGGCAGCTGCCCGGTGCCCATCAGCGTCTGCGCGGTGACCAGATACGGTGTCTGGCATTCGGTGTAGCCGTTGTGCGCCGTCTGCACGTCCAGCATGAACTGGGCCAGCGCGCGGTGCAGCCGCGCCACCGGGCCACGCAGCACCGCAAAGCGCGCGCCCGAAAGCCGCGCCGCCGCCTCGAAGTCCAGCCCCAGCGGGGCGCCGACATCGACATGGTCCTTGACCGGGAAGTCGAACTTGCGCGGGCTGCCCCAGCGGCGCACCTCGACGTTATCGTCGCTCGAGCGTCCCACCGGAACCGAGGGGTGCGGCAGGTTGGGCACGCCCAGCAGCAGGTCCAGCTGCTGCTGCTGCACCTCGGCCAGGCGCAGCTCGAGCGCCTTGAGCCGCTCGGGCAAGGCCGCGCTCTCGGCCATCAGCGCGCCGGCGTCCTCGCCGCGCGCCTTGAGCATGCCCACCTGCTTGGACAGCGCGTTGCGCCGCGCCTGCAGCTCCTCGGTGGACGACTGCACCTGCTTGCGCTGCAGTTCGATGGCGGTGAAGGCTGCGGCGTCGAAGGCGAAGCCGCGCGTCGCGAGTCGCGCGGCGACCTCGTCGGGGTTCTTGCGCAGCAGGTGGATGTCGAGCATGTCGGGCTTTCGGCAGATGGGATAGGGCAGATCGGATCCGGGGTGCGGCAGGCCGCGGCCCGCATCGGTCGCGGTCACCGCGGCAGGCGCGATTATGTCGTGTCCGAAGATGGGACCGAGGATCGGTCCGCGGATCGTTCCGCGGATGGGTCGTCAGGTGGGTCGGCGGACGGACCGGCACCGGTATCGGGACTGGCATCCGCCGGACCGTCCGCGCCGGGCGGCCGCCCTGCCCCGGCATTGCGGGCGCGCAGTTGCTGCAGCTTCTCCGCGATACGCTGCTCCAGTCCGCGGTCCGTGGGCTGGTACCAGTGCTGCGGCGCCAGTCCGTCGGGGAGATAGGTCTCGCCGGCGGCGAACGCGTCCTCCTCGTCGTGGGCATAGCGATAGCCCTTGCCGTGGCCCATCTCGCGCATCAGGCGCGTGGGCGCGTTGCGCAGGTGCATCGGCACCGGGCGCGACTCGTCCGCGGCGACGAACGCGCGCACGGCCTTGTAGGCGTTGTAGACGGCGTTGGACTTGGGCGCGACGGCCAGGTAGACGATGGCGTGCGCCAGCGCCAGTTCGCCCTCGGGCGAGCCCAGGCGCTCGTAGGTCTGCGCGGCCTCCAGCGCGACCTGCAGCGCGCGCGGGTCGGCCAGGCCGATGTCCTCCACCGCCATGCGGATCGCGCGCCGCGCGACGTACAGCGGATCGGTGCCGCCGTCGAGCATGCGCGTCATCCAGTAGAGCGCGGCATCCGGGTCCGAGCCGCGCACCGACTTGTGCAGCGCCGAGATCTGGTCGAAGAAGTTGTCCCCGCCCTTGTCGAAGCGGCGCAGCGAAGCCGGCAGCGAGGCCCGCAGCGCGGCCGCATCGACCGGCCCGGCGCCGTCCGGCGCGGCGGTGGCCACGACCTCCAGCGCGTTGAGCAGGCGCCGCGCATCGCCGTCGGCCAGGTCGACGAGCAGCTGGCGCGCGTCGGCGGCGATCTGCAGCTGCGGCAGGTGGCGGGCGCGGGCGCTCTCGAGCAGTTCGCCCAGCTCCTGCGCGGACAGCGGTTGCAGCACGTAGACGGCGGCGCGCGAGAGCAAGGCGCCGACGACCTCGAACGAGGGATTCTCGGTCGTGGCGCCGATGAACACGAACAGGCCCGACTCGACATGCGGCAGGAAGGCGTCCTGCTGGCCCTTGTTGAAGCGGTGCACCTCGTCGACGAAGACCACGGTCGAGCGCCCGTCGCGCGCCTGCGTGGCGCGCGCCTGCTCGACGGCCTCGCGGATGTCCTTGACGCCGCCCAGCACGGCGGAGATGGCGATGAACTCGAGGCCGAAGGCGCCGGCCATCAGGCGCGCCAGCGTGGTCTTGCCCACGCCGGGGGGACCCCAGAGGATCATCGAATGCGGATGGCCGGAGGTGAAGGCCGCGCGCAGCGGCTTGCCCGGCCCCAGCAGGTGCTGCTGGCCCACGACCTCGTCGAGGTGGCGCGGCCGCATGGCCTCGGCCAGCGGGATCTGGCGCAGCGCACGGCCGGGGTCGGAAGCGGGCCGCGGTTGCTTGGCGGCCGTTGCCGCTGGGGCTGCACCGCCATCGTCCATGAAGAGGTCGCTCACTCGGGCACCGTCGTCAAGGGGAGGCTGTTCGTCCCCGCTCCCGCTTGCGGGGCGGAGCCGGGGTTTCGTGAAGCACCGCTTCGCGCCGGTGGAGCGACCGCGCCTTGCAAGGCGCGGGCTCCGGGCTCAGGGTGAGGGTCGGCGCGTCATAGGAACTCATAGCTGCCGCCCTCTCCCCCGCCCCTCTCCCGCGCGCGGGCGAGGGGAGCTTTACGACCGTCATTTGGATTATTGGTCCTCCAGTACATCGACGCCTGCTGGCGGCGTGTACTGGAACTGTTCGCTCGTCAGCGGCGGATTGCGCTGCACGTGGTCGAAGGCGAGCGTCGTCGACTGGCCGAAGCTGTCGCGCAGTTGCATGGCCGCGGGCAGGCCGTCGCGGAAACCGATGCGTATGCGTTCGAACAGCGAGTCCTTGCCGTTGGGCGTGGCCTTGATCCAGTCGATGCCGTCCGCGCTGCCGTCGTCCTCGACCTTGAAGTCGTGCTCGAAGTCGTTGGAGCCGAACAGGATCGAGGCCGGCGAGGCGGGCAGCGCGCCGGCCAGCTTGCGCTTGGTGACCTGGTTGAGGTCCTTGTCATACAGGTACAGGATCTTGCCGTCGCTGACGATCAGCTGCTGGTAGGGGCTCTGGTAAGTCCAGCGGAACTTGCCCGGGCGCAGGAATTCGAAGCTGCCGCGCGACACGGCCGGCTTGGCCGGCGGCGCCCCGGTGGCCCCACTGCCCGCCACCACCTTCTGCGGCGGGCTCTGCTGGGTGAAGTCGCCGCGCGCGGTCGTGGTCTGCGTCAGGAACTGGTGCAGCTGCTCGGTGGGCGTGCTGGCGCGCGCGGCGCCGCACAGCAGCGCGGCTGCCAGCAGCAGGCCGGCGCGGCGGCACGAAGCACTGCCGGCACGGGGCCGGCGCGGCGGGCTCACGTCGTCTCCCGCGCCGGCACGATGATCTCGCGGTTGCCGTTGGACTGCATCGCCGAGACCATCCCCGCCTGCTCCATCTGTTCGAGCAGGCGCGCCGCGCGGTTGTAGCCGATGCGCAGGTGGCGCTGCACCAGCGAGATCGACGCGCGGCGCTGCTTGAGTACGATCTCCACCGCCTGGTCGTAGAGCGGATCGGCCTCCGAACCCTCGGCCGCCGCGGCACCGCCCTCGCCCGCCAGCGCGCCGGCCTCCGGCGCGTCGAGCACGCCCTCGACGTACTGCGGGCTGCCCTGCCCGCGCAGCGCCTCGACCACGCGGTGCACCTCGGCGTCGGAGACGAACGCACCGTGGACGCGGGTGGGCACGCCGGTGCCCGCGGGCAGGTAGAGCATGTCGCCCTGGCCGAGCAGCGACTCGGCGCCCATCTGGTCGAGGATGGTGCGCGAATCGACGCGGCTCGAGACCTGGAAGCCGATGCGCGTCGGGATGTTGGCCTTGATGAGGCCGGTGATGACGTCGACCGAGGGCCGCTGCGTGGCCAGGATCAGGTGCATGCCGGCCGCGCGCGCCTTCTGCGCGATGCGGGCGATCAGCTCCTCGACCTTCTTGCCCGTGACCATCATCATGTCGGCGAGTTCGTCGATGACGACGACGATCACCGGCAGCGGCTCGAGCGGCGCGGCCTGCGCCGGATCGGGCTCGAACGGGTTGACGATGACCTCGCCGCGCTCGGCCGCCTCGGCGATCTTCTGGTTGTAGCCCCCCAGGCTGCGCACGCCCATCTTGCTCATCAGGCGGTAGCGCCGGTCCATCTCGGCCACGCACCAGTTGAGCGCGTGCCCGGCCTCGCGCATGTCGGTGACCACCGGCGCCAGCAGGTGCGGTATGCCCTCGTAGGTCGACAGCTCGAGCATCTTGGGGTCGATCATCAGCAGGCGCACCTCGGAGGGATCGGCCTTGTACAGGATCGAGAGGATCATCGCGTTGATGCCTACCGACTTGCCCGAGCCGGTGGTACCGGCCACCAGCAGGTGGGGCATGCGCGCCAGGTCGACGACCACCGGCTTGCCGGCGATGTCCTTGCCCAGGCCCAGCGTGACCGGCGACGCGCTCTCGTTGTAGACCGCCGACCCGAGGATCTCGGACAGGCGCACGACCTGGCGCCGCGCGTTGGGCAGCTCCAGGCCCATCAGGTTCTTGCCCGGGATGGTCTCGACCACGCGTATCGACACCAGCGAGAGCGCGCGCGCCAGATCCTTGGCCAGGTTGACGATCTGCGCGCCCTTGACCCCGGTGGCGGGTTCGATCTCGTAGCGCGTGATGACCGGGCCCGGATACGCGGCCACGACCGCCACCTGCACGCCGAAGTCCTTGAGCTTCTTCTCGATCAGGCGCGAGGTGAATTCGAGGATCTCGGTCGACACCGCCTCGGGGCCCGCCTCGGGCTCGTCGAGCAGCTCGAGCGCCGGCAGGCCGTTGACCGTGGCCTCGGCGAACAGCGGCACCTGGCTCTCCCTCTGCTTGCGCTCCGAGGCGGCCACGCGGGCGGCCTGGCGCTCGATGTGCACCGGTTCGTGCTCGCCCTGCTGCTCGCGCTGCACCGCCACGGCGGCGGCGCGCTCCTCCGATGCGGTCTCGCCGATGCTGCGATCCTCGTCGGCCTCGCGCCGCGCGCGCGCGCGCGCGCCGAGCGACTCGATCAGGCGCCCCAGGCCTTCGGCGACGACGAGCCAGGAAAACCCGAAGGCCAGGCTCGCACCCAGCGCGCAGGCGGCGATCAGCGCGACGGTGGCCCCGGTGCTGCCCAGGGCGCGCAGCACCCAGGGGGCGATGGTCGAGCCCAGCAGGCCGCCGGAAGCACCGGGCAGGCCGTGCGCCAGCGAGCCCAGGCGCAGCGATTCGAGCGCCGTCGCGGCCAGCAGCAGGACGATGAAGCCGGGCCCGCGCACCCAGCGCGAGAGGCCGGGCGCCGCTTCGTGCCGGCGGTGCAGGCGCGTGAACTCGCGCCCGACCCAGCTGGCGCCCAGGGGCACGAACAGGCAGGCAGAGAATCCGAACAGGAAGAACAGCAGGTCGGCCAGCCAGGCGCCCAGGCCACCGCCCCAGTTCAGGACGCGCGGGTTGTTTGAGGCGTTGGTGAAGCCGGAGTCGTCGTGGTGGTAGGACAGCAGCACCGCGGCCAGGGCCACGACGGCCAGCGCCATGGTCATCCAGCGTGCCTCGGCGAGCAGGCGCGCGCCGCGCTCGAGCTCCGCGCCCGCCGCGCCGGCCTCGGCACGGGGGCGCGACGAGGCCGCGCGCCGCGGCGCCTCGCGGCGGCGTACGCGAACGTCATCCAAGCCTCGCGAACCGGATCCGGCAGCCATTGCGCATTATAGATGGGGGATCGCGGGATAAGGCCGCGTGTGCCACCGGCGCCACCAGCCTGCCGGCCTGTCCGATACCGCGGGCGCTTTGGCGCCCACGCGGCGCGCTCCTATAATCCTGCCGCTGGCAACCGCCATGCGCAGTACCGCCCCGGCCCGAGCGCGCCGGGGCGTCTCGGAAGGAAGCCTCATGTCCACGCCCAAGCACTGCAAGGTCCTGATCCTCGGATCCGGGCCGGCCGGCTACACCGCCGCGGTATATGCCGCGCGCGCCAATCTCGCGCCGGTCCTGGTCACCGGCATGGCCCAGGGCGGGCAGCTGATGACCACCACCGATGTCGACAACTGGCCGGCCGACGTCCAGGGCGTACAGGGGCCCGATCTGATGCAGCGCTTTCTCGAGCACGCCCAGCGCTTCGAGACCGAGATCGTCTTTGACCAGGTCACCCAGGTGGACCTCTCCGAGCGCCCGTTCACGCTGATCGGCGACTCGGGCCAGTATCGCGCCGAGGCGCTGATCATCGCCACCGGCGCCTCGGCCCAGTACCTGGGATTGCCCTCCGAGCAAGCCTTCATGGGCCGCGGCGTGTCCGGCTGCGCCACCTGCGACGGCTTCTTCTTCCGCAACCAGGAAGTCTGCGTCGTGGGCGGGGGCAACACCGCCGTCGAAGAAGCCCTCTACCTGTCCAAGATCGCCAGCACGGTCCACCTGATCCACCGGCGCGACCGTTTCCGGGCCGAGCCGATCCTGGTCGACCGCCTGATGGACCGCGTCCACGAGGGCAAGATCCAGCTCCACCTCTGGCAGCGCCTGGACGAGGTGCTGGGCGACGACAGCGGGGTCAACGGCGTGCGGCTGCACGACGTGCGCAACGATACG
>Ga0116231_10011374_pt1 | contig 13723 bp, 10 predicted proteins | sample S1TSphgellanicum_2_FD_89695 | JGI IMG/M metagenome (GOLD analysis project Ga0116231, IMG submission 89695) | Host-associated microbial communities from peat moss isolated from Minnesota, USA - S1T2_Fd - Sphagnum magellanicum MG | ecosystem: Host-associated > Plants > Peat moss > Unclassified... | reverse complement strand
TCATATTCACATAAAAATATTCAAAATTAAATGGAATATTGAAAATATTCCATTTTTATGATCAATTATAATTTTCTGAATTGAAATACTAATTTAGAATTCAAAAAAATTTTAGATCAAATCCGTCTTTTTGAATTGAAAATATCATATTCAAATCAAAATTTTCAAATTCAAATAATGTTTTTAACAATTGAAATAACAATTTTCAGATTCAAATATCAAGTTTCAAAATTTAATAATTTTTTAAAAAAGTTAAAATAATATTTTTTCATAATTGAAATATCAATTTTCAGATTTGAATAAAAAAATTAAAAGGTCAAATATTAATTTTGCGATTCATTATATGAACAATATACATATGTATGCATATTATATATATATATAATTTTAGTACATACATTAAATTATACCCCTATGTCATTGTAGAATACCTTTAGGATGCAACTAATTTGGTGACTATTTCGACTAATGGGACATATCAACCTATTAGTGGATGAAAGTAAATGGAAAATTGATGTAACCAATAGGATGAAATTTTCTAATAGTTGTATCATAGTTGTGAAAATGACCAAAATAGTTGAAAGTTGGTCTTGTAGTTGCAAATATTCTCAAATCTAGTCGCAAATGACTATAAATCGCATCTAGTCGTAAATTGAATGGTTACATTTTGGCTGATTTCTACTAGTGGGGATTGAGGATAAACCGTAAATAATTTAAGTCAATGCACAATTAGTTTAAGAGAACATGAATTCTTTGAGAGAATTGTTAATGGAGTGCAAGGATGTCTTTGTTTAGATGTACAAAGACCTAAAAAGATGGTACACCAAAATTGGCAAAACATCGTATTGATTTAGACACATCTATTCCATTTGCACTTCACATCAGGTACAAAATCAATCTAAACTATGTTATAGTTGAATACAAAACAAATAAATTGTTAACAACATGATGTATACAACCTCTAGAAAAAGCCACTTGGTTGCCATTGATAGTGGTAGTACCTAAGAAAAATGGGAAGTTTAAAATCTATCTAGATTTTAGAAAATTCAATGCAACCACAAAGAAAAATCCATATTCATTGCCTTTTGCAAATGAGGTTTTTAACATAATTGTAGGGCATGATGCATATTCTTTCTTAGATGGATACTTTGGATACCACCATATATCCATAACATTAGAGGATATATACAAAACAATGTTTGTAACAAATTGGAGAACCTTTATTTGGGTAGTTATACCATTTGGAGTGAAGAATAATGGACCTCCTACATATCATAAGGTAGTGAGTAGATCCTTCAAATATTATTTGGACATATTCATGAAAATCTTTTTGTATGATTTCATTATGTACAATGACGTGGATATTCATCTAGTTAAATTCAAATTGTGTTTTCAAAAGTGTAAAATATTTTGGATTAATTTGAATCCAAATAAGTGTGCATTCATGGTATTTTCAAGGATGATATTGGGATTTATAGTTTCCAAGGAAGGTAAATTACCATATCCTAATGAATTCTAAGCCATAATCTAAATACATGTTTTCACAAATCCACAACATATTCAGGTATTCAATGAAATGGCTCCATTTTATAAATGTTTCATCAAGAATTTTTCATTTATCATGACTGCAATTACCAAACTCATGAAGAAGATCGAATAGTTTTTATGGACCCTAAAATGTCAAGTAGCTTCGGACTAGGTAAAACAAAAATATAAAGAAGTTCACCTATTTTTATATCTTTTAATCAAGATATAAATTTTCATGTCCATACAGATGCACCATTATTAGTTGTAGGTGCCATGTTAGCACAAAACTTGACATGAAAACATGATCAACATGTAGTTTTGTTTTTAAACTATGGAACAATGCAAAGTGAAACTATAGTACCACATAATGTGAAACCTTAGCCATGGTATTTGCACTTCACAAGTTTAAACATTACCTATTGGGTAGTAAGTTTGTATTTTATGTTGACCCTATGGTTTTGGTCTATTTAATGAATAAACCATAGGTTTCAAGTCATATTGTTAATTGATTATTACTATTTTTGGAATATGAATTTATAATAATGTATAAGCCATGACATATTCATGTAGTAGCACATGTGTTATCTAGGCTACCAAATATTACAAAATCAATAGGTGTACATAATCAAACTATAGATGTAGCTTTGTTTCATTTATAACCGATTTGGTTATAAGAGGTAAAGGATTATTGGTAAATAGGCCATATGTCTAATGTTTTAACATCTACTTAGAAACAAAGGTTAAGTGAAAATAATATAACCTTTCACAATATACAAGATGGAATCTTGTACCAAATGGGTCAAGACAACAAATTAAGATGTTGTGTTACCATAAATGAAGCTCAAAAGATATGTTGGGAGCTCCATGAGGATTTTGCAAATGGACATTTAGTAAATATTATTGTCAAGAAGATTTTAAATGTGGGCTACTAACTTGACCCACATTGTTCAACGATGTTGCAAAATATTGTAGATATTGTAGTTCAAATTAATGTACACAAGAAGATTGATGCAATCTTCATAAAGGATCACACTTTGGCTAGTTGTAATGGGGCAATCCAAGCACTTCAACATGATGTTAGGTGCGTACGAAAAACCATTGACAAGTTCATAAGTATGGAGCCATATTCTTCAAAACATAAATTCAGGAATATGAAAACTTATTCATGCAAAACATTATCTTTAGGACTAAACATAAATCCATGGACCTAGAGGCATCAAATATTGATGTTTGGTGGAACTTAGTGTAGGATATTATGTACAAGGATGTATGGAATTTGTTTGATGAACATAAAGTGGATGAAGCCATGTATAAGAGGAAGTTCAAAGCATATAGAAAAACTTATCTTGACTTTGTGTATGAGTCCCCTCATGTAACCCCAAAAAACAATTTTATAGAATGAGACAAGGAGCAATATCAAACAAGTCTAAGTGGGGAAACACCAAAAATACAATTGGAGGTGCTTGAAAAAATGAAAGGTGGAGGTGGAATGGAATATGTTTTTGTTGAGCAAGAGGACATACCAATAGTGGAACAAGATACAAACATATCCATAAGAGCTCATGAGCAATTGAAACAAAAAATAATGACAAGCTACAAATTCTATTGAATACATGACAACATAGATTGCATTTTAGTTTGTAATTTATGGTATGACCATTCATTAAAACAAATCAAAGTTTTTACAATTGGTTTTTGCGACTAATTTTTAGTTGCAAACGACATTTGTGACTATATTTCCTTTAGTTGCATTGGATAAGTCGCAAATGACAACCATTCATGGATGGAAAAACAAATCAACAAAATACATGTTCATTCGTTGACCCATTGTATAAGTATTGTTGCTTGCAACTAATTTGGTCAACCTTGTGCTTTTATCATATGCTACCACATGTAATTAATTTAATGTACCTTTGACATTAAATTTTGAATGAAATTCTGAAATAATTTTGAACATGGAGTTTAGTTGCAAATTACTTACAACTCATTCCATAAATTTTATCTTTATTTTTATTTTTGTGAATTATATAATTCAATAGGTAAGTGACTAACTAATTAACTAGTTAATTAACTAATGGAAAAATTAACTATTCATTAATAACTAACGAATAAACTACTTGATTAAATAATTAAAAATAAATATATATTATAATAATTCATCAATAATTTATAGTTACATAATTATGTAATTAACCAATTAATTTAAATAATATTAAATCTACAAAAATGAAATTCAATTTATTTAAAATTTTATTTATAATGTTATAGTATTCCATCAATAAGTATCAAATATAAATAATAAATATTGGAAAAAATTATATATATTTTAGTAATTCAATTAATTATAATTTAAAAAAACAATGAATAATTTTATATAATATTAATATTAATGTAACTAGTAACTATCCTAGATTAGCTCCTTTATTGTACTTGTTCTGATTATTTTCTCATTTGGTATATGAATATTAAATATAATAATAAATAATTAACAATTATACTAACCTTTATATTGCAACCCATGCAAGCTATTTTATTACTATTCACATTATTATTTCACTTGTTATAACTATTTTTGAACTACTATAATAAGCATTTAATATTATATATACATAATATTATTAATTATTAAAATTACTATAAACTAGATTTGTTATCACATAATTATAATATCAACATTTAATATAAAATTTTGAGTTGTAATAATAATTCTTAACTATAAATAATTATTTATAAATAATAAAATAATAAAATATAGAATTACATTAATCACTTTAATTATAGTAAAATGACTATACATTCTAAAAATCAGATTCCAAAATAATAATTTTAAGTTCTAAACAATGACTAATTAAATTCCATTATAAATTACAAAACTGCTCTAATTAATATATAAAACTATTAATTATAATCAATTTACAGTTTAGACATTGATTACAAGAATTTATTTATTTATAAATATTAATTATTACTATTAAAATATTTGTATTGATAAATATTATGCATTTAAAAGACGTAATTATAAATATAGATATGATAATTTAGTATACTTAAAAAAATTGCATATATGAAATAATTGCATCAATTTAAAAAATTATACGATTGCATTGAGTTCCTAGTTATTTTGTTTGCTACTGCACAAGATTATGGTGTTCGTTCTTTTGAGCTTTGCTTGAATGTCGAGTGGTGTGATCTTTTATGTTCTAAAGTTTTGCAATTCCCTTGAGAGTTGAACTCCATGGGGCCTAGACCCTGGAGTTATTTATTTATTTATTTATTTATTTCTCTTTTTATCTTTCCCCTTTTTCCCCTCTCTTCCCCTTTTGGTTCTTTTTCATGGTGAGGAGCTAGTATTGTTGCTACCGGAATAGGAAAAACTACGGAGTTCCAGTGCATGAAGTGGAAAAAAGAAAAAGAAAAAAGGAGAAGGAGTGAAGGGTGGTGGTTATGCAGCCCAAAAGAAGAAAAGGAAGGAGGAGGAGGAGGAGGAAAAAAAAGGGGAGGCCGGGGGAGGGATGAATGGCAACATTAAGCTTGCTATTATAGCCCACAAAGGAAGAAAAGGAGACTTGAAGAAGGAAAAGAATAAGAAGAGAAGAAGAGGAAGGGAGGGAATGCGGTGGCTCGAACTACTGTTGTAGCTTGACGTTGCAGTGCATAGCCATTGCGCCATCATGCCCGCGTGTGAATGAAGCTTTTGCGGCCATCACCTTCAAGCTTCAGCTCGTTTGAAGTGCGGGCTAAGCCTATTGGCTCGCTAGGGTGCTGGTGGCCTACCAGGCTTAGGCAAGGCCGAGGCAAATAAGGCCAAGGGGGTCCAATCCGAACCCACCCCAAGCCACTTTTGTTTTTTTATTTATTTTATTGGATTTCCAAACCTAAGCTTGAGGGCCATGTGGCAGCTAGGGTTAGGTTCAGGTGGGGGGGGGGCAAGTTCGGGCCAATCTAAACTTATTATTTATTTATAATGTTTATTGTTGTTTTCTGAACTTAATAATCAAGTTTGGCACTAATTCGAACTTGACACATGTCAATAAATAAATAAATATATAATTCCTTTTTTTTTTTTTTACTTTATTTATTTTTCAGTTTTTATCCAAGTGGAGGGTTTTCATCCATAATTGGGATGTAGGATTTTTCATCCAAGGTTTGGATGAAATTTTTCATTCATCCATGAGTTTTGGCGAGCCATATTTTTCACATACAGGTTCGGATTTTGATGATTTTCACGTCATCAATTTTGTATTGGGAAGCTCTACGCAACAACATGCTTGTAGCTATTTTTGAAGATTGTGATTTTGGGAGTTCAAAGACTAATATTCGTATTTTTGAAATTTATTTCATCTAAAACCTTGTAAATTGATATTTCCCTCATATGATGCTTTGTTTTGGGTGTTGTCTTCACCATTGTTCTTATGTTGAAAGAAATTATCATTTTACAAGGCTTTAGCTAAGTTGGTGGAGGGCCATTTCCTAGCCCTTTTTTAAGTGGTGTGGTGTGAGGGGCACAGGAAGGCATGAGGTGCATAGGAAGGCACGGAACAAAATAGCAACACATGAGTGACTTACCTATAAGTACTCATGATATTGATAGGTGGTGGAGTGTCATGTTGTCAACTTTTGCATAACTATTGTCATGAGTCTTTGAACATAACTTATAGGGGTGAAAACGTGTCTATGTTAAAGGGTTCCTCCTCCTTGTGTTGTGGGTTTTTGCACTTGATTCCTATGTCTATGTTTGGGATTGTCAATTCTTTTTCGGGGGTAAAAAAAAACCACTACCACATCAAAGATCAAAAGATTTTATAATGGGCATGGCATTATTTTTTCAATTATTTTTGTTTGCGAATGTTTCATGAATCACAAACATGAGGCTTTATGGCCATTGAAAAACTATAATTTATATGTACAATATGTACATTAGTTTTATCCAATCCTCTTCATTTAACCATTGGATCAAAATTAATTTTGACTCCAAGTGAACTTTGAGCTTCAAAATTTTGTCATGCAAATTTTAAAGTTTTTTCCTTTTGTTTAAAATAGCCAAAGGATATCATAAATTTTTTAGTTTATTGCATATTATAATACTTGTTAAACATCACATTTTTAGTGAAAAGTGGTTCACCTTAGTGTGTTTTCCCCCATCTAGGTTTAAAACAAACCTAGGTGACTGTGTTTAGGTAAGGAACCTAGGTAACCTAAACCATTTGCATAGGTTGCAAGTGTGAGGATTTGAACCCCTCACCAACACTTTGAAGGTTCAATTTTTAACCATCACATAACTTTTTTTCATAACAAAATTTCCCACCACAAAACTACAAAGAAAAATTTAATAAAATTTAAGTAAAAAAACTTATGTACCCTAATTAAACTAGGTTTAATCAAATCTACCTTAGGTAGACCTAGGCTAATTAATTTATCTAAGGCCTACAAAAGTTAACTTAAACATACATGGGTTAAATTAAGCTAGCTAAGAAAACCAAGTTAACATAAGTTAATTTATGCTACTTAAGATAACCTAAGATCCACTTAGGTTAACGTAAGTTTAACTTAGGATAACCTAGAATACCTAGGTTAACCAAAGGTAACCCTTGTTAACCTATTGAATTTAGCTTAAATTAAGGTTAAACCTAGGCTAGTTGGAAAATTAAATTTCAAATAACCAAGGTTTAACCAAGGCTAAACCTAGGCCAACCAAGGTTAAATTAGGTTAAACTTAAGTTAACTTTAATTAAACCTATGTTGACATTAAACTAACCTTGGTTAAAACTTAAACCTAAGCTAATTTTGGTTAAACATTAGGTTAAATTGAGACTAATCAACCAAGGTTAAACCTAGGTAAATGCCAATTAAACCTAAAGAAAACCTATGTTAATTTGAGCTAAACCTAGGGCAAACTTAAACAAACCTTGATTAAATTTAAGTTAATTTTTGTTCAATCAAGGCTGAACATTGGCTAAACCTAGGTTAATTAATATTAAAATAACTTATATCTAAGTTAATGTAAGTTAACAAAGGTTAAATAAACAAAACTAACCTTTATTATACTTAGGTTAAACTTAAGTTAACCAATGTTAAACCTAAGTTAACATCAGTTAATACAAATTATGGATGATATTAATATGGGCTTGAAATAAATGTTTGTCATTCTATGTATTGGTTTTAGCTTGTGTTTTGACTTTATGAATAAAGTGGGTCTTGAACCCTTTGAATCCGAAATTAATAAGGCATTTATTCAACTTCATTTCAAATTGAAATATTGATCAATATTAATAAATAAATTAAAAAATCCATTAAAAAATCTCATGTCACATGTGAAACTTGTTCACAACACAAACTAAAACTATGACATTTAAGGTCTTATCATAACAAAAAATAAAAATTGTGTCACATGTGAAATTCATGTTGTGATGCAAGTTAAAACTATGACATTTAATGTTTTATCACAATGAAAGCCCCCCAAAAATCCCTCACTTCAATAGGTGTAAAAAATTTAATGTCACATGTGAAACTTGTGTCATGATGCAAATTAAAATTGTGATATTTAAATTCTTGTCACAAAAAAGGAAAAAAAAAGGTCACATGTGAAATTCATGTCATGATGCAAGTTAAAACTCTGACATTTAAAGTTTCATCACAATGAAAGCCCCCAAAAACATTTGTCATTTCAATGGGTGCAAAATGTCTTGTATTGGGAACAAATGCAACATGTTATGTGTGAATGGATACACATACGTAACAATGTTGATAGTGGACAACAACTGAGAAAACCACCAAAACATTTTCTGATTTGGTAATGAGACCTTTGGTCAAATTTTTGAATTCCTTGTTACAGAAGAATGGGTGCACACATGTAATGACCTTCATAATGAACAAGTAGTAACATTTGGAGCATATACATATTTCAATGGGTGCAAAATGTGTTATATTGGTAACAAAACAACTTGTTATGTGTGAATGGATACACATACGTAGTAATGTTGATAATGTATAAGTTGTATTTGGAACACATACATATTTCAATGGGTGCAAAATGTGTTATATTGGTAGCAAAAACAACTTGTTATGTGTGAATGGGTAATCATATGTAGTAATGTTGATAATGTATAAGGTGTTGTATTTGGAATACACATACATAACTCAATGGGTGCAAAATATGTTATATTGGTAACAAAAACAAGTTGTTATGTGTGAAAAGGTACACGTATGTAATGATGTTGATAATGTACAAGTTGTTGCATTTGGAATACACATACATAAGTCAATGGGTGCAAAATGCATCTATTGGTAACAAGAATTACTTGTCATGTGTGATTACATACACATATGTAGTGACATTGACAATGGATTGTAAGAGGTGGAAAAAGTCACTAGAGCATTTTTGTCGACTAGGAATGAAGTCTTTCATTAACTTTTTGAACCATCAAAGAAGAAATTGAGATTATAATTTCTATGTTAATGAACCACATAGCAAACATTGCAACACTACTAATTCATCTTTAGTCATTAGTGCAAAGTTCTACTATTTGTTGAAAGCCACTATAAATTAGTCAAATTATAGTAAAATCAAACATTAGCTGCATGGGGTAGTGGTGGAATTTAATGAGAAGATCTTTTGTTGTGCTTCTTATTGAAAGTCAGATTAGTGATTAAACTTAAACATTCAATATTTCAAATCTTTCTTAACATATGGATTTATTATCAACCTTACCCAACTATTAGTGGATCTTGAAAGTAGGCATTTTTCTTAAATTATGAATTATAATTTTTTTCAAACAATTGGGTATTGTAGGGATCAAGTGATAAATTTATGTTTGACATTTATCAATAGGTAGCTTTTAAAACAATAAATTTAGATAAAGTATTACAAGGGAATTTTCTCATTGTTTATAAAGATTGTTGGTAAGGATAAGTATGGTCATTGACAAATTGCTAGCCTATCAATTTTTATTTGAATAACATTATTCAAATGATGACCAAATGAATTGAAAGACATGTTAATTTTTTAACATAAGGGCAAAAGCCTTGACGAATGAAATGACATAAAAAAAAATTATGAAATGCCAACCAAATAGAACTCATAATTGATTACCATAATATAAGGTCAATTTCCACATGGAAAAAACCGAATAATTATTAATGTTTTCAATTTAACTAATCCATTTCTATAAATTTGAATTTTTTTGGTGATCTACTATGATATTGTCATATGAGGTGTGAAATCATTCAAATTGTAGTTTAATTGTGATAATTATGGTGGTTTTCAACACTTCAACTTCATATTTTCACCCCAAAAAATCACTATTTAAAAAACTATTTCATGACAAAATTGACTTTAGGGGAAAATATAACAAGAAAAAAATCAAAGCTAATTTTATACATATAACAATAACCCCTTTTGATAATTTATACCTTAAAAATTTAACAAAATTGGAAAAAATATATATGAAAATTAGGAAAGGAGATTACCCCAAAAAAACCAAAAAATACAACTACGGTTAACGTAACAACGACATAATTACCCAAATAGTTTTTTCAATTATAAAGTGGATTAAATGCCTCTTTTATGCAATCATTTTCAATAAAACACTTCAACCATAGTTTCAACGTGCAATGAAATTTGAAGCCATTAATAATTTTATAATTTTCAAATATATATAAAAAATTAAAATTCTTACTTTGTGGTAAATTGGCAAACCTATCTATCTACCTACCTACCTATTCATCTACCTACATACTTACCTATATTTTATATAAGTAAATATGTGCATCTAAAAACATAAGTAGGTAGGCATGTGTACATCTTACCTATCTACTTAGTTAAATACCTACTTACGTATTTATGAAAAAAATTGAAGTTCAAATGTTATACACATTGACAAAACATTTCATTGAAGTTCAAAGAAACATCTTAAATGCATTTGGTATCATATTGTTCTAAAAAATGGTGTGGTGGTTTGATGGCCAAGATATTAATGTGGAGTTAAAGAAATTAAGGTCCAATCCCCATTATCAACATATATTATGTGGAATATGTATATTCATATATATATATACTAGCTTGTACATGTGTGTAATTGTATAGTACCTAGGTGGGTTGTGGATAGGTAGGTAAGTCATGGGTGGGTGGGTTGGTAGGTAGGTACGTATTATTTATTTATTATATTTTTAATTTTTAAAATTGGGCTATTATTTATTTATTTATTTACTTCGATTTGACCAATCAAATATACCATCTTATGGTCAAAACCACCAATTAAGTTGAACATGTTCAAATTGATTTGTTTAGTATGACCAAGTGGTCAAATTGACTAAATGCCAAAATGATTGGTTTTTTGTCTAATTTTCCAATCAAATAAACCATGATTTCTTATAGTGCATTAAAGTCTTTGTACATGTTTTTTCTTTCAAAACATGAAAGTTAGTGTGATCATTCTTTTTCATTGCCTGAAAACTTAAAGCTTAAAAGCCAATGTGGTATGTATCCCCTTCACTTCCATGGAAATTAGTATGTCAAAAAAAATTAACCTTTTCTCATTTCTAAGAAATTTTTGGCACATGGGTCGGTACCAATTTAAAGTTCTTGCCTTTGTCATTTAGTTGGTAAAAGGGATGTTAAAAACAAAGTCCACATCATGGCAAACAAAATCCACATCATGGTGAACAAAATCCACATCATGGGATGGCTACACTTTTTGGTCATTATAGATTGGATGACATTTCATGGTTTATTATCTATCAATTTGTGGCATCATCATCAACATATGTTTCTATTTTTACTTTTGATGTGATGTAGTTAAAAGGCTCCAACATTGTTCATTTCCTTCATGCTAATGGATGAAATTTTCAATAATACAAAGATTAATTGGTGACCTCATGTCATGTAATTATAGAAGCAATCTATTTACAACGTCCTTCCATTTTGTAAAAAATCAAGCAAGGTCCAAAAAACATGAAATTTTCCTTCAAGAATGCCAAACCTTTTGGTGTTCAAATTTATCAACAATTGGAACATGTAAGAAATTTAGGAAAGAACTTGATCACAACATACTTGTCCATTAATCATGCCGTAAAAAAATTGTGTGATGCATTTCACAAAGTATGGGATGAAGAATTTTTTTTTCCAAAGCCTTTAGGGGGCACCTTTTAAGTCACCACCATCATTGTGTTATTGAATTGGGGAAGGAATACGAGACCATGAAATGTCAACAACAATAATTCCTCTTAGGTTGTAAAAAACAACAAATGTCAATAACAATTAGTTTTTGCCAAAGAATCTTTTCACATACCTACTACACAAATTTATCTTTATGTCAAAAGGTATAAATAAATTGTGAATATGAAAACACAACAATCACAAATTTTGATGCTGAATTTATCACCACAATTTTTAAAGATAACACATAGATATTATATATAATTGCAATATATAAACCACCCAAATTGGCAGTGTCACATTTCAATTCTATCTTAGAAAACATTATACAAAAAATGCCTTCACATTGCTTAATTATAATAATTGGAGATTTAATGTGAACTTTTTAACAAAAATAATTCAATTATCAACATTATAAGCACTTATGAATAAATACAATTTTAAATTCATTTTCTGGGAAAATATTACTATTAATGATACACAAATAGATCACATATGGACAAATGTAATAATACAACATCATTCTAGATCAACACAAGCATATTGGACAAATCATAAGCCCATTTATTTTGCTTTCAAATTATTTGAAATGTTCCCCAATTTGTATTACCATAGAATACCACAAAACGACTTGATAAGTTGTTCAAATGAAATATGTTAGAAAAACAACTTGAAGACCATAACAATAAGGCCTTTGGAATTTTTTTTGCAAACCTTTAGCTTCAATTTATGTAATTCATGTTAATAGTTCAAGTGTTATGACAAGTGGACTTTACGTGTTGATGATGTTTGTATAATTGAAATTTTTTGTTCAATGGTTTATTTGTAATCCTTTTAGTTTCATTTGTAACACATGTTTTGTAATTAAACATGTAACTTATTTAATTCATAAATGTTGTAATATTTATGAAAAATATATTTCATAAAAGCAACATTTTACATCTCAATTAAATAAAAAGGTTGAAGCTTTTGTAAGACAAAAAATTAATTATCTTATTTAAATTTTGAAGATTTGGGTCCAATAAATTGTAATGAATGTGAAAAAATAATACAATAAGAAAATAGGTCATGCACAAACCTTTTAATTAATCCAATCTTCTTTGTATTTAGATGTAATACATAGTGATAAAGCTTTTACAAAAACTTTGCCAGACTCCATTATATAAAATTTAAAAAACAAATTCAACCAAATTATCAAGATTAAGTGGAATTAACAAATAGAAATAAAACTACAGATATGATACATGTCAAAATTCTATAAGGTGTACCAAAATCTTGTCACAATGTCACCTTTTTTTTGGTTTTTTTACCATCCTTTTTAACATGTAAAAGCACATTTATGGATAGTTATGATGGAATTTATAATTATAATGGTCAAAAATATAATATTTATGAAATATTTCACACTTTTTGATTCATTATTTTTTATGGGGATCAAAACATAGGATAAAAAAAGATTACAGTAAGAATTAATTTTTTTTCGTCCTAAGTGGCACACCTTAAAAAGGATTTTCATATGATACTTAACCATGAAACTTTTGTACCATGATTTCAAATGCAAAATTATCGCACACAACAACAACAACATCAAAATGTGTGCAACCATTTTCTCGCTAGTTGTAATTGTTTTCGCAATGTTCAAAGAAAATGTTCACATTTGATTGTTTCTTGCATTTGAATGTTTTCCTTTTTAATAATGACAAATGTTAATTTCACCAAGTTAAAAAGACATTAGAATAAAGGAAGAATGACAAATAATTATTTAATTTTCGTTCAATGAATGTTCATTTTGTGCATTGGTTGTTCAATGATTTCTTTTTTCTAATCATCACACATTAATGTTTTCAATTGCAAAAGCTATTTTGTGACTATAATAAATTATAATCACATAAGTGGTTCAATATTACAACTATAATAATCTTAACATTATTGCACCCCGACAATATTTGAGCGACACATTGTAAATGTGTCATTCAACCCAAGATAGCTTGACATTAATTCCCATGCATAGGTAGGTGCATCAAAAACCTATGCCTCTAAAAC
>Ga0116231_10011373_pt1 | contig 13726 bp, 11 predicted proteins | sample S1TSphgellanicum_2_FD_89695 | JGI IMG/M metagenome (GOLD analysis project Ga0116231, IMG submission 89695) | Host-associated microbial communities from peat moss isolated from Minnesota, USA - S1T2_Fd - Sphagnum magellanicum MG | ecosystem: Host-associated > Plants > Peat moss > Unclassified... | reverse complement strand
TTTAAAAATTTTTTTTTTCCCTTTTTTTAAAAATTTTAAAATTTAAAAATTAAAAATGTGAAGGATTTTTTTTTTTAAAAAAAAAAAATTTTTTTAGATTTTCTAATTTTTCAAAAAAAAAAAAAAAAGTAAAAATCATCATTTTTATATATTAGACTCTAGTAGATTGCCAGCAATATAGAAGGATGTTTACATTTTTATTTTTAATAATTTCATATCTTGTTTATGGTTCAATTTTGGTTTATAAATCTTCTTTTATGGATGATTGTCACTTCCACATTGAATACACAATTTCACTGAATGGAAAGCTCTAAAATGGTGATTTACAACTTGTGTTGAGAAAAGATATTGTAATTGAATGAACCAAGATGATAATATTGTATTTTAGAGCTTGAAAAATGTATAGATTTGTGGAAATTAGTTAGAACCCATTTTATGTTCTTTTCTCTTTTTTTTCATTAAAAAATATTTTGGGTGTAAAATAATCAAATATTACTATGTGAATGCTGAAAGGACTTGGGCATGGATAATTTCAAATCAATGAAATTTCCAATGCTTCAAAATGTCTTCCCAATGGAAAATGGATACATCTAGCATCAATTTTAAAAAACCCAAATAGTCATAATAAAATCTCCTCAAAGTTCATATACATTAGGGACTTTAATTGATTCATAGAAATTGACATATGCAAAATGCTCTAGTTATGCATTTGTTCATCATCAAACTTTAAACCCTAAACCCTAAACTCATCCTAGATATGACACTAAGTGACAAGGAAATGTGTACAAATGTCCATGCAAACTTAGTAGTGTAAGTTTGATAGGGAACTCCATATTATGAATATGTTTTTTTATGGTGTGAACCAAGGAACAAGAAGAATGATAGATGTCAAGAAAGAAATGAGGTGTGGTAGCTAGGAGTGTCCTCAAGTTGGCCAACTAGATGTTTGTTACAAGTATAGCAAATGTGGCAAGAAAGAAGCTTCCAAAAAGCTTAAGTACAAATCTTCAAGACAAAACAAATATAATCCATCGATGTTCGAGAGAAAACTTAAGATCACGCAACTTTTGCAATTGATAAAAGGTGATGTTTGTAGTTCCTTTTCTAGGTTTTATTGTACATTGTTGAGTATTTAGTTACAATTTGTAAACCCTTGTGAGATTGCTTTGTGACTCATTTCTCTCACTTTGTTCATTCCATTCAAACACATGCCCTCTCTTTTTCCTTTTTCCATTGGATGCCTAACAATGTGAGTATTTTACAATAGGATATTTGTGGCATTTTTATAATTTTTTCACAAAAAAATTTGGGGATGAAATATAAAGAAAGGGTGATCATCAGATTTTTTTTTGTTTTTGGAAAGAGGATTTGTTCCACCCAACCAACCTTAGCCATCCAAGGAATTTGCACTTTCAACATGATCAAACCACATTGCAATAAAGTACTATTGAGGATTCCACATTCGCTAAAAGCTAGTCATTTTAGCTTGCAAATATATCGACCTTTTTGAAATTTAAGAGTATACTTGCTGAGAATTAAAAATCTTGAGTAGAATTGCCTTCTTAACATCAAATCCCTGGTCCTCTTTCACTTCACTTTGTTCAAGAAATTTATATTGCAAAGTTGAACATGTCCATTCCTTAGCTACTAAGTAATAATATTTGCAATTGACCCACAAGTCTATCCTCAATCATAAAATGCCCACTCACTAAAGAAACCTTATAAGATTTTTTTAATTTTTTTAATCTTTTGATATTAAATTTTGGAGATTTTTTTTCCCAAAATTTTAGCAAAATCAGTTGAATTTACACTAGAAAAAAGTTGTCCAAAATTTTCCCAATAGTTTCAATGGAATAGGATTGAAAGTCCAATAATAATTCCTTTCTCCTCTTCCGGAAACAAGCACCATAATACATTGGCTAGTTTGATGGTAATTAAATTATTTTGAATTTTTAGACTTTTTTCAAAAATACCTAGCAATGGTGTCAAGAGCTACAAAAACCCTAACCAAAAAAAAATCATGGCAAATTGCAAAATAAGAGTGATGGTGTTTGATGACCTAGTTGTGAAGGCAAGATTCTTCATTTTTCCAATGCTACTCTCTCTCTCTCTTTCTTTCTCTCCATTATTTTGATGTTCATGATTGGGATTCTTGAAAGTGCTTGAAGTTTCTTCATGGGTAGCCGATGCATGCTAACAAAAAGTTACTTGTTGAAACTACATGAAAAGGATTTAGGGTTTAGGGATTTAGAGACAAAAAACAAAAAGGAATGAATCTTAAGGAGTTTGGAAACCCCATAATTTGGTCATTGCATCATCATGTATGCTAGTTTTTTTGAAAGAAACAAATAGTTGCACATGTGCAAGTTTCCCTTTGTGTTCTTGTGTGTTTCTATTGCCTCTAGATCATGTGTGTGTGTGTGTGTGTGTGTGTGTGTGTTTGGAATCCAAATGATTGAAGATGGGATGATTTTCATCATTGTTTTTTGAAAATGTGCAACATTTTCTTACACTTTTCTTTTTGTGAAAGTGTGAATATGAAAGTAATGGGTGTTGAAAGTTGATCAAATTTTCAACAATGGAATGTCGAATTGGCCCATGTGCCAATTTTTGTGCTACTACAACAAGCATGCAATGCAATAGTGCAACAATTGGGGACAAATATGCCAACTGGAATTGATTGCAGATGTGGGAAGATTGTCATCATGGACTAGTATAGTATTCTGAAAAAAATTGTTGAAAAAGTTTCTATTAAAAAACACAAATCCCTATTGCCAACAACAGATCAGATTTTACCAATCCCAATGGCCCCCTCTCCAACACCCCGACCCTGGCCCAGCCATCTCTTGAACAAAAAGTCTCCAAAGCATGCAGGATCGAAGGTTCTAAAAGTAGTTTTGTTTTTGTTTTGCATTTGCATTTGAGAGTTTAAGTAATCACACGTGATTATCACGGCTTTGCAACAAAGGAGATAAGATGAGATGAGACAAGATGAGTTGAGAATGACAATCTTTGCTTGTGGACAATGAATCAATCCCTTGCTAAACTTAATTTATCAAAGAAAAAGCACCAATCCCGAAGGAAAAATGGATGAACCCAAACAACAAACCCAAGTAATCAATCAAGGTTTTGTGCTTGTTGGACGAGGCCTTAGGACCTTACTAAAATATACGAAAGAAATATGCCTGTATTAGCATGTGTCAAGAAACTTGTAGACTTTCTGATTCTACCAAACATATACCTGCACATATACATAGCATATACATACATACATATAGATACATATACACATATACATATGTTTGCATATTCATGTATTCAAGTCTTGCTGATCAAAAGAGTGAAATGGAAAAAATGAAAAAAAAATAAAAAAAATAAAAATTATATATATATATATATATATATATATATATATATATATATATATATATATATATATATATCTTTTTTTTTGGAGGTTGTCAGTTACTAGAAGTGATGGAAAAAAGAGTGAAAAATAGTAATAATAGGTGTGTATCATCATTATTTTTATTATTTTAAACCAGGGAAATTGATAAGGGAGGGTATTGCTTAAATAAGCAAATTTATATTAAACAGGTCTCAATTTTATTTTTTCAAAAGCTAGATATTTGAAACCCTATGCAAGACAAAGAGTTGATACAACACCACCAATAAATCCCCCCCCTTTTTTTGCTCTTGGCCCGATCATGATGATGGATATTGCCTGGATGGACACACTTTGGTCTCAAGTTGTTCACGTTTTAGGCTTGTAATGGGCACTTGGGTATCCATTACAAAGTCCAAAAGATGCATAACAGGACCCAAAGTGTGTACCCATTACAAGCCCAAAACATGCATAACAAGACCCAAAGTGCATGTACCCATTACAAGCCCAAAACCTGCATAGCAGGACCCAAAGTGTGTGTACTCGTCACAAGCCCAAAACATGCATAACAGGACCTCAAATGTGTGTACCCATTACAAGCACAAAACATGCATAACAAGACCCAAAGTGCGTGTACCCATTACAAGCCCAAAACGTGCATAACAAGACCCAAAGTGCGTGTACCCATTACAAGCCCAAAACATGCATAACAAGACCCAAAGTGGGTGTACCCATTACAAGCCCAAAACCGTGCATAACAAGACCCAAAGTGTGAGTACCCATCACAGGCTCAAAATATGCGTAACAAGACCCAAAGTGTGTGCTCATTACAAGCCCAAAACATTCATAACAAGACACCAAGTGTGTTGTGTGTGTACCCACTACAAGCTCAAAACATGCATAACAAGACCAGAAGTGTGTATATACCCATTACAAGCCCAAAATATGCACAACAAGACCCAAAAGTGCGTGTACCGATTACAAGCCCAAAATATGCATAACAAGACCCAAAAGTGCATGTACCCATTACAAGCCCAAAATATGCATAATACGACACCAAAGTGTGTATGGGCAGATCACCAAGAACAGGGGCACCACCAGACACATCTTGTCCGGGCAGTAGGGCCAAAAGCCAATGGTCTTAAATACTAAGCCAGATACCATATGTTGTATACATACACAAATCTGTATGTATACAACAAGTGTATTTTTGTGTGTGTGTTTGGGGGGAGGTTGGGGGAGGTGGTTAAGGATTTGTGCTCATGTGCTTGATACACATATACATCATCATTTATTGGGCAATGGGTCCCAACAAAAGAAAGTGCGTTTTTTTTGCCCTTTCTTTTGTTGTTATTGTTGTTGTTATGATGATTGTGTGTGTTCTTCTTCCTTCCTTCGTTGTTGTTGCTGCTTAAGTACCCAACTTCCAAGTTGATTCCTAACCAGTTCCAGAAGCTCAGAACATGAAATTTGGGCAAACCCAGTTGGTGGGTTGCAGGCAAATGTAGGTAGAAGGCAACTTCCCTTTGATCTCTTTCAACTCTCTCCAACTCTTTTTCCAAAAAGTAAACTTCCTCATTTGTCCCCAAGTTCCTTCAATACTCATGTCAGACACGGGAAAAAAAAGCTTGAGTCTTTATAACAACTAACAACTTGAGACACTTTGGAATTGGAAACAAAAAGGAGTTGCAGCAGAAGAGATGCAGGGAGCTGGAAGAAGATCTGTTACTGCAATACTGGAGCTCAATACTTGTTGTGCAGCTCAATAGAACTGGTAGAGTTTTCTCTGCTGTTACCATGCTCATATACTCTCTCTCTTTTGCATCTTGAAGCTATTCAGCCTGTGCTAGAAAAGAAGAGAGAGAGAGAGAAGAATGTACAAGCTCAGAACTTTTGTGGGTTGTTGTTGTTGGTGTTGTTTTTTCTTTTTTCTTTTTTTTTTGGGTTGCAGATTGTAGTTGTGCATAATGGATGTTGTCTTTACCAGTTTTTGTACATAGTTGCTTGTTTTGAGTTTTGTGCATAGAAAGTTGAAGAAATTTGTGCTACTAGCTGTGTCATGCAGGTCAGGTTTGTAGATGAGCACAAAGGAAAAAGGGGACATAGAGAGAGACAGCAAAGATTCTTCTTATGTGTTCAAGGTCTTTTGTTATTGCAGGTCCGTTTTCTTTGCTTGCTTCAGAAATTTTACCAACACCCAACAAGTCAAGGATCTGAGTTCTGAAGCTGGCAGAAAAGAAATGGAGATTTCAAGCTGGTACCCATCCCTTCCATTCACCCTCTGTGATCATTCGGTTTCTTCTATTCTGGAACAGAAGAAGTGTCGTTGAATTTTTTTGCTTTTGGGCTTTCTTGTTCATTGAATCAGTGAGAGTTTTCTGGGGGTTTTCTCTTTGTTCACTGAAAACAGTGTGGAGCAGCAGCCGCAGTGACACAAGTTGAGAGTCGAAGAAACTCTTGTCTTTTGTGTACTTACTTCGGGAAAACTGAAAGCCAAGAAGAAGAGGGTGGGGAGATCCCAAAAAAATTAAAATGGCAACCGTTTTGAAGCAATTGCAGAAGGTTTCAGTGATGGGTATTCTGGCTGGATTTTGGGCGGTTGTCTTCTTCTTCCCAAGTTTTGCACATGCACTCAATGCAGAAGGTCAAGCTCTTCTGGAGTTCAAAAACAACATCACAGATGCAAACCAGCTGCTCACCAATTGGGATGCTTCTGACGCAACACCTTGTAATTGGACTGGAGTTACTTGTACATCAAACTCTGTCACTACACTTGACTTGTGGAATTTCAACATTTCTGGACCTATGCCTCCAGGCATTTTTGGTGCGTGTAGATTTCTCACATTGACCTTGTAAACTTTTTATTGATGGAGAGGAAAATAAAAACAGAAAGAAAAAACTGCTCAACCATAAAACATATGTCTTGGGATTCCAAGTGTTTCATTAAACTTCTCTCAAAAACTCAGGCCTTTTGAGACATATGCTTTTTTGGGGTCCTGAGCTTTTGAGAAATGTGTTCAGACATGTAGATGAAGGAGAACACATAGGGAGCATATATAGAGCTGCACAGACTTTTTTTTTTTGCTTTTGTTTCTTGAGAAGGAAAAAAAAGAAAGGCATTCTTTCTTTCTTTCTTAGACCTGGGATATAAGAATTTCATGGACTTGATTTGCACTCTGAATTTTTTTTTAATGCTCTTCCTTGTCGTATGAAACACGGGTAATGTATATCATTTCATGTTTTGTGGGTTTCTGAATATCCATGTGTGGCATGTGTGTGTGTGTGTGTGTGTGCAGGCCAGCTGACCAATTTAACTCACCTAAATGTTGGTGGAACAAGTTTGAATGGCACCATTCCAGCTGATCTTTTGAATTGCTCCAAACTGGTTTTCCTCAACATGAGCTACACATGGATGGCAGGTCTTCTCCCACTTGATCTTGGGGAGAAGCTCCCTTTGCTTCAGTATCTAGACTTTTCATACACCAGTTTCGAAGGCCCAATACCCAACAGTGTTGGTGACTTACTGCAGCTTGAGACATTGAAGCTTTCGGCCACCAATTTCAGTGGGTTGCTTCCCTCCAGCATTGGAAATCTTCAGAACTTGAGGGAATTGAGTATGGGTGTCAATAACTTCACCAGCATGCCATTCCCTTCTTTTCTTGCAAATCTGGTGAACCTCGAAACCCTGCTGTTGGGATCTGTGAATTTTACCGAGGGGCCAATACCTGAGTGGATTGGCAACTTGACCAAGTTGCAGACTTTGCAGCTGAGAGACTGCAACTTGGTGGGGACCATACCCGAGTCTCTTGCCAATCTAACTGCTCTCAATTACTTGTGGCTGCCTGCTAATAACCTGAGTGGGAGAATTCCAGACATTTTTGGCAGAATGACGAATTTGACAGGCCTGGATTTGTCACAGAATTCACTCACTGATGAAATTCCACCCGGAATTTGTCAGCTTCTGGCAGTGGAGTACATGGATCTGTGGAAGAACTTTCTGTCAGGTGGAATCCCAGAGGACATCGGCAACTTGACAAAGCTCATCCGCTTTGATGTCTCACAGAACAATATGAGTGGCACCATTCCACCGAGCCTGGGAACATTACAACAAATTCAGGTATTAAACCTCTGGCAGAACAAGTTTAATGGTGGAATCCCGCCTCAAATCGGTGATTGGCAGTATTTGACTGAATTCAAAATCTTCGATAACTCCTTCACTGGAAACCTTCCTTACAACTTGGGTTTGAGCACAAGCCTTACCATACTGGATGTTTCTACCAACTTGCTTGATGGGCTTGTTCCACCTAACCTTTGCAATGGAAACCAGTTAACAGAGCTCATTCTGTTCCGGAACAACTTCTCAGGTCCTTTGCCCGACACTTATGGGAACTGCTCTGCTCTTGTGAAAGTGGAGGTTTATGAAAACTCGTTATCTGGGCCGGTCCCAGCTGGTCTCTGGGGAAGCCCTTTGATGCAATTCCTTCATCTGTATGACAACAAATTCAATGGAACTATCGGTACTGGAATTGGCATGGCGACTATTCTGGGATCACTCTTGCTCAATGAGAATGCTTTCACGGGTTCTATCCCATCGGAGATTGGCCAAATCGGGAGCACCTTGCACAAACTGGATATGTCTGGAAATGACTTAAGTGGGCCTATTCCATTGGAAATTGGGAACCTCTCAAGCTTGCAAGACTTGTACTTGGATGCCAATGCACTCACTGGCTCCATTCCACCCACAATTGGCAACTTAACACGTCTTGTCCAGTTGAATCTATCGTGTAATGGGCTCACTGGGACGATTCCAGCTTCACTTGGAGCTCTCACTGATCTGGAGATCTTGGATTTGTCATACAATGAGCTGAGTGGAGATGTGCCAGCTGCACTCAGTGCCTTGCAACAGCTTGAGACTTTTAACGTCTCATATAATCAGCTGTCAGGTGAGATTCCACAGGATCTCATACCCTTTGCCAACATCGAAGGCAACCCACACTTGTGTGCGGGGAGTGTGTGTGGTGGTGGCAATTCCACAACTTCTGGAATGTCAGAAACTGCAAAGATCTTGTGGGTTGTTGGGGTGACATTTGCAGTTGCAGCAATCCTTCTCATTCTCGCCAGCTGCTGTATTTGCCGCAAGTACCACATTCTCTTGTTCAAAGCTGGACATCAAGGTCCTCCAGATTCATGGCACTTAACTTCCTTCCACAAGACATTCATTGACGAGTCCGAAATCACGAATCTGGACGAAGATAACGTCATTGGAAGTGGTGGATCTGGGAAAGTCTACAAGGTTGTGCTACCCAATGGTGACTGTGTCGCAGTCAAGAAGCTCTGGACTGCAAAGAAGGATGAACTGTTGTTACATGACTATGGCTTCAAATCTGAGGTAAAACCCATTTGGGCACATAATCCACAGTACAAACAACATACCCATTAATCCTGTTGTATAATTCGTGTCAATAACCATTATTTTAAATCATCCAAAACATTCAACAAATTGGTTTCTACAAAGATGTTTTGCACACACACACACACACTTCAATTGCTTCTATCTATGGTTATGAAAGGTGGCTAATCGTGTGCAATTTTTGGGCGTTTGTTGTAGGTGGAGACACTGGGAAGCATTCGACATCGCAATATCGTAAAGCTGTTGTGCTGCTGTTCAAATAAGGACACCAATTTACTGGTGTATGAGTATATGCCCAATGGCAGCTTGGATGACATTTTACACAGCACCAAAGCAGGCACCCTTGACTGGGGCACACGCTTCAGAATAGCCTTCGGTGCAGCTCAAGTAAGCAATCAAACCAATTCCATTTACAGACACACAGTTTTCTACCTACCAACAACCACTTCCACACAGTTTCTTACCTACCTACCCATTGCTGCTTGTGGGTAGGTACTTTTTGCTCATTTCTTTCTGCTTCATGCTTTGAATTCTAGAAATTTTGCCTAAGAACTTTCTGGTTTCCTCCTAGTTTTGAAGTGCCTGGAACAAAAGTTGCCAGAATATTATGATTTCTAAGTCGTAGTGTATATAGTCTGTCACCGGTCGCTTATGAATTGCTGGCTGGCACCCATCTAAAGGAATCAAAGCTCTAATGACTGTGCAGGGGCTGGCATACTTACACCATGATTGCTCACCTCAAATTTTGCACCGGGATGTAAAGTCCAGCAATATTCTGCTGGACTTGGATTATGAGGCACATGTTGCAGATTTTGGTATTGCAAAAACCCTGTCTACTGCCTACTCAAATTACATGTCAAATGTTGCTGGTTCTCGTGGCTACATTGCCCCAGGTAAACAAATAAATTTGCAAATGTATTTGTTAAGGGGAGAGGGGGGAAAGAAAAAAAGATTAAAAAAAAAACCAAACCCCCATGTATAAGCTTGTTGTTGCCAATTGATCAGTGCTAAATGTACAATCAAAAGTAGTCAACTTTTAATGCTGGGATCTAGATCTCTTACTAAGAAGCTCTTTGTGGGGTTTGACCAAAAATGTTTTCCAGAATATGGATACACACTAAAAGTGGGCGAGAAGAGTGACATCTACAGTTTTGGCGTTGTCCTTATGGAACTGGTGACTGGGAAGCGTCCACTTGAACCCAAGTTATATGGAGAAAACAATGATATTGTAAATTGGGTGTATGAGAAAGTTGACAGTAAGCAGGAACTGTACAAAGTTTTGGATCCCAATTGCAGCAAAGACGATCACAATGATATGCTTTTGGTGTTGAGAATAGCACTTCTATGCACAAACATGCTGCCATCCAACCGGCCATCAATGAGGGAAGTTGTGATGATGCTTTTAGAAGCGACACCAAAGCCAAAGAAGAACTTTTTTGAGTTGGAGGAATCAGCAGAGGAGGAGGAGGAGGAGAAAGTAGAGAAAAAAGGTTGTGGTGGAAAACAAGATGACGACACTCTCCAAGTTCTTATCATGCAGTAGCTGACCTCTGAGAACTCCCTAGAGACCAAACCATAGTGTACAACATCCTAATACAAACCAACTGCTACCAACTACTCCTCATGGAAATTGGTTATCTCTCTTGTATATCTTTCTGGATAGAGGAAGAGAAAACATTGTTTGCCTCGGTAGCCCAGTAGCCCATTCTCCATCTATCTTCTTCTTCTTCTTCTTCTTCTTCTTGGCAGATTTTATCTCAAAATTTGCAGTTTTGTTGATGCTGCAGCAGCAGAAGCAAAAGAGAGTTCATAATATCGAAAACGCGATGAGCCCTTAATAAATTGTGACACATTTCTCAGATACCATAATTTCTGCTCGCTTAGAATCTATTTACTGTAATTACTATAACTGATCCTCATAGGGATTGATTACTGATGGGCTGTCTTGTTAAGCCGCATTACGGAAAGCATCTTTCCTGTTGTAGAAATTGTAGGAAAGAGCCCCTTATGACTCTTCCTCAAGGATGTACATAGGAGACTTTACATTGTAACATAATCAAAGAACTGCACAGTTTACACTTTGTACCTTCCTTAAAACTTTACACACACTTGGCCGCCTCTGCTTGATGGGCATCAAATCTGTAAGTATACATCTGTAGTTGAGAAAAAGCCAAGTGCTGCAAAGCTGCAAATGGGTTGCTGGCTGTCTCAAGAAAAAACAGTTGGAAATATATATCACTGGTATGCTTGGAAAATGCAACAGATGTCCCAGTTAAGTGCAGTTATTGCTACAAGAAATAAATCTTAAGAGACCAAGTGCAAGATTTTCTGTACCTGCAACAATTTCAAGCTTGGGGAATTTCCATTGGTACCAACAAGAATTGTGCTCAAGGAGAAAACAAAAAGACCCCAAAAGAGAAAGAAATTCCAATTATCAAACAGAACCTTCTCTCTTAACTTGAAACTGAGAAAATTTGTGTGCAACCAAATCCCTAGAGAAGATTTAGGAACTTAATACCTACTACTCTCTACAGGAAAGATATGCAGCTGTATGTCTTGTAAAAACTCTTTACTTCTTTCTAACCACTCAAATCTGATGAGGGATATTTGGATTCAACCAATTTTTTGAAACATTTCAGCACAAAAAGGTTGTGCCTTCAAAGTTTTTGAGGAGGATTTGTACAACAATGTGCAAACTCAATGATCTCAGCAAGGATTTGATTCATCCTCGGGGTTCACTACCATCCACTTCGCTCCTCAACTCAAACACCAAATTATAGGGACCAAGCACATTAGAAATCTCATGGAGAAAACCTCCCATTCCTGGTGCATGTATTGAGCCTGAGTGCAGTATGTCCTGCCAATGTGGAAGTAGAACTTGGAAAGAACTGCGATTCCAGGTGAGCCTCATCTGTGAATGTTTAGAAGTTCCTTGGCTTCAGCCTCTTCTCCAACAAGATCTTCACTAGCATATTTACTTAACAGCTCCTGCTTCTTCTTCTGTAATACCATCCTCTCAATCTCTTTCTCGTCAGGAAGGGGAACGTGTGCAACAAACTCACGATGCTTTGGCCTTTGCTCTTCCTCCTCCTCTTCGTCAATCCCATCCTCCAAATCACTATCCTCATCGTCTATTGTGGATTTCATTACCACAACCTACAGAGCACATCAGAAACAGACAGTTGGTCACTTGATCCCACCAAGCAAAAAAACAAAAACTGAACTGACTGATGCAAACAACATAGATGCGTTTTGCTGTCCATGGGTATGGTTACAAAACATGTTTTGCAGGACAACATAAATTCAATGGCAATCAAAAAGGTGTGCAAAAAGAGTAAGGGAGAGAGAGTTACCTCGCCAGATTTCACCCCCTTTCGAGCTTCATTTTTCACAGCTTCAATTTGTTGCCATTCTTCAATTGCTTGGGCGCGCATTTGCTTCTCAGCTACTTGCTCCAGTTTCTCAAGGATGCCATCTTCATCATCCCGATACCCATAATAATCTGCATCAATTCGCTTGTACATTTCATATCTGGAGCGTTTCTTTTTCAGCTCTGGAGGCAATTCGAAAAGCTCTTTCACTCCCGGCAGCTGCTTTGCAGCACCAAAGTACTTGTATCCCATACCCTTCCCACTTGCCACATCCACCTGCTCTCTCTCAATATCAAGAGAATCCAATCAGTGATCTGTTTGTCGCCTTTTGATTTATTTTTCTTTCTTTTCTTTTGTTCAATTTTGGTTCAAGTTGTGTGTCTGTCTCTCTTGATCATTCTGGGTTTAGTCCTACTTTCATAAAACCCTAACCCTAAATGTTTTCTACAAAACTCTTCATGACCAAATTCCGCTCCAATTTCAGCTTCCATTTTTTACTGTAAAGTCCTTTTGATTTGGAAACAGTTTTCTTGCTTTTAAAACCTTCCAGTGAAGAGCCCTGCTCTCATAGAACCCCAGCTAAATGCTTTCTACAACACTCTTCATGACCAAATTCAGCTCCAATTTCCACTTTTTTCTACTGCAAAGTCCTCTTGTCTTGGAAATAGTATTCTAGATTTCAAAATCTTCCAGTGAAGAGCCCTACTCTCATAAAACCCTAACCCTAAATACTTTCTACAAAACCCTTCATGACCAAATCAGCTCCAATTTCAGCTTTATTTTTCTACTGTAAAATCCTGCCTACTTAGAAACAGATTTTCTAGCTTTCAAAACCTTCCAGTGAAGAGGTAATCAGGAAAAAAAAAACATAAAAAAAGGGGGGGAAAAGCTCTGATGTTGTGAGATTTGTGGCTTACCTCCTTGCCTTCGCTGTCGGTAACTTTAGGGCCAACTTTGGCATAATCCGGGCCTCCAAGCTCCAAGATCCTCACTTCCCAGTGCCCCTTCTCACGAATCAGCTTGTTGATCTCGTCATTGAGGTCACGGAGACGATGCTCTCCCAGGCCCGGATTCTGAATATCCATGACTTTACGTCCTATTTCTCGGATGATCTGCTGTCTCCATTTGTCAGCATCGGCCAGGTCTCTACACTCAGACGCAAGAAACGGCCGTCTCTCCTTCGGCTTCTTCTTCTCCTCATTCTTGGCCTGCAGAAACCTACTCAACATGGACTGCGCTTTCTCCTCATTTCGGGCCATGTCTTCACAAAAATCTCTCTCTCTCTCTCCCTCTCTCTCTCTCTATTCCCCCACACCTCCTCCTCCTCCTCTCCTCCTCCTCCTCTCCCTTCACGTACTGCGCTTCTCTTCCGCTCTCGGTACTGCTTGGAGCTTGGTGGTGCGAGAAGCAGCGATGGCGATTTGAAACCCTAATGGCGACCCCTGAAACCCTAAAGCTCAACGACATTCTGCCATTTCAGAAAGTCATGACTATGGGAAATTCCTCGTCAAAATTACTATGTCAGTTATTTCTTGGAATGGTCCGTTCCGTCACGTACGA
>Ga0116231_10011371_pt1 | contig 13728 bp, 16 predicted proteins | sample S1TSphgellanicum_2_FD_89695 | JGI IMG/M metagenome (GOLD analysis project Ga0116231, IMG submission 89695) | Host-associated microbial communities from peat moss isolated from Minnesota, USA - S1T2_Fd - Sphagnum magellanicum MG | ecosystem: Host-associated > Plants > Peat moss > Unclassified... | reverse complement strand
TTGAAGAATCACATTGCTAGTGCTAATCTATGATTAGAAAATGAAACCTTTCTTGAGGAGACACAAATTTATTGAACGTCTTATAAGCATGGATAATCATTCAATCGCACTCAAATTGTCCATGTGGGATCCTTAACTTCTTTCTATTTTTTCAAATAGAAGGCCAATTGAATTTCAATAATAAAATGTTGAATAGGAACAACTTTGTTATGAACAACTTGTTTACAATTTGGGTTTGAATCAAATTGTCGTGCTTAATAAATAACTTGTTCTCTTCCAAAACTTATAACTATTAGGGTTCTCTTAATAGCCTTCATTTTCCTTGAGGCCCCCATTTTCAATTCATATTGATTTTTATGCATCCTCAGCCTACTTGAAGCAACAGTCACTTGAACATCAAGAGGGGTGGCTGGACATGAAACACCTCTCTAGTCAGTTCTAGTTCCTTAACTAACCATGATGATTGGCTCAATTATTGTTTTCTTATTACTTACATACAAACAACTCACTTAACCCCCACTTGCTTATTAACTACAAGCCATCCACATGCATCTCCTCACCTCATAGCCCTAGTTTCCTTCCTACCTATTTATTTAATCTTTGTTTCATAGCATAATCTTAGGGTTTGTGTTGCTATGCACTACCGATGATTATTTTCTTTCTTATTATGTTCCCACATGATTATTAATAATTCATCATTATTTATGTCAATGTCAAATTTAATTTCAATTTATATAAATATCATGAACATGAAAAAACACATGTTAATTTGCTTTTTCATATTCATGTTGGTGGGTAAAGAAAGGAGTGAAATAATTATAGGAATAAAAGATAGTTATTAGGAAAGAAATGAGATAAATAGTCTTGAAAATGAAATAGTTATATTTGAAAATGTTTCTAGAATTGTTCAAGGATAACCATACCAAGAATTATGCAAAATTAATGAGGAGCTTAAAAAATAAATTTAAAAAACCACACACTTACCAGTTCCATGAAATTCTCATCACTAGAATTAGCAAGGTGAAAACTTGCATCAACTGAGTTAGGGTTCATAAAAAATTGGCTCATAACTCATAACAGGCTTCTAGTGCATCCTCTAGAGATCATGCCCAAAACCAAACCATGCATCCAACCAACTCGAGGGTTACGACTTGAGTTAACCCATGAGTTGGGTGTATAGAAATAGGATGTTGTTGAAGATCGTGAACCAACAACTTTGGTACAAAATGTTTTAGTACATGAATGGCCCTTGTGTTTTAATTGGGTTTTTCCCAAGTGTTGGCATGGGTATTTGATTTTGTTAATAACCACCAGTTTTGATTTATTAAATAAATATTTCAGAATTAGAAGATCATTGGTTCCAGTTACAATGGGGAGGGGGAAAACCAGGATTAATCAACCATTGATTTGTTGTTGCAACATTGCAAAACTTGATTCATAAAGATGCCATAGATTTGGAAAATGTACAAGGGAATAAGAAAAACGAAAAGGGAGGATTTACAAGACACCAAAACTAGATGTCAAAATCTTTCCATGTCAAAAATTGATTGCATGTAATAGCTCAGCCATATTTCTCCATGTTAGAAACCAACCGCTTGCAATAGGTTGGCCATGGTGGTGGGAGGTGTGTTTTGAAGGGATGGAAGTCAAGAAATAGGTAGGCCTATGACTATTGTTCGACTTAGGATGGAAGATTTTTGCATCCTTTGTAATGTGATTGAAAAATTTTGTCGAAGAAAAGTAACCAAAACAGAAAGAGGAGGGACCCTTTGGCCCTTTCAAGCTCCAAATGGCATTGACACAATCATGTAAAAACACGTTGACTTATTTATGTAAACATCCAAATACCTCAATTGCTAATGGGAAGAATTGATCAATGGGGTGTCAATCACGATAGCTCCTTTCTTTGGCTTGAACCGCATCGGAGGCAACAGATCTTTGAATTGCGCAAGATTGGGGAAGAAAATCCACTCATGTTGGGTTGGCAATGACAATGTTGGCTAGGGTGCGAATGTCATTTTTGGTGAGCACAATGTCAACTCGTCAGTGAAAGGAGTTGAACGTGGATGAAAAAATGCATGTAGTTGTTTTTGTCCCACATGGAAGCCAACATCTCACATGATGGCAACAAAGGTGTCATGAACTACATCATGAATATCCATGCGTTCATTGCCATGAACACAATGTAAAAGATGAATACCCATAGAGTTGATGGGATGTGTGCACATGCACTAAAGGATACCTACAATTGAAGGATGGGGTGGTCCAATTCATGTTCAAAATGATGTGGAAAAAACTAGGGAAAATAATCAAAAGGCTAGGAAAATTAGTTGAAATGTAAGCCAAATGCATGTCCCTAGGTTAGAACATGATAAAATTTGGGCACGATGGGCTTCAAATATCTTATTGGAGAGCATGCTAGAAAGGGTATGATGGTGTAGACATTTCAAGATGGAATCTTGAAGTTGAACCATTTGTCATTCAATAAATTAATCAAATAGAGAAATACATGTGCGAATTGGGGGCAATGGAAGATCACATGTCACTTTGAGGTGTTGTTGGAAATGAAAAATGTTGTTGTCAACTCAAGCCAAAGATTCAAAAAAGAAAGGATGATGATCGACCATAAAATTTGCAACTATGATCGAGGCTACAACGACCCAACTCTTTAAATAAATTGTTGGGGTGATGGTGGTTGTCAATATAAACACAATGCCATTGAATGTGATTAGGAAAGAGGTTTGTTTATGGGCTAAAAGTCTTTTTGGGTTATCAAAGGATCTTGGACCCAAAAGGTGCCCAAACATTTAAAAGACGGATGAGTCAAAAAAAAAAAGGGACTCTATGAAAGTGGAGGAAAGAGGTATGCATTGTAAAAGATATGATGGCCATTTCACAAAGAAATGAGTTAAATTCCAAAGATTACATGATCACCCATTCTAAAGAAAAGGTCCACATGTCAAACATCATCTAACAAAACATCTTTGATGAAGGATGATGTGAATGATGGGGTGCCTAATGGAACCCCCAAGATTCTAATTCCTTTTTATAAGGTGGTAAATTAGGATGGGGTGTTGAAGTCAAGCAAAAGGCTAGAGGGTGACCATGCTACACAATTCTAAGGTTGGATAGAAAAATTTGCCACACAAAGTTTGGTCTGAAAATGATCATATGTAGAAGATACAATTAAAAGGGACTTATGATGTGCGTGCCATCTGTAATGGATGGAAATAAACAAGAAATGAAACAAAGAGGTGTAAAATGTAAAGCCCTAAATTGGGCTAAAGCAAATAGTGCCCTTCCTAAATGATCACCTTGACGGGTTCCCATGACAAATGGGATCACTGTGACATCACCTTCACAATTATGATGACTATAAAACAAGTGATATTCAAATGCATAGAATGCACAAACAAAAGGAATGAGTTGTATGATGTTTTCACCTGCTACACGAAGTTGTTGAAATATGACCCCTCTTGACACCAAATTGAAAGCATTTTCCACATCTAGCTGGAGAACAACCCACTCAAGGTAAAGGTCTAAGGTGCACCTAATGCCTTGGATTATTGATTCACAACCACCCTCAGTTGCAACTCCAAATTGGTGTGGGGAAATGTGTAGCAAAGGCATTACATAATTGAAAACATAAAGTGTGGCTTGTGAGTTGATACAATGCTTCCCCCACTATAATGGAACAAACTCCATTTGAAGGTTTAGTCATGGTTAAGGAACAAGTTGTGCCAAGGACACATGTAATTCGAGGTGAAATGTGACCATATGCGATGTGAAAACAAAGTTGAAACAATTGAGAGAATCCACTCACTGAGTCTTCTAGGTGAAAATAGTCCCGAAAGGGTTCAAAAACCATCCCAAAAGGACCATTCACCGGTAAATGTGGCATGCGTTGGAATGCCAATTTGAAGGAATTAGAAGAAAATTCAAGGTCTTAATCTGGTTCATAATTTTTTAAAAAAAGCCATTTGATTTCGGATGTAATGTGGTGATAACTGATGTGGTGGCAGAGGACATGGGTGTAAGGGATAATGGTGCCAAAGCTCAAGATGCATAATAATATTCCCCTACATGTCCAAGAACTAAATTGCGGATAATGCATTTATGAGTTGGAGGATACTGTTAAGGAAAAGGCACTAGGTTCAAACTTACCACCAAAGTTTGGGTTCACAAAAAGATTTCATTTTGCAAGTTTTCCCAATTACTTACTAGGAGGCACTTAAGTCAAACCCGCATTTCCTTATGTCTTGTTGCTTCAAAAACCTCAAAAGATCAATAATTTTCATGAAGAAACAAGAAAAAACCAATGGTTTTGCATGTGGATATCATTATTTTATGACACATGCAAGGTAAACTATGTGGTTTCATCCATTCTTGTGTAAAATATATGTGGTGCCATGGTTTGAAATTAATGTAATATGTGCCACATTGAAATACATGAAACCACAATATTATATTCACACATATGTCATAAGCTAGCACTTAAAACCATATGTTATTGAAGTGTAAGTCTTTGCAAGGAGTTTTGCATGTGTATGGAAGAAAAAAATAACCAATTTTGTATTGAACTAGTTGATTGGATCATTTTCACAAATGTGACTAGGTTTTTTTCTCCTAACAAATTTTTTCATTTTTTCAAAAAGAAAAAGGGGATATGTGGGAAATTTTCCCCCCTAGTTTTGACTAATTTTGCTAAAATTTTGGAAATTTTATTCCAATGACAATGATTCATCAGAGTTGATTTATGTAGTATAACATTAAGTTCTATAAGTCATAAGTCATTATTTGGACAATTTCAAAATTTGAATTTGTTTACTCCATTCCAAGGTAAAGAAGCATGAAAAGGTGTCTTTTGGGATCTATGTCTTTTTTATTTTATTTTTCAACACCATATTCATGTGCATATTTTGAATATCTTTCTCACAAATTTGCATTTCTTTTTTTTTCAATAAAATTAGAATTCAATTCAATTTGAAATTTATCAATTCAATTCAAATTGTATGTAATGTCATTCAATATTTTCATTTGAATGGAACTTAATTTTCACAAAATCAACTCATTTTTTTTCAGTCAATTGATCATTAATAATATTCACATCAATGTGAAGCCCAAGTTAATTTCTTTTTTAAAAAACCCAATTATTATCACATTAAATAGATTCAAATTTTCTTTTTACGCATTTTGCCAAAGAGAAGAAGAAGTTTACCTAGCCCCCCAAAACAAAAGTAAACTAGTTGCATTTGCCCCATAAATGCTTGGTAAAACTTAAAATCATACATGCATGTCTACTATCTTAGGGAAATACTAATTTTTATAACATAAAAGGCAACAAAAATACAAACAAACTAATCAATTAAAATTTAATTTCATTATATTTTTGTTATTAAATCTTCATCAAATTCTTATTGAAGTTTTAAACTAACATCAAATTAACTAACAACGTCTATACCTGATATATATATATATATATATATATACACACACACATTTTATTTTAATCAATTCTTGCATAATCTTTCAAATCATTTTTTTAACAATCTCATTTTAATAAGATTTAAAAGAATTGAAGATAATTACTTGTATGTTTATCAAACAAATTTCATTTAAAAAATTAATCATATGAATTGTTATTTACATTTCATAGTGATATGAAACTTTGTGATACAAAAAGGCAAGTTGCAACCCAAAACAATAAAATGATATAGACACATCATTAAATCAGTTACCCAACATTCATATTTTGAGAAGAAACCCAACAAGTAGATGGGTAGACTTCAAAACAACCCATCAATTGGATGGGTGCACCCAAAATCTACAAATACTTGTCCATTAGCTTGGGGCAATAATAACATATAATCACACCTTGCAAACATGTACTGTGGAAACTTTCAAAATGGGTGAAAAAAAGAAGAAAGACAACAGGACACCCAATGGACCCAAATCAACAGCTTCCATTATTGCTCCCAAGGACACATGTGAAGAACGTGTCTCCAGTAAAGGAGAGGTGGTATAAGGCAGGTATACACCAACCTAATACTCAAACTCATATAAAATTGGTACAAGGCTGATATTCCCTCAGGTCCCTAGTCCCTATGACACTGGTACAAGGTTGGTATTACCTCAGGTCCCTAGTCCCTACCAAGCTGGTACTAGTACAAGGCTGGTATTGCCTTATAGGGTCATACTATACTAGCCTGGTAGGGTCCTTGCGACCAGTGTTTGATTCTAGGTGCAAGTCTAGATACAATACCAGACAAATTCTAGTGGGCACACTAACACAACACACAAAACAAGGGGTGTGTCACACTGTGGCCTTGCCATTTACATTTAAAAGTATCTTAAGGCAAAAGAAGAATTATGGAAACTCAAATATTTCACCATGCAAAAATATAATCTTCAAAAAAAAAAATTCCTCTAAAAGAAACCAAAATCCTTCAAGATATTATAACTCTATAACTAATCTCAACTTTCAACACAAGCCAAAATATCATCTTTCAAAATGCCTCATATAAAAATAGACCTATTATATTACCTAGGGGCCAAAAGCCCTTAAGCTACTATACTCTATAATGAATCTAAACACAATATCCTTGCCTTGGTAAGCAAGGCCAACAAAACCAAAACAAAACAATAGAATGCCATAGTCTGCATGAAAAGCGGTGTCAAGGTGATCTCAGTGTTTCTTGGGACTCTGCATATTACTGTACCTATGACTCATGCTGATTTCTGTGTTTCTAGGAAGTCTGTATACTATCGCACCTACGACTCATGTTTGGCACAAAATAATTTGCAAAGGGTCTAGTTGGGAAAAAGGAAAAAGATTATTATTAATATTTGCTTCGGTGGGTGATTTGAGTTTACTAGAAACTCTAGTTGTTGCTAATCATCTTTTTCACATTGTTGCAAGCTTTTCAGTCAGTATTACATTACAGGGTAGAAAGGACTTGCTGATCACTCACTCAGCTCAGCTCACTTGCTCACTCAAGTCTATGGTGATCTATGAAAAGCTTAAGGAACAACCAAACATGGTGACTGCAGTCAGTTAAACTTTGTGACTGTTGACAATGTGTGTGACCATCAACCCACATTTTGTGTTTGAAGTTTGAACCTTCTTAATTCTAAGATCAGACTTGAATTCTCCAAGTGGTGGGTGTTCATGGAATTGGCATAACAAACATGTGGAGCTCGCTCACAATTCCTAAATTGTGAGCTACTACTGGTTTCAAGAGTTTATGACATAACAGGTCTACTAGTTTTATGACTTTTGCAAGCCATGATGATCATAGCAACACCACCACTGCAAACCACCCAGGTCTCACTCTCTCCTCCCTCCCTTTTTTTCATGTGGCAGCAGTGCAGGAGGCTCAGGAAATCTTTTAGAGCTTCTTTCTTGGTGATTTGTCTTTTGGGGCTGTTGGCCATAGTGAAGAGTTTTTATGACCAGTTTTTTTTTTCTCCCAGAGATACGAGGCTCCAGAGGAACTCAAATTAGTATTGGAGAAAGCTTTTCTTGAGGCGGCAGCAGATGTTACACATGAGCCTTCCATTCCTCCTATGGTTTGATCACATCAGCTCTGCAATCTGCTGTGTTTCTTGATTGTGTTACTACTGTGTGCAGCAGGAGCAAATAATTGTTGTTCAATTTAGCTACAGAAATTTTTTTATAAAAAATTTTGGGCTGTAGAAGAACTGCAATCAAATCCAGGTTTAGTATTGACACAAGAGCCATCTAGATTTTTCTTTCTCCGCTGAATTCTACCATTTTTTTCCCTTCTAGGAGAGACCCTGCTGGCTGGTTGTTGTTGATCCACAACTTCAGAAGAATTCCACGTCTGTGGATTCTTTGTTGCTTTCAGGGACCTCAATTGTTGGATGTTGCATTTCGTTATGTCAGGCATGGAGTTTCCTTGAGGAGATCAATCATGAGTGGGCTGGAGTAAGTTCCTTTGCTAAGTGGCTCTCTCTCACTCGCCACCACCGCCAATCCTTGCAACAGAACCAACCCATTTTTTCTCTTCCTCCTGACAGATTTCAGACACTGCCAACAACACCCATTCCTGGAAAAAAGCATTCAACTTCAGATCTAGAACTTGGGCCTGAAAGGTAAAAAGACTTTTGCTGACACATGCACGAAGATTTTGCATAAAAAATGTAAATTCATGGTTCCTTCATCCCAAGTAAATAGTTGAGAGTTTTTTGTTGTTGCTGCAGTTTGGAGGATATCGCAGCTCCTAGAAGTTCAGAAGAATTATGCAAACAGCAACATGACCTTCTTCATGTGCCTCCTCAAGCAAGTTTGAAAGAGAGGTTAGCGAAGGCTGGAGAATTGGATGTGGGCTTAAAAAATTGCATTTGATAGGACAAGCTTGTCTCCATTCACTGCACAGAACATGCATCTGAAGATAATTATGACAAGCAATTGAATGCCTCTGAAGATCCGAGGAATTTGGAGGTAAGTACTAATGATCATTAACTTTGCATAATTCTGCAAAAGATCAACCCCAAAAAAATAAAAATTTAAATCCCAATTCCTAGTTGAGTGATTGACAAACCATGCCATAATGAACAAGTTTTGACAATGAGAATTCAGCTAGTCCTGTTTGATTTCAGGTGACTGTCAACTCTGGTGGGGTTTGTACTTTGCACTTTTTTCTACCACAAAGACTGCAACAATGGAATAGGAAGAAGAAAAAGAAGAGGAGGCTGCAGTGTTGAAATATGTACCATCAAAATTAGCTGCACAATCTGAGCAGTTGGGCCTGGAATTGGCACGCCACTTGGGTGTAAACAAATAAATGAAGTGACATAGAAGACAAGATTGTCTCATCAGCAAGAATCAAGTGTTATATGTATTATTGTAGGAATTGGTTATTTTGGAAATGGATTTATTTATTGATTTCTTTGTTTATTGAAACCCAAAACAAAGGATACCATACCTATGACTGATGTTCAGCACCAAATAATTCACAAAAGGTGTAGCCAAAAAAAAAAGAAGATTTTATTGGTATTTGCTGAAATTGTTGAGAATTGAACTCTTGTCCCAACCACTGGGTTGCTATTTACAAACACACAACACAAGGTGGACTCTACATACTTATTCCTTAGTTATTGAAATTCTAAATGGAATGTGAGATTGCCAAACCTCTTCCTCTAAAATGAATTACCATTCAACAAAGAAGTGTTGATTATCAGTTGTAGGTACAATACAATTTTTAGAGTCTTCGAATTTCATGTCCAAAGACTTCTTCTTCTTCTTCTTCTTCTTCTTGCAGGGCATGAGTAATTCACAGCAATGCAAGAGAATGGAAGGACATAAAAGCTGCCACCACAAGGACTAAGGATGAGGTAGTAGGTAAAGGAGATGTGATTGGCAAGCAAACATGTGAAGAACTTTTGCAAGTTGTTGAACTTAGTTGGTGCATGCTCTTCATGGGGTTGGTTCTCTCTCTCGTTCGCTCTCCCATCCTACTCATTGAGGTTAATCAATCAAAACATGTTACAGTTTTTGTCCCTTGTTACCCAAATTTAGTAACATATGACCTTATAGGTTATAGGTTAGGATAGGTTGTTATACTTAACAAGTGGTTTAACCAACCTATTATATTAACCTAACCTTTGGCATTGATATAATTGGTGATAAAAAGAGATAAGGAACATTACATTGGGTGAGTAGACAAGTTGACAAGTAGATACTCAACTTGTAGTTGGCAGAAGTTGTAGTGGTAGAACAGGTGGTTAGATAAGGTGTAGTTTTTAAAATTTTGGGACTATTAGTTTAGTATTGATTAATGATTGTTTAAATGGTCTAATATGATTGTTTGAATTTTGAATTAGTTAGTATAAAGACTAAGAAGATAGACTTTTTCAGAGAAACTTTTTGATTTTGTGTTTCTTCTTCACTTGGAAACATGAAAGCAATTTTGTTTTAGCAAGATTTTTTTAAAGCTTATGCAATTTGAGTACATGTTAAGTATAGGAGTTGTAAATAGATTTAGAATTTTAGTATTAATGTATTTGTTACTATTTTAGGAACTTGTTACTAGAAAACTTAGAAGTTGAAAATTTAATGGGAATAAAAAAACTTGTTAAGATTTAGCAATCATGCGATGGATGAAACTTTAGAAGCCATCATGCTTAGAATTTTTGGTTAGAATTAGTGATTTTAGTAGATCATATTTGAATAACAAATTTGCTTGAAATCCTGGTTTGTATTAAGTTTGCTTGTTTTGTGTCAATTTCAAGATTAGAGTTTCTATTTCTTGATTTAGTTTGAAAGATTAGGAGATAGGGTGAGGTTAATGTAATTTTTTTGAAGGAAAATAGCACCCAAACTATAAAAAGAAAATTCTACAAATTTTTGATTGCTAGGAAGGGTCGTTTTAATTTATTTTCAAGATTGATGCAAAGGCCTTCCTAAAACTTGTTGATTTTAGACAATGTTAAAAGTAGTTACTAGAAGTCTTAGAAAACAATTAGAACAAGTCGGACATCAACTTTTTCCAAAACCTACACAAAGTAAGATGAATAAAAAATGCAACCTATAGGAAATGAACCTATGAATGCACTAAATATGGATACAACAAATAAGGGGGAAGCCAATGAGCAACATCAAAATGCAGCCAAATCGGTTGTGTAAAAAGACCCAATCGCGTTCCCAATCATGTTCCCAATCGTGTTCCCAATCACTCATCAAGTAACACCACACACATCAACCCAACCACGGCAATGAATGTACATCATGATTATAATCATGAACTTGTTCAGTTGTTTGATGAAGTTGTCTACGTAAGACAACCATGGCGATCTACAACCCTAGGTTATTATTTACCCATAACCAGTGCCACTTACACCAATTGCAACATCTGATGGTTTTCAAAACCAACCATTAATTACCAACATCAATTTGGTACCCATCAATTAAGAGGTGGAATGATTTCAACTACTCAATAGGTTGGAGCAGTTTCATCACATTGCTTGAAGACCCTCTATTCAATTAGTTTCCATACCAAATCTAGAACTTGTTGAACCCTAAGCAAGACCAACGATTGTTCGGCAAAAAACCACATACCAACAAGGCATTTGGCTAGTGAGATCCACACTTGGTTAAGGTGAAAGATCACAAGTACCACACCATAGATCGATTTCAAGAGGAAACTAAGGTGTTGGAACTATAACATGTTCATACTGTTAATAGGTGGGACAATTGTTCAATTGTTGCCCGTTTGTTGATGATAGACTAAGGCAATTATTGAAGGAGGAGATGCTGAATGTTCATCAACCTATTTTTCCAAACACTACAACGGTAGTACCAAATGTGTTTGTAGTAAAAACTCAAGCCATGAATCTTAGTATAGGTTATACAATAGTACCTATTAATTATTAGAGAACTTGGTCACAACCTGTTACACCAATTGTATCAAGTAAAACTAACATGTTACTTATTTCAACATACCCAATGTGGTATAATGTGCATTTAGATCCTAGTTTACATCCAGCATACCCAATTGGAACAAAAGGATTTGATCCTTTGATCTTTAAAAATTATACAAGTTATGTACCTAGGTATGTGTACCCAGTACTTGAACAACCTATTGTACCACCAACACATACACCACATTCTATTGGAAATCAATTTCCTACAATGGTTCAACTGATGATCAACATGGATAGATAACTTGTCCAACAACCTATTATTACACTAGTACCAACCATTATATATGTTAATACTAGTTTACCAATTTATGTACCCAAAGGTTCTACTCACCAACCACTGAATGGAGGACAACTTGGAAATTCACCTAGAGGAAATTCGCTTGGAGGACCACCCTTTAATCCACCTATTAAAATATTTGAATGATCAACACTTGACCCACATATGTTTATACCACTTATTGTACAACATGTACCAAAACCACCAACAAAATTACCATACAGGAAATTATAATATCTAACCTATGTCAGAGACACTAATCCAAATGCTCACAACAAAGTGTTCAAGAAGGCCATTAAAGTTGATGGTGAAATAATGGAATTGACATCATCAACCTATTTGGTTTTACTCTTAGAAATAATATCTTTGAATGGGGTGAAAATTTTGTTCAAAACCATCCAAATTGCATTTTTGAAGAGTTGGAACAAACATTTTGCAAGTGATTCAGAACTATGAAGAATGATGAAAAGATCTATATGCAATTGCGAAACATACAACAACAAATCGTCGAATGTGTAGATGTTTACGAATGAATGCTTATTGAAATTAGTTAATTATTTACCCTAAAACAATAAATGTTTTCCTCACCACTATTTTCAAAACAAGTGTCACGAACACCACCATCACCCATCACTTGCATCATCGCTTGCACCAACATAATCCCCTGCATCATTACTTACATCATTGTTTGCACCAACATAGTCACCTACATCATCACTTACATCATTATTTACACCAACATAGTCACCTACATCATCATTTGCATCATTGTTAACTTTCAGTTAACTCCTAGTTCACTATTAATTAGAAAGTTTCTTAAAAAGTTTCCTTAGTTGGTGCACATATGTAAGCCTTTATGGAAGCTTATTTGATTTAGGTCCCTAATAGGGTATAATTTGAGTTAACCCTTAGTTAAGTTTTAGTTCACTTTTATTTCAGTATTAGTAAGGAAGCTTCTTAAGAAGCTTCCTTGGGCCAAATATTGATGAAAATGGTAAAGTCCATCAATATTACATTTTTATGGATTATTGTATTTTTTTCACAAACATTATAGCCTATGAGGTATTACATGGTCATGTGTTATTTTTGTAAAAAAAAGATGAACAATTTTACAAGTTTATAACTTCATAATTTTTAGCTTGTAAAAAATACACTACGAAACACACTTCTAAGGACTCAAAAAATTGGTCAAAAGTGGTCCACTATAGTTTGCAAATACCCCATTTGATATGTAACCATTGGCCTTATTGTGGCCAAACACAACTGTAACCTCTTCAAGAATAACATGGCCTTCCTTGACCAATTTCTTCGAATCAATTCCAAATGCAGGCAATTTCATGGTTGGATTCTTATAATTGAAATCAAAACTACCATCATCTACTTCCTATGGATCCTTATTTTTGAGTTTCCTTCAAGATTTGAAGGATTCTGAAGCCATGTCACCCACACAAACTTTACAAAAATAAATTGCAAGACTACCAATAACTTGATTAAGTGAATTCAAACATTTTAAGGCATTCACCCATGACATTGTAAAACCATAAACCACAAATTTGCAATGAATTTAATCAAATTCTCTACCACGAAATACATGGAAAATTTAGAAGGCCCTAAACCAAGCTGAAACTTTACTTGAATGTGACCAACATTGTAAATCATAACCAACAAATGCAATTGAACTCCACAGATTGAAATTACGAAATGTAATAAAGTTACTTGAAACTCACATGAATGTTTTTAGACTCCTGAAATTCAACGAGTGTTGAGAAAAATACATAAGCCATAGTTACACATGCCTTCAACCACCCAAAAAGCTAATGGGTTTCCTTTTTCAGCCCCAAAAAATAGACAACTTATCTTTGTAAGCAAAAATTTGAGTCGTGAGTGTGCAAAGGATATTGACATATGTCGTGACCATAAATGTATGCACATACATTCATCAAACACAACATTTTAAGGAAATACGAAGGTATCAGATAAGTGAAGTTAAATTGAAGCATAATTAT
>Ga0116231_10011369_pt1 | contig 13730 bp, 7 predicted proteins | sample S1TSphgellanicum_2_FD_89695 | JGI IMG/M metagenome (GOLD analysis project Ga0116231, IMG submission 89695) | Host-associated microbial communities from peat moss isolated from Minnesota, USA - S1T2_Fd - Sphagnum magellanicum MG | ecosystem: Host-associated > Plants > Peat moss > Unclassified... | reverse complement strand
TATAGACGAGATATATAAAAATAATTATATATAAGATATATATAAATATATATATAGCAATATATGTATATATAAACTATATATATATATATATATATATATATATATATATATATATATATATATATATATATATATGGCTATGTCTGACTATATAGGCTCAATATGGCTATTTGTGGTTATATTGACTACCCAAAACACACATCCTTTTTACTTGCATCTTTTCACCAAAAAAAAAAGGTCTTAAGAAAGTTGTCTTTTGATTGATGGTTAGATTTTAACTTATTCTAGTGACAATGTCTCATTGGAAGTGGTTTATATAGGATGGGATTTTGGTGATCGTCACTATGACAATTCCCCCAAAGCCATTCTGGATTATAATTTATTATACATCAAATGTCATTTTAGAATTATTTCTTATTCTTTGTTTTGCACCCTTTCAATGTTTTTTTTGTTTGTTTGGGGTTTTTTTTTTTTTTTTTTTTTTTTTTATTTTTTTTTTTTTTTTTTTGGGTTTTTTTTTTTTTTGCTTTTTTTTTACACAATTTTAATGTTTTTTCTAAAAAAAATTTATAATCTTGTTGTGAACTTATTTAATGAATCAGACTTTTGTTGACAAGAATAGAAAAAAAAAAAATATTAATGAAAAAAAATGACACATAGTGAAATTTATAGAAATTTATTTTTTTAAAAGAAAAAAACTATTATATTCACAAAAAAATAATTTAATCATTGTCACTGGTAGTGCAAAGCAGCATGGGCTCAAAAAATAAATTAAAATAAATTAATATATATATATATATATATATAATAGACATGTAATGTGTAGATTGTACTTTTTCTTATATTTAATTGTTTTAATGTGGCAAGTTGGGGTGCATATGTCCTCACCCAAATTGTCCAAAGTGTGTGTGTGGGTGTGTGTGTGTGTGGAACAAAGAGGTGCACCAAGTGAATGCCATATTGAACAAAATTACTAGCCTAATACTTGGTTTTGTCAATTACCCAAAAAGGGGATGAAAAAGTGGAACTCAATTATGGATAGGATAAGAAAAAGAATACAACAATAATGAAACCCTATGGACTAAGTTTCATCCCTCAAAATGATCATGGTCTAACAAAAGAGTCTACTTTTCAGGGTGGAAGAATTTTGGGTTTCCCTTCCTCAATAGTAAGTTAATATTGTGTTCTTGTAAAATAAATTTTTTGGGCTTACATTGTTTAGTCTTTCAACTTAAGCCCTTTTTTTTTTCCTCCTTTTCTTCTGGGTGCCAAATTAAACAATTTCACATTCTTATTACTATTATTATTATTATTATTATTATTTTCTGTTGCAAATTCAATGATTTTTTTGGAAAATAGTCACCAAATTTTGAAAAAGTTATAAATAGTTCAAAATCACCAGATTTCTATACATTGTTCAAGCAAGTAACCTGATATATATATATATATATATATATATATATATATATATAAAAGATAAATTTTGAAATTTTTTGTTTCCTTTCAGAAAATGACGACCTGGTCACCTGAATTTTTGCAGCTGCCCCAGAATCATAAATGAGTGTAGGGTTTTTCGGGGGTAATTTGGGATAATTGCTTCTTATGGGCGAGCTTTGTTGCACGAAGAAGAAACTTTACAGGGCAGAAGGGAGTAAGACTATTGAATTTTTGTTGTTGTTCCCAATGTGTTCCCATCAAGTTCTCACAATGCACCTATCAAGTTCCAAATGGGTCCCAAGTACTCCTAACATGTTACTTATGTTCCCAATGTGTTCTTCAACATGTTCCCAATACCACCTCACTTTGTTCCATATGCTTTGCCCAACTGAGGTCCTCTTGGAACTTATATAACTCAGCAAAATATTAAGACTTATACATTTCTATGTTTGTTTTTGGAGTGAATACAATATTGGGAAGTATCCAAAGTTTCAGAACATTTTTTGTGATGATGGGCTGATCAAATCTAGGCTCATTGCCAAAACAAGGGTTGTGTCACATTGTGGCCTTGCCATTTATATTAAAAAGTACCTTAAGGCAATAGAAGAATTATGGAAACTCAAATATTTCACCATAGCAAAAATATAATCTTCCAAAAATCCACTAAAAGAAACCAAAATCCTTCAAAATATTAGAACTCCATAGCTAATCTTAAGTTTCAACACAAGCCAAAATTTCATCATTAAAAAATCCTCATATAAAAATAGACCTATTATTACCTAGGGGCCAAAATCCCTTAGGATACTATACTCTCTACTGAATCTAAACACAATATCTTTGCCTTGGTAGGAAAGGCCAAAAAAAATGGAAGAAGGCACCCCCAACTATGGATCACACTAACATAATAGCCCTAAAGTAGAGAGATGATGACTTGAGGAGGAATTTTCTTAAAAAGCAAAAAAAAAAAAAGGTAACCCCAAGACTTTGGGACCAAGATGCTTAGCCAAAGATAAAGGAAAAGCAAAAAGTGTACCTCAAAAGTTCTAAGAATATACAAGAAAATCCTAACCCTAAGAATGCTATGAACAAACCCAAGGCAAAACAAAAAAAGGCATCAAGCAGACAGGATAGAGGAAGCAACCTTCCTTGGGGTGTCAGAGTTATGGAGCAGCTTCCTTTCCCCGATTGTGATTTTTTTGCTTTCATCATTTGCAGGGAGTGGAACTAACGTATTTGAGGGTGTGGTGTTTGTCCCATCCAGCAAAGTTCATCAGTTGTTGGTAGAAGCTCCGTGTTTCTTCTCCATTACAAAATCATTCATTTTGTATTAGGTACTTAACTAGGTATATGAAACACAAATAGAACTACTAAGAGCATCTCCAGCGGTGCTCAGTATGTGATCCTGGGAAGTAAAATTGGATGAAGAAAAGTCAAAATATGCCGGGTTGTCTCAGGAAAATAGTTTTGGCTCAGCAAAATTCCACTGTTTGCGGTGGCTGGTGAAAAGTCCAGCAACGTTGTGCACCTGCAGAAAAGAGTGTAATAAATATGATCTGACTGCTGCTCAGTGTTTCTGATCGGCCCATCATAATGATTGGTCCAGTTGTGTTTACTCTTAGCAGTTCCCCACCTGTTTGCTATCCCAGTTTCACTTTTATGGGCGGGGTTGCAAAAAAGTATATAACTAAACTTGGATGTGAAAAAATATTTTCGCAGGGTCACATACTGAGCAGCTGGAGATGCTTTAAGTTAACAATGTCCCCCCTTTGTGAAATTTTTTTGGTTCATCAATCCAGGCTAAGTACTTTCCTTTTTGGAGGATAGTGAGAGAGAAAAGCCTAGAGCCTTGACTAATTTGTCTTTTATAGCTTGGGGGTGAGACCTTGGATATTGAACCCATTCTTCAGACATAATTTTCCAGCCCATAACACACATACCCAAGCACAAACCTCCTGGGCAAGTCCTCTCACTCTCTGACCCCTAAACCCACCCATCCATAGGGTACATGAGTGAGGAGGAGCCCTCCAGGGATAGCAAATTTGAACTGTACTTAGGAATATACTAAGTTCATAGTAGTTATACACAATGTCCAAATTGAGTTAATAAATAAATAAATAAAAAAACTATTAATATGTCATTGAGAGTCTAGTAATGGGGATTAGTGGCGATTATGGATCAAAGAATGCATATAGATTAATAGTTAGGTTAGGAAGTGGTTGATTGTTGACACTATTACCAATCACCTAAATTTGCATATGTTGTCTAAGCAAAAGAGTTATCTATTTGTGAAGGAAGGTAGTTTGTACCTTTTTTTTAATTTTATAATGTTTTGTCTTATGGTGGAGAAGTTATTGAATATTGAATAAAAATTTCACTGAAAATTCATTTAAATCAAAACAAAAAAATATAGGGCAATTTGGGCACACTCTCGATTTTGTTGGGAAAACTTTTATTGACATGTAGGAGGATGTAATGAAGGTGATATGGAAAATTTTAGACCTAAATTGTAGGAGATAATGAATTTGGGAGTAGTTTTTGTGTGATTGAAAATGCAATTAAATTACAAAAAAAAAGATTTTGGAAGGAAAATTAAATTAGTTGGGTAATCAGTTACACACTTTGGGCCGATGGCATAGGCTGCACTAATAAAGATGAGATGAGAAAACTTTTTAGCCCAGAAGAACAAAACTAATCATGCAATATTGTGAATCTTGACATCCGCCCCCCTCCCCCACCGACCCCTTTTCACAAATAAAATTTTGTTATCGTGGTTCCATTATGCAATTGTCTCATATAATACTACTACAACAAAATGTGAGTGCAGTTCACTAGTCTTGTTCACTAGACTAATGAATTCTCTATATACTCGTTAAGTTCTGTTCAGTATAACCAGTGAATTCATTCAAAATCCACTGAAATCACTTGGCGTACAAAGGCACATCTTGTTATAGAAATTACACTACACATTTATAGAATGGATTTGTCACCATAAATTTGACAACATTTGAGTAGTTTGGGCAATGGGTTACAAGAAGAAAATGTTGAGATGGGAAGTTGAGTACAATATACACTTGAGAAGACACAGCCTGTCTTCAAATATACAGACCCGCCGTATAAACTAACAATGGGTTGGGCCCATGTTGTTCATGGGTGTGATGAATCCTGAGAGTCTCCTGAATGCAAAGTCTTTTAAGTGTGTAGAAGTTTGTGAGCAAAGTAATTTGTTGACTCTTGCATGCAGAATTGCAAACAAATGGCGGTGCAGCAGCAGCAGCAGGAGAAGAAGTTGTTGCTGCTTTGTTGTTGTTGTTGTTGTGACAATCACCAGCAGACACTACTACTAACATGCAAAGTGTAGAAGTTAGTAATCACTAACATGCAAGTGTGGAAGGAAGTCATCACATGTATATATGTGTATAATGACAAAAAGGAGATGCAAAAATAAAATAAAAATTGATTGGTTTGGGGGAAGAAAATGGTGTGCAACTAACCAACCAACCGTACTGGTGTGCATGCACTTACAAAAACCATTCAATTTTTTCTTCACCGGGGTGGTGGTGATGGTGGTGATAACTTAAGAGGGGGGAAGAAGCAGCAGCAGGAGGCATGATGTTTGTGTTGCAGGCATCTGCTGCTGCTGCTAGCTGCGGCCTTCCTCCTCATTCATTGTAAATCTGGCTCACAAACGAGGGGACTCGCAAATCGAGAAGAAAGAAGAAGAAGAAGCAAAACAAATTATGGACACAAAACTGAAACTCATCAGCTGGAAATTTTATTTCTTTGTGTCAGGCTTCTCAGGTTTTTCCTTTCCTTTCCGTATCTTGTTTCAGGCCAACATGGGCTTTCCTTCTTAATGCTTGCCAGAAGCACCCTCTGGTAGGGGAGGACACTTTTGTATTACACTGCAAGTTGAAAAACAAAAGTGTTGTGGTGGGGGGGGGGGGGGGGGCACCAAATTACAAAACTATTTCAACCAGTGTTCCAAGTAAAAATTTTCAAAAACATTTTTCTATACATTATTTGGCTACCTTAGTGAACCATTTAATAGAAATTGGGTGATTTTTTTTTTCATTATTATTTTCTGAATTCTGGCTATAGAAAATCTCCAGATAAAACTTCATTTTTTTTATCACTTTTAGTTTTTAATTCTCTTTTTCACTCAAACTAATGAAACCAAACATATCTATTGGTTTCATTTAGTTTGAGTTGAAAAAGAGAATGAAAAATTAAACGCAATTTTGCTATAAATGTGGTGGTGAGTTTCTAATGTGATTATATGCATAATTTTATTTTTTTTAAAGCATCGAATAACCTTTGGTTATGTTATAATGAGGTTAGGTTAAGTTTAGAAGAAATTCATAATCGGGTGGTGGTTACACAATAATTGATTCTAGTTATAATCCAAGTATATTCAAGTAAACTCCATTTTCAGGTCTCACATATTTTGAATTCATAATAAAAAAATTTGGCATTGAAGATAAGAAACAAAAGAAATTGATGAAAAGATATACAAGCTCCAATTACAAAAAAACTCTTCCTCCACCATGATGAGCTTGCAAGTCTTAACACCTTGTGTTCAAATTCATCCTTTAGTGTTGTCTGAATTACAAATTAGCTTCAACTAAGTCTACAAACTCTTCCAGGGTGCGAGGCTGCAAATTCATACAACCATGGTATGGTAGGGATCGCATCTTAGACATGATAGACGAACCTTACAATTGAGTCAAATATACGACCAAAAAAAAAAAACCTTTTAATAACATGTTTGATTATGGTTTATATTATGTTAAACTCTGAGAGGATCATGTTAAATTCTTGATTATCGCAACATTCCCAACTATATATAAATTATCCATAAATTTCAATTACTAGAATTTGCCAGTTGGGGTTATGAATCCAGCTATGTATGTATACAAGGGGATATACATAACCAGTGGTTATAACCCGATAAAGAATACATTTATTTGCTTGACATTGGTTTAAACAAAGGTTTTCATTTCAAACAAATTGTTAAAATTGTGCAATTATTCCTTTGCCTTTCTCTTGAAGACAATTTTTTGCCACTTTCTGAACCCAAAGTCTGAGGAAAAGAAAAATCTAAACAGGATATTTGAGATTGCCATGATGCAGGGTTTAGGGTTTAGGATTCTTTTGCTTCTTCTTTTCCCTCTCCTTAAGTAGAGATTTAAGTCTAGTGGCAGGTCTCAAGAGGTGCAACACAAGTCCCATACCTAAATGTGCTATGGATAAGGACAAAGAATTTTTTATTTTATTCACATTGAGAATATTTGAAATGTATTTGAAATCTAATTATGTAATGAATTCTAAACACCCCATTTGTATTTAAGTAACTTCAAAAAAATTAATTTGGCCACCATCTTGCTTGTTTGTTGGTATTTTTTGTTTAAATAGGTGAATATTGTTGTGCCTTTGGAGCTGAATATCTTCACTCTTCTTAGACAAACCTTGCCTCTTTTGTTCTTCAATTACAAAATTAGCCCAATCTACACTTGACCAAGAACTAGACTAAACCCTAATGGTGAGTTGGGATTTGGGACCATCTTCATCAAAATTGCTTTTTCCAAATTGGCTTTTCACACAAAACTTAGGTCCCACATTGGCATAAGCAAAAATGAAATACTTGCCTAGGTTGATGCATAAAATGTGGGGTATTCTAAGCCTTTAAGCCAATCCCATAAGTGTCTTGCTCATTAACCCTCTCTTGGTCTAATGTTATAGTCCTTATAGTGGGTGTAAGCAAGACATTGAAAATTTATTAAACTGCAACCAGTTTTAAGGACAAACACTAACTTTCAAAAGGATACAATTTTTTATTCTTTGTTCTTAAATTCAAATATGGCTCTCTTTGTCACTATTTCATTCTTATAATGTGATCATTGTGAAAGGGTTAAAATAGATTCAAAGAAAGAACATAGGTTGGAAGTGTACAAAACATTTGTACTTTTGGCCATATTTTATACAAACATAATACAATCATAATAGCAACCAACATCCCAAAGGCCTTGGATTTTTAAACATGAGGTATAATATACCAAAATTTATGGATTTTTGGGAATGACACATTGTGTTGGACATTTAAATTATCTAGTCCTTTGAAAAATCTAACAAAAGCATGGATATAATTGTCTTTTGATGGATATTGATCATTTGATTGATCACTCTAATCCCTTTTTCCCATCTGCAAATGGCCTAATTTTGAGGTTTTTGTTGAATGTATGGAAGATAAGGTTTAGGATTATGTATTTGGGTGCACACTCACTTTCTACATCTCTCTCTTGAAGTTCCACAATTTCTGAGTGATTGAAGTTGTGAAGTCTCAAGTTCAAGTGTCTTTAAATTTTCATTATATTAATGGGAAGTCAACATTGACTCAAGGTTAGTATCAAATTCAAATTGACAGAAACTCAAGAAATTTAACAGAACAACTTTGACTCCTTCGGTTCGATGCCCTAAAGATCTGGGACCCCACCTCATGGAAGGAAGCTCCCATTGTGGGTGGAGTCCCACAACTCTGGCTGCCAGGCATGGAACAACAGCCAATGGAAGAGCCAATAGAAGGAGAAAAGTGTTTTGCATGAAAAAGCATCCATGGAAGATTGTGGACAGCTTCACTCCTAAGTGCGAAATTCTATGAATGAAATAGAAAAAGTTCTATGCAATTTTTTAAGTTTCTCTTTTCTTGGCAAAAGGAGAATACCTAGCTTTGGCTCCCATAGGTAGTACTCCAAATGGGACCAAGTTTGTGGCTTTTTAATCTCCAAACAACTTTTTCCATTAGAAGGAGCTTTGGAGTTCAATTGGGTACTCTTCTACTACCATTGGAGAAAAGGAATGGGACTGAACACAAAAATAGAGAGAAGAACTCTCTCAGTTACCTAGTTACAAAGAGAGAACCCTCTTATATATATATATATATATATATATATATATATGAACAAGGATGAAAATCCATCCACAAAAAGTAGAAAGCATGTCAAAGCCAATGTAAACACCCCAAAGGAAAACCAAAACAATGAAAACAGTAGCAATGAAGTAGAAGACCCAATGCTAAAAGGGCTATCTATTGCTAATATACACTTATTTTGATTGCTCCTTATTTATGCCGCTGGCCACCTCAACTGTTGAGACATGGTTTTCATGTAGTCATCATAATCTGGAGTACAACTTACACTTCTCAAAAGAGAGTCTAGAAAATTGTTTATTGTACATGTGAGGAATAAAAAAAGGAAACCCAAAAAAAAGGAACCCATTGATCTTGTGTGGACAGCTGGTGTTACCTCCTAGGATGCTCCACTAAGACTCTTGCTAGTGCTTTTGATTTGATTGAATGTCCCATGTGTGTGGCATTCTTAATATATTCATCTTTGAATATGATCTTATCCACGACTTGCATCTCATCTTCTTGATCCCCCTTTTTTTTTTCCTTTTTTTTTTCTCAACTAACTTATCTTACTAGATTCTAAGTTTGTGACAAGGAAATAGAAACACGGTGGTTGATGCAAGTAGGCATCTTATTTAATCCCCTTGGTCATGTAGGAATAATAATCATGACATACACACTACTTCCAATTGTAATGGAAGTTGTGTTTTGAAAATGTTGTTTTGCAAATTAGGTATCACACAAGTGACTACGGGTAGGTAGCATGGTTTAGTTTTCAATTTCACAAGGCAGGTGGACTGGCTATGGGTCAGGGAGTGAAGTAGATTATTTTTTTTCGAAAACCTGCTACGTACTAGCAACTTGCAAGGAGCCATAAGTCTAAAGGTGGTGATTTCAACATGTTTTTCCCAGAAATGTGATGAATTGGGGAAGTTGCACCGCCTTTTATTTTGCTGTCAAGTGGTGGAGAAATAATATTATGTTTTGATCCCACTATTGAATATTGCTGATACATGTGATAAATGGGTCAATAAGTTCTATTCGTTCAGATCAGGAGGTTGTTGGGCTTGCTTCATCAGCACTTGACAAAAGATTCCATTTGAGTGCTGATTGTTTAAATTTATGAATGTTGTTTCCAAATTTATGTTTCAATTGATAGAAGTGCTTTTCTCCTAAAGGTTGTTTTTCAAATTATGATTTGACTGATATCAATGGCTGTTTCACCCTCTTATCTATCTACCATAGTACTACATACACCTCACCCAAAAGGTTATTCAATTCAAGTTTGTCAGAGTTTTGATCTCTCTCTCTCTCTCTCTCTGGGTGAAAATCTCTCTCGCAGAAATTCTAAATTCTTTCTTATCATATAACAGCAAATAGTAAGTTAATTCTTCTCTGGAAAAAGCCATGAAGTCTGCTTAATAAGACACATTGCAACATTGAAAGCGAATGTAGCGTAATATGCATTCCACTACAGATGCATGCAAAACGATGTGCATGAAAGTCCAGTACTGAGCCCATAATATGTGTGGGTGTGGGTCAGTCATATGAGGCGGGCATATCCATCTACCTTCTCCTCCATCCTGTTGGTTTTTATTATTATTTGGAGGTCAGGAGTGGAATTGTTTCACCAGTTTATTATTATGACTGAAACCTTCCTTTTTTCCTTTGGACAAGAGAGCATGGGTCTTATACAACCTGGACATGGCCAATGCAGGCAAGTTTGAAAGTAGCAGTAAGGCTAGTAGTATCACAGGGAGGCAAAGAGTTCAATGGAGGCAACCATCATACAGGTTCCCCCTTCTGACAAGCATGGAAGAAGAAGATCTGGGTTTTATGTATTCTTGTAGTGTTGGATGCAGATTTTGAACAAGGAACACACAGTAGTAAGGTGGCCAAAGTTTAAGCAACTAACCATATATAACAATGGTGTTTGTTTTTCCAAAATGGTGAATATTTTTTTGGGGGTTTTTTGTTCTCAAATTTGAATCTCTTAGGAATTTTTTTTGTAAAAATCATCAAATTCTATACGAAGTTCCACCACGTAGCCAAACATATAGCATGAACGATACTTAAATTCTTTGAGTTTCATATCTTTCTGTAACCAAATCTGGCGAAATAGTTTTATGGATGATCACCACTTCTCATGAAGCTACATCACCAAATTTTGGAAAGAAAGAAAACAAGAAAAACACTTCTCTGTGCTGCACTGCTTCATTTATGAACCTGTGTGAAAATATGATATATAATTTGCACAATGGGTGCATGGCATCAATCCAATGTTGAGTACCCGAGTTTAATACTAGGGCAGAGCGTTCAGAATGATTGAAGAAGACGTTTTTGTCTATATGCATTTTATTTCGGATCCCATTTAACTCAAAACTAGATGCTTGGGGCTTCTAAAAGACCACTACTATACAATATCGATATAGAAGTTAGGTTCATAAATGCCTCCATTGGAATTGTATATACTGTTGTTGATCAATGCTAATTCAACAATGGTAAAATAACTTCTTGCATGTCATGCAATTACGGAAAGTACATCTTTGTCCACAACAAGCCCACACATACATTTGTAATGTTTCTATTGAACATTTCATGCAACAACATACCGTAGATATGTTTTCCTAGGTGAAGCAAGCAACATCCAGGTGTCAGTTCTTTTGATTGAATGGAAAATTTGACACTACTCTAGTAGTCACATACTAAGACTTACTTGTAATATGGCTTCGGAAATCTTACATGGTTTATTGTTTGATCTTGCAATGTGTACGATAACCTTTCACCGTGGTTATGTATGTATGTACCCTATTAAAGTCGGATTTTTCATGATCCAAATCATGAAACAATTTAACTCTGGGACAACGATAAAAATTAAAAGAACACTATTGATTTAATTATTCCCTAAAACAGAATAATCTCATCACTAAGATGATTAATAATATCCACCTGATTCTCTCAAACAAAAGAGTTTTCACACCCTAATAAACAAAAGTAATGTGTTGGAACCCTGTCTAGTAAAGTGCTATTACACATTGACTTGTTAGTTCACTCAAGATAACTGAGAAAAACAAAGGGGTGTGTCACACTGTGTGGCCTTGCCATTTTACATTAAAAAGGATCTTAAGGCAAAAAGAAGAATTATGGAAACTCAAATATATTTCATCATAGCAAAAATATCATCTTCCCAAAAAATCCTCTAAAAGAAACCCAAAATCTTTCAAGACATTACAACTCTATAATAACTAATCTCAAGTTTCAACACAAGCCAAAATATCATCTTTCAAAAATCCTCATATAAAAATAGACCTATTATTATTATTATTATTACCTAGGGGCCAAAATCCATTAAGCTACTAATTACTCTATTATGAATCAAAACACTATATCTTTCTTTGCCTACCAAGGCAAGGCCAACAAATTCAAAACCACTGAATCCAGCAATCCCATTGACCTGAAAAAAACAAAAAAAAACAAAAAAACAACAACAAAAAAGACTTTCAGGCTTGCACAGAGTAGTGTGCTGAACATTGAAAATAATAATGGTCCCTTTCTAGCATTTCCATTGACCCTCTAAGATTCTCAAAGACCTACCAACCAAACCAAACCTTATTTGTGAGTTTCACTCAAAATAACTAAGATATAAAAATTTGCGACCACCAAATCCCGCAATTTCATTGGTCACCAAAAAAAAAAAAAATTCTACACATGCACACTACACACTACACACATGCATATTCAACACCCTCTGTATATTAATACACGAATATGATGATAACCCTAGTCTTAGTCTTGTATACAGACCGGGTTAAGAAAGAAGAGAGAAAAAAGATGATGAAACCTTGGCAAACTCCATAAAACAAAGTACCCAGCAAACCAAAGGGGGAAAGGAAAGGAAAGGAGGGGTTCCAAGAGCAAGGAAAAAAAACCCAACAACACTGAGAGTGTCTGAGTTCCATAAGTAAAGGAATAAGATCTTACTGAGAGTTTGTTTTTGGCCAATTAAGTTGAAAATGTGCAGATTTAGGGTTTTTTTTTAATTCTCAGATTTGTATGGCAGATTCTAGTAGGTAGCCAAAAAAATTATAGAAAAAGATGCTAAAATTATTTTATTGGCCTTGCCTACTACTACCAAGGCAAGGATATTGTGTTTAGATTCATTATAGAGTATAGTAGCTTAATGGATTTTGGCCCCTAGGTAATAATAATAGGTCTATTTTTATATGAGGATTTGTGAAAGATGATATTTTGGCTTGTGTTGAAACTTGAGATTAGTTATAATCGAGTTATAATATATTGAAGGAGTTTGGTTTCTTTTAGAGGATTTTTTGGAAGATTATATGTTTGCATGGTGAAATATTTGAGTTTCCATAATTCTTCTTTTGCCTAAAGATACTTTTTGATGTAAATGGCAAGGCCACAGTGTCACACACCCCTTGTTTTCATATTTCATTGATGATCATCACTTTGGCTACATCACCAACAAACTTGTTTTTTAGAATTCATTCCCTATAGGACCATCAAGAAAAACTTGAATTTCCCCTTTGCAAATCTGAAATGGTTCATTGGACAATGGGAAGATACAAAGATCCCCCCTATTTCTATTTCATAGTGGGAAAATACAAAATAAAACATTTAAATATCGGTCCCACAATTCCCTTGGAGAATTAATTATCCCTATGTTTTGTTAATTTAACTTTAATTTGGTTTAGAGGTTTCCATTCTTTTCCCCTATAGGGAATGCCAAAAAAAAGTTTGTTGTGAAAATTGGAAATAAAAACACTGACAACCACTACTACTTACATACTACTATGCACAAGGCCCTCGCCTAAGAAGTGGGTTTTAGGGCTTCTAATCATCAGATTTCTATAGTAATTCCCCCAAAGGTCTATAGCCACGAATGCAAAAGGATGCTTAAATTTATTTACTTAATTTCATATCTCTTGTTTATAGTTTATACCTAAATCTGGCTAAATCTTCTTATTGATAATCATCACTTTTGCCATATCACACTAATTAGGAATTTCCTCTGTAAATTCCCACCCAGCTAACCTAATGAGTAGGTACTTGGGACCAGAGTACATGGTGACAGTAACCCAAGGGTGTTTTTACTGGCAAAATTTCACCACCTGGCAAAAGAAATTTCAATGGAAAAGTAAAAAATAATAAATTGGGCGAAAAACTTGCCAATTTTTGAATTAATGTAAAATAAGGAATTGCCAGATTTCTGTTTTAATATGTTCTAGTAGGCTGCAAACAATATACATAGCAGGATGCTAAAATTATTTTTATTGCCATATTTGGGTATATCGCCAGATTGGACTAGATTGTTTTATGGATGATTGCCATTTCAGTTGATATCACAAAATTTGGAAAAAAAAAAAAAAAG
>Ga0116231_10011368_pt1 | contig 13731 bp, 15 predicted proteins | sample S1TSphgellanicum_2_FD_89695 | JGI IMG/M metagenome (GOLD analysis project Ga0116231, IMG submission 89695) | Host-associated microbial communities from peat moss isolated from Minnesota, USA - S1T2_Fd - Sphagnum magellanicum MG | ecosystem: Host-associated > Plants > Peat moss > Unclassified... | reverse complement strand
CCCCTCCCCATACCCCACCCCGCTACTCGCCTCTGATAGAGGCATGGGCTACTAGGCGAGATGGAGTCTAATCACCCGGAGTGGAATGTAAATGAGGGTGACACATCGGAAATCCTCCTAACACGTGATCGTCACGGGAACCGGCGTATTGAGCTTCGCGGAACGTGGATTGCTCTGACCGTCCGGCGCAGCTGGTGCGGCCAAAGCAGACAAATCCGGTTTTGCTTTTGCATAATATCTTGCACCCATGTGCGATAGCGTACAGATCCGCCGTCGGGCTTTGGCTAGGCTATCGGAATGCTGCTGCATGAGTTCGTGTCCGCAAATCGTGAGAAATTGATCTCCCGCTGTTTGGAAAAAGGGGTCAAACGCTTTGCGTCCACCGAGCCCGGGACCGAGCTTGAGAACGGCGTGCCGCTATTTCTCGAACAATTGGCCGAAACCCTTAAAGTCGAGCAAACCACTTCTGCTCGCGCTGGCGATTCAGGGCCCGCGCCGGCGCCGACGGCCATCGGGCGTGCAGCCGCGATCCATGGCGCTGAATTGTTGCGGCAAGGTTTTGGCGTCGATAAAGTCGTGCATGAGTATGGGGATGTATGTCAATCAGTGACGGCGTTGGCGGTCGAACAGGGGCTCGACATCTCCACGGATGAGTTTCGGACGCTCAACCGCTGTCTCGACAACGCGATTGCCGACGCAGTCGTCGCGTTTGGAGCGGCACACCAATCGACAGCGGACGCCCGTGCGCAAACCTTGCATGAGCGCCTCGTGACCTATATCGCCGACGAGAAGCGGCTCATCGCGATTGCCCGTCAATCATTCACGGCCATCAAGACGGGGAATATCGGCCCAGGAGGAGCCACAGGCGATCTGCTGGCGCACACCCTGAAGGAGCTCGACGAACTCGCCGACCAACTCGCCGACCAAACTCTGTCTCCTCCCTGAACTGCTGGCGACTCACCGCGAGGTTCCGTTCTGTTCCGCTCTGCACTGACGCGCGAAGGTCGCGAAGCAGAAGACGAGCGGACGGCCACTGGCCGAGGTCAGTCGAATAAAGCGCCCGCCCTATTGTTGCCCGGCAACATTTTTTTAGTGCTTGCACCGCTATGCCGCGATAGTCGCTGAGGCTGCAGGCGCCGCCTCGGTGCAGGAATTTAGCGGTCGTCACAGTCCGCAGTTGACGGGTAATCATGTCGAGCACGAACGCGGTAAAATCCCGATACAGGCGGTTTCAGCAATCTACAAATAAATATCCGGTCCACATAGGTCGAGGTAGAGACAACAAAACACCTCGTGTTCCAGGTCGCGCAACCGCGCGTGCCGTTGCGCAGCAGCACCGTCAGGAGCTCGGCATCGGCAAGCGCTTGTGCGCACTGCGCGAGCGGCTTCTCGCGCGGTCGTTGGTCGACCGGCCAATCGCGTATCGTCATGGGTCGAGAGCATGGCTCCGAGGGGCGTGTGAGGCCAGCCGCATAGCGTGGGCGTGCGTGCAGATTCAGCGCGAACCGGAGCTGCCGAAGCCGCCTGCGCCACGCGTCGTCGACGAGAAATCCGCGACGACCTCAAAGTCGGCTTGCACGATCGGGACGAAAACGAGCTGCGCGATCCGATCGCCGGGGACGATCCTGAACGGGGTGTCGCTGCGATTCCAGCAGGAGACCATCAGCGGGCCCTGATAATCGGAGTCGATCAGTCCGATCAGGTTCCCGAGCACGATGCCGTGCTTGTGCCCCAACCCCGAGCGCGGCAGAAGCACGGCCGCGAGCGAGGGATCCTCGACGAAAATCGAGATGCCTGTCGGAATCAATTCGGCCGAGCCCGGTGTAAGCACAAGCGGCACATCCAGGCAGGCGCGCAGATCCATCCCGGCCGAGCCCGGCGTGGCATGCGCAGGCAAGGGAAATTCGCTGCCGATGCGCGGATCGAGGATCCGCAGTTTGATGAGCCGCTTCACCACCAGACTCTCAGCGCCGCACGCGCCGGCTGCGCACCCGATTGCGCGGCGCGGCCGGCGTCGCGGCTCGCCTCTTGCGCGCCCCTCGCCGCGGACTCGAGGCGGTCGGCGGTGGCAGCCGTCCGGCGATCAGGGTGATCAGTTCACGCGCGACGTCGAGCTTCGGGGCACGCGCAATCTCGGACTTGCCGCCAGGCCACAAAACCAAGAGCGCGTTGTCGTCGCAGTCGAAGGCCAGGCCGTCGCCGACATGATTCGCTGCGATCATGTCGAGTCGCTTGCGCTTGAGCTTGCCGCGCGCGTTGCTCTCCACGTCGTTCGTCTCGGCCGCGAAGCCGACGACGAATGGACGCTTCGCCATGTCCGCGACGGACTTGACGATGTCCGGCGCCGGTTCGAGCTCGAGCCGTACCGAACTGCCTTGCTTCTTGATCTTCTGCTTCGCGACGCTGACCGGCTGGAAGTCGGCCACGGCGGCGGCGGCGATGAACACGTCGGCTTCGGCGACATGGCGGTGCACAGCCGCGTACATATCGCGTGCGCTCTCGACGTCGATGCGGGTGACGCCGGTCGGTGTCGGCAATTGCACCGGACCGCTGACCAACGTGACGTGCCCCCCGGCTTCGCGCGCTGCCGCGGCGACCGCGAAACCCATCTTCCCGGAGCTGCGGTTCGTGAGATATCGCACCGGGTCGAGGCGTTCGCGGGTCGGGCCCGCGGTGATCAGGATATTGAGGCCGGCGAACAAGCCGGCATTGGGTGGCGGCTCGAGCAGGGCCTCGGCAAGCTGCGCCGGCTCCCACATGCGCCCCACGCCGACCTCGCCGCAGGCTTGGTCGCCGCTGCCGGGCCCGAGCAGGCGGATGCCACGCGACACCAGGGTCGCGATGTTCGCCTGCGTGGCCTTGTTCGCCCACATGACGCGATTCATCGCCGGCGCCAGCACGACCGGCGCCTCAGTGGCGAGACACAGCGTCGTCAAGAGATCATCGGCGCGGCCCCCCGCGAGTCGCGCGATCAAATCGGCGCTCGCCGGGGCTACCACTACCATTTCGGCCCAGCGTGCGAGTTCGATGTGCCCCATGGCGGCCTCGGCCGCGGCATCCCATAAGTCGCTGCGGGTAGGTCGACCCGATACCGCCTGGAATGTCGTCGCCGAAACGAAGCGCTGGGCCGCAGCGGTCATGACCACCTGTACGTCGGCGCCGCGGCTGATCAGGCGCCGCACCAGGTCAGGACTCTTGTAGGCCGCTATTCCGCCCGTCACCCCCAGCAGGATGCGCTTACGCGGCGTCAATGGATGCCCTTCAATTCCTTGAAGCGTGCGATGTCGCTGTCGAAGTGAGCGCGCATCGTCGTCTCCTCGTTCTGCTTTTCGCGCAGATTCTGTTCCTGCGTACGAATGTCGTTGTCCATGCGCACGAGATCCTCGGCGACTTGATCCGGCATCGTCGCGGCCTTCGGGTCGTCGCTATAGGGCTTGTAGCGAAGGCTGGTCTTCTCGAGCTTGCTCAGCCGTCCGTTCAGGATCTCGAGGAACTGGTTCGTGACTTTCATCTGATCCTGCAGCAAGGACAGTCGCTGATCGCGCAAGCGCTCGATTTCCTGCAAGGACACATAGGTGTTCAATAGATTCTGGTCGCGATGCCGGAGTTCCTCCGCGGAGACGCGTTTCTGCTCCTCCGCAGCGAGTTGCTCCGGCGATTTCTGCGCATCCTGATGTTCGATCTCCACGCCCTGGCCGTTGATGACGTCCTTTTCCTGCGAGGCGTATTCCGGCGGGATCACGTCGCCGTAGTGGACCTGGCCCTGCGAGTCGACCCACTTATAGAGTCTGCGACCCGAGCCTTGCTGCGCATCCACGCCGACGGCGCTCGTCAACAGCAGCACGGTGGCAATAATCCGGGCGATGGTCTTCACGGCGGCTTCCTCCAAAACCAAGGCCTGCATTGTGCGGGGCCGAGGCGGCCATTTCCAGGGTAAGCGGCTCAATCTGCGACGCCATAACGGTTTCGGTAGGCCTCCAGACCTAAAAGTTCTGAGCCGCCCCCGGCCGCCCGCAGGTGCGCAATGAGATCCGAGAAGCAGAGGATCGCGACGACCGGAATCCCGTATTGAACGCCAACCTCCTGTACCGCGGAGAGCGTGCCGTCGGCGCCGCGTTCCTGTCGGTCGAGGGCGAGCAGCACTCCGGCGGGGCTCGCGCCCGCCGCTCGGATCAGCTCGATCGATTCGCGGATCGCCGTGCCCGCGGTGATGACGTCGTCGACGATCAGCACACGACCGGCGAGCGGGCTGCCGACGATCCGACCGCCTTCGCCGTGATCCTTCGGCTCCTTGCGATTGAATGCGAACGGCAGGCTGCGGTCATGCCGATCGGCGAGCGCCGCCGCCGTCACCGTCACTAGCGGAATACCCTTGTAGGCCGGACCGAACAACATGTCGAAACCAAGCTCGGACTCGGCCAGTGCATCCGCATAGGCGCGGCCGACCGCGGCGATGGCCGCGCCGGTATTGAACAGTCCGGCATTGAAGAAATACGGACTGACACGACCGGACTTGAGCGTGAACTCGCCGAACCGCAGTACGCCGAGCCGCAGACACAGCTCGATGAAGTCGTTCTTGTAGCTGCCGTTCATATGGTCCGGAGTCTCGCAAGGGAATGGCCGCGCCGCAAGCTGCACCGTGCTGGTATCATCGCGCGCCATGCGAATCGTGACCTTCAATGCCAACGGAATCCGCTCGGCCGCCAGCAAGGGTTTTTTCAGCTGGCTGCAAACCCAGCACGCCGACGTCGTTTGCGTGCAGGAGACCAAGGCCCAGGTGGAGCAGTTGACGGATCCGATGTTTTGGCCCCAGGGCTTTGACTGCCATTACTACGACGCCGAGAAAAAGGGCTATTCCGGCACCGCTCTATACTCGCGCAAGCCCCCGTTGCAGGTCAGCCGGGGTTTCGGCGTGCCGGAATTCGACCGCGAAGGCCGTTATCTCGAGGCGCAGTTCGGGTCTTTGAGCGTCATTTCGCTGTACCTACCGTCGGGATCCTCGGGCCCGGAGCGCCAGGCATCGAAGTTCCGTTTTCTCAAGGCGTTTCTACCGCATTTGCGCGAGCTGCATCGGCGCGGCATTCCGTGCGTGCTGTGCGGCGATTGGAACATCGCGCACAAACCCATCGATCTGAAGAACTGGAAGTCGAACCAGAAGAACTCCGGGTTTCTGCCGGAGGAGCGGGCGTGGTTGGACGAGCTGTTCGCCACCGGGGAATTCGTCGACGCGTTTCGCGAGACCAACCCCCACGCCGAGCAATACACTTGGTGGTCGAATCGCGGCCAGGCCTACGCGAAGAACGTCGGCTGGCGCATCGACTACCACATCACGAGCGGTTCGATGCGTGGCAAGATCAAGCGTGCCGAGATCTACAAGACGCAGCGATTCTCCGACCACGCACCGCTGATCATCGACTACGAGTTCGAGCTCTAGCGCATGGGAGCCGCACCACCAATCACTTTGCTGCAGGCACTCAAGGAACGGCGCATGGTCGCCGTCCTGTTGATGGGGGTCGCCTCCGGCTTGCCGTTCAATCTGACGCTCTCGACGCTGCAGGCCTGGCTCGCGGACGCCAAGATCGACATCAAGACGATCGGCTGGTTCGGTCTCGTCGGGCTGCCGTATCTCCTCAAATTCTTGTGGGCACCGCTGCTGGACCGCTATCTGCCGCCGTTGCTGGGCCGGCGGCGCGGCTGGATCGTGATCCTGCAGGCGCTGCTCGCAATCGACATCGCGCTCATGAGCACGTCCGACCCGAGTACGATGATTTTCCGTCTCGAGGTTTTCGCAGTTGCCCTCGTCTTTTTATCGGCCTCCCAGGACATCGTCATCGATGCGTATCGTGTCGACCTCGTACTACCGCGGGAACGTGGACTCGCGTCGGCGGTGACGGGTTTCGGCTATCGTGGCGCGGCCATGTTCGCGAGCTCGGTCGTGATCTTGATTGCGGCCTACGTTGGTTGGCACTGGGCCTACGCCACCGTCGCGGTGGTGATGGCGCTGATGATTTGGGCGACGGTGTGGGCGCCCGAGCCGCAGATGCCCCAGCGAGCCCCGAGCACGCTCGCCCAGGCCGTGGTCGAGCCGTTCCGGGATTTTCTTAGGCGCCCCAATGCCTGGGGACTGCTGCTCCTGGTGCCGCTCTATAAAGTCGGCGACGCCTTCGCGCTCACGCTCTACAGCGCCTTCATGATCAAGGGCGTTGGCTTCTCGCTGGCCGAACTCAGCATCGCCGGCAAGGCGAACATGACGATCTCGACGCTCATCGGCACGGCAATCGGCGGCTGGCTGTACTTGCGCTGGGGTTTGCTTCGATCCCTGTTGACGCTGGGCATCGCCCAAGCGGTCACGCTGCTGCTGTTCACGTGGCTCGCCTACGCCGGCAAGAAGCTGTGGCTGCTGGTGCTCGTGACCTCGCTCGACACCCTGGCCGGAGGCATGGGCCAGGCGGCTTTCACCGCGTTCCTGATGTGCCTCTGCAGCTCCAGTTACAGCGCGACGCAATTTGCCCTGCTCTCTGCGCTGGCCGCGATCGCGCGGGTCGGTATGGCGCCGGTCGCAGGCTACGTGGTCGACCGCCTCGGGTGGGCCAATTTCTTCCTGATCACGTTCCTGACCTGCCTGCCCGGCCTTGCCGTTTTGCTCGCCCTGCGCGGCACGATCCGCGACATCGACGCGCGCGAGAAGGCCAGCGCCGCGGCATCGCGCTGACGAGGGGAGTCCGATGCTCGAACAATTGCTCAAGTTCTTCGTCGTCTTTCTCGTGGTCGTGGACCCTTTGTCCTTGATCCCCGTGTTCGCGGGCCTCACGGGCAACGCGAGCCGCGGTTATCAGCGCAAGATGGCCTGCAAATCGTCCTTGATCGCGCTGGCGATCTGCGTCGCTTTCGCACTCGTGGGCGCCAAGTTTCTCGAGGTCATGGGCATCTCGCTGAACGCCTTCCGGATCGCCGGCGGGACGCTGTTGTTCTTGATCGCCTTGGAGATGGTGTTCGGGCGACCCTCGGGGACGCGGGCTGCGACCGCTCCACCGATCGAAGGTCAGGCACACGCCCATGCGCGCGAGGACGTGTCGGTGTTTCCGCTCGCCTTCCCGTTCATCGCCGGTCCCGGCTCTCTCGCGATCATCCTGCTCAGCGCCGGTGAGGCCAGCGGCAAGCCGCTGATGTTTCTCGGACTGCTCGCTGTCATGAGCTGCGTCATCGCGGTCTGCTGGATCGCGATGATGGCGACGCCGCGACTCATGACCGTATTCGGTGCAACCGGCGCGAACGTCGCCAACCGGCTGTCGGGCGTGGTCTTGGCGGCGCTCGCGGTGCAATTCATCGTCGACGGCATCCGCGGCAGTTTCATGCCGGGTTGAAGGCCGGTCCGGCCGAAGCGTCCATCAACCGACGCGTCGCGCATAGGCCAGGTCCCAGACACCGTGACCGAGCCGCTCCCCGCGTCGTTCGAAGCGCGTCGGCGGTCGAAACTCCGGCCGCGCGACATACGCGCCATCGGGGCTCAAGCTCGCCAGCGCCGGTTCCGCGTTGCAAACTTCGCGCATACGTTCGGCGTACGGCTGCCAATCGGTCGCCAGTCGCACAATGCCGCCGGGCCGAAGCTTTTTCGCCAACAACGCGACGAACTGCGGGTCTATCAAGCGCCGTTTGTGATGTCGTTTCTTGTGCCAAGGATCGGGGAAAAAGATCATGATTTCGCTCAAGCTGCCATGGGCGATGCCGACCTCGAGGACCTCGACGGCGTCGTGGCAGACGACGCGCAGGTTGCGCAAGCCCAGTTGCTGCGCGCGCAACAGCAGGCGCCCGACGCCGGAGCGATGTACCTCGACACCGAGATAATCGATGTCGGGATTCGCCGCCGCGAGCGCCGCCAACAACTCGCCCGTGCCGAAGCCGATTTCCAGGCAGCGCGGCCGTACGCGCCCAAAGATCGCATCGAGATCGAACGGAAGGGCTGCGAGCTCCAAACCGTAGCTCGGCCACAATTCTTCGAGGGCACGCTCTTGCGCCGCGGTGATCCGTCCGGCGCGCAGCACGAAGCTGCGTATGGGTCGATGCGAAAACATGACTGCAAAGTGTGCCTGATATGATGGCTCGATGGTGCGCAAAACCTGGTTCCCGCTCGCCGTAGGCGTGTTGTGCTTCGCGGCGGCGGGGTGCGCCGTCTTGCCGCGGCACGTCGCGAAGGACCGCTCACTGGCCTTGCAGGACCCCGAATCGACCTCGCTCGGGCGCTTGAGCGAGCGCGACGAGGAGGGCCATAATCTTTCCGGAATACGCTTGCTTTCCTCCGGTGCCGAGGCCTTCGAGAGCCTGATCGCACTGACCGACCGGGCGGAGCGCACCCTCGACCTACAGTACTACCTGATCACCCAGGACCAGTCGGCGCGCATTCTGCTGCAGCATGTGCGCCAGGCAGCCGAACGCGGTGTGCGCGTGCGGATCCTCGTCGACGACTTGAACACGGCCGGCGAGGACCGCCGCTTGATGCATCTCGGGCAGCACCCGAACATCGAGGTCCGGGTCTTCAACCCGTTCCCGGGCGGACGCCTCGCGCTGTGGACGCGCTTTCTCGCCTCCGCATCGGACATTCCGCGCATCAATCACCGCATGCACAACAAGCTGTTCGTAGCCGACAACGCCCTTGCGATCACCGGCGGCCGCAACATCGGTGACCCGTACTTCACCCGCGACAAGAACAGCAATTTCATCGATCTCGACGTGGTCGCGGCCGGTGCGATCGTGCCGCAATTGTCGGCATCGTTCGATGCGTTCTGGAATAGCCGCTATGCCTATCCGATCGCCTCGGTCGCGGCACCGGTCCCGGTGGAGTCCGATCCAAAGTGGCTCGACGAGACCGAGGCGGCCGAGAGCGCCGATTTTCTTGCCCACGAAATCGACACCGGCTTCCTGGATCTGCGCTGGGTGCCGGCCAGCGTGCTCGCCGACCGCCCCGCGAAGATCGCCAGTGAAGCCTCCCCCGAGGAAGAGGAGACCATCGCCAACGACATATCGGCCCTGATGCGCTCCGCGCAGCAGGAGGTCATCGTGATATCCCCGTATTTCGTGCCCGGCAAGGAAGGCATCGCCCTGCTGCGCAGCCTCGTCCGGCGCGGGGTTCACATCCGCGTCCTGACCAATTCCCTCGCCTCGACCGACGCGCCGCTCGCACATATCGGCTACTCGCGCTACCGCGTCGAACTCCTGCATCTCGGCGTCGAGCTCAGCGAGGTCCGCCCGAAACTTGGGGTTTCGCGCACGCGCTTTCATCCGTTTCGTTCGGCCGCGGCAAGCCTGCATGCCAAGGCCATCGTGATCGACGAGAAGACGGTGTTCATCGGTTCCATGAACATGGACTACCGCTCGGCGCGCACGAACAGCGAACTCGGCATCGTGCTGCGCAGCGCCGATATCGCACACCAGGTGATCAGCCTGCTCGACGACATCAGCGCCGACGGCAGCTACCGGCTGGAACTCGAGGACCACAGCAACCGGATCGTATGGCGGAGCGGCTCGGGCGCTGACGCGGGCGTCTGGCACCGTGACCCCGAAGCAACTCCTCTGCAGCGCTTGACCGTGGAGCTATTGGCGCCCTTCGCGCCGGATGAGCTCTTGTGACGGCGCGGTGCTACAAAGCCGTGAACTTCAAGCCGCGCAAATAATCCTTGACCTTGGCACGGTACCCTTCGCTGCTGGTCACGGTTGCGCCGCCGGCCAGAACCAGGATGAAATCGCCGCGCAGAGTCCGATTCACTTCGCGCACGAAATTCATGTTCACGAAGCACGAACGGCTGATGCGCAGCATCGGCTCGCTTTGCAGCGCGGCCTCCGCCTGGCTCAGGGTGCTGCGGGCGTGATAGGTGTCGCGGCCCACGCGGATCGTGATGTAGTTGCGGTCCGCCTCGACCAGCTCGACCTGGGCCGCGTCGAGCACGTGCAAATGACCGCCGAATTCGGCGAGCAGTCGTGGACGATCCTCGGAGCGACCGCGCGCTTGGCGCTCCAACTGTGCTAGCAGGGCGAGCAGCGCCGCTTGACTGTCGGCGGCGGCGAGTTCCGACTGGCGCCGCCGCGTGCGCGCCAGTGCCTTGCGAAAGCGTTCCTGATCGAACGGTTTCAGCAGGTAATCCACGGCGCACACCTCGAATGCGGCGAGTGCATGGCTGTCGTAGGCGGTCACGAAAACGATCGCGGGCAAGGTCGCGGGGTCGAGCGCCCGCGCAACCGCGATCCCGTCGACCGGGTCCATCTGTACGTCGAGAAACAGGATTTGCGGCGGCTTGCTGCGAATCGCCTCGATCGCGGCGGCTCCGTCGCCGTATTCGCCGACGATGCACAAGTCCCGCTCGGCTGCGCAGAAGTCGCGCACCGTGCGCCGGCCGGCGGGCTCGTCATCGACGATGATCACCTCGATCATGCGCCGAGCTCGCCGGCAAAGCTGACCCCGCTCGCAACGCTGCGAATCGCCGGCATCGCGATCTCGACCGTCCATTCACCGTGCGCGGGCCCGGCGCGCAGTGTGCCGCGCGCACCGAACTGCACGGCCAATCGCTCACGCACGTTCTTGAGGCCGATGCCTTCGCCGGCGGTGCGCGCGGGACCGATGGAATTGACGACGCGCAGATGCAGGGTATCGGAAGCTAGCCGCGCATCGACACTGATCGCGACGGCGCCCTGATGACCGGCGAGGCCGTGCACGACCGCATTCTCGACCAGCGGTTGCAGGATCAGGCTGGGCACCCAGACCGAAGGCAAGTGCGCCGGATCGGGCAGGGTGAAACTCATACGATCGGGGAAGCGTCGCTGCTGCAGTTGCAAGTACATGCCGCAGAACTGCAATTCGTCTCTGACCGGGGTGAAATCGCGTTCACCGGCGCTGAGCAAGCGCCGCAGCAGGTCGGCGAGTTGCACCACCATGGATTGTGCCACGCGCGGCTCCCATTCGATGTTGCCGCGGATCGTATGCAGCAAGTTGTACAGCGTGTGCGGCGAGAGCTGCATGCGCAGCGCGGCAAGACGCGCCCCGCTCCATTTTCGCTCCAGCTCGGCGACACGCAGCTCGGTGTCGCGATACCGCGCATACAGCAGTGCGCCGCGAACGAGAGCCAGTCCGAAGCCGTAGGCCGGGAGGAAGGCGACGAAGCTCGCGAGCCACAGGGACAGCAGCGCGGGATCGCCTCTGGCCTCGCTCAAGTGCGCAGCCAGGTCGGGCAGATGGCCATCGTTGATCAAGACTTGCGCGAACAGCATCGCCGGGTAGCCGATCGCGGCGAAAACCGAGGCCAGCACGAGCTGCAAGGGTAGGGCAAGCCACAGCGGCCGCCACTCGATGATCAGCGCCGCCCAAAAAGACACGATGAGCACTGGCAGTAGAAAGACATGTTGCAGGACGCGCACATCCCAGCTCACGAACAGCATGGCGGCGCCGGGCAGGCGTGAGATCCCGGTGCGCATGCTGTGCGCGTAGACCACGTCGGAGATCGTCACGTAGAGCCAGAACGCGCAAACGATGCCGAGGAACCGACGCACATGCATCTCGCGCGCGATGCCGCCGTTGGCGAACGAGCACGCAGCCGCCGCGTTTGTCTGGGCTCTGTCGGACACGCCCCTAGCCTAGCGCAATCGTGCCGGCGCGGGGCTTGCAGACGGGCGGCAGGGGACGAAACCGTCGGTTTCGGGGACGAGTGCGAGGGTCGCCCGCAGACGCGCCGGGCCTACGTGCGCTTAAGTAGAGCGGTAGAACGATCACCCCACCATCAGGAGTTCAGCCATGAAAAATCGCATCGATTCCGCCCTCGTCCGCGTGCCCGGGATCGCGGCAGCGCTGCTGATTACAGCGGGTCTCGCCGGATTCGCCGGCGCCGCGACGCCGGACAATATTCCGGCGATCGTGGTCCATTACGGCGACTTGAATTTGCAGACCGACGCCGGGCTGCAGACCCTTTATCGCCGTCTGCGGCATGCCGCGACCCAAGTCTGCCCCGAAACGAGTTCCGACCGCGATCTGGCGCGATACGCTGCAGCACGCAGCTGTCAGGCGGCGGCGCTCGCGCGGGCGACGCGGGCGCTGCAGGATCCGCATCTCGTCGAAGTCATGATCGAACGATTCAAGCTGGGATGAAAGGGCTCGCAACCCAAGCGGGGCGGGCGGGCTAGAAGCGGTCCTGATAGCGCCGGATGCTTTCCATGATCTCGGTGTGCGCTACGTCGATGCCCGCCCAGCCGATGACCTTGACCCATTTGCCGGCCTCGAGGTCCTTGTAATGCTCGAAAAAATGCTGGATCTGTTTGAGCCGGATCTCCGGCACGTCGGCGATGCTGCGCCAATGGACGTAGAGCGGACAGATCTTGTCGGTGGGTACGGCGAGTAGTTTCGCGTCGCCGCCGGCTTCGTCATCCATGCGCAAGACACCGAGCGCGCGGCAGCGGACCACGACCCCCGCCAAGAGCGGAAACGGCGTATGCACCAGCACGTCGACCGGATCGCCGTCATCGGCGATGGTCTGCGGTATGTAACCGTAGTTGGCCGGATAATGCATGGCGGTCATCATGAACCGGTCGACGAACAGGGCGCCGGAATACTTGTCGACTTCGTACTTGATGGGGTCGGCGTTCATCGGAATCTCGATGATCACGTTGAATTCCTCCGGCACGCTCTTGCCGGGAGTTACGTCGTTGATGCTCATTCCGCTGCCAATCCTTAGGTGTCGGTGCCCATTATGTAAGTCAATTATAGCGCCGCCACGCGCCCGCTGCCGAGATCCGGCGTGACGCAGGTCGCGATAACCCGCTAGACTTGAGGCAATGGGCCCGCTGCAACATTTGATCGACAGCAATCGAGCGTGGGCTGCCAACATCCTGCGCGAGGATCCGGGCTTCGTCGCCCGTCTGGCCGAGCAGCAATCGCCCGAGTACTCGTGGCTCGGCTGTTCCGACAGCCGCGTGCCGCCCGACGAAATCGTGGGACTGGCTCCCGGCGCGCTGCTCGCGTGATGTCGGCCGCGTCGCTCGAGCCACGATACCTCAGTCTCGCCGAACTCGCCGACCGGCCCCTGGCGTGGTGGCAGAGCGTGCTCGGCGTGGTCGGCTTCGATGGTCCGCCGCCGCTCGACGTGTGCGCAGTACCGCTGACTGCAAGCATGACGCCGAGTCTCGGCGCAGGCGGCGATGTCTACGAAGTTTGGCAATTTGCCGGTGGCGCTGCGGCAGGTGAGGATCCGCAAGGCGGCGGCCTGCAAGTTCGCCGTGTCGGTCCTTGGTTGTTCGGGTCGTTGCGCATCCGCGAGCGGGACCTCGCCGACGATGTCGCGGCGCCGGGCGCCGCCGCCCTGGTGCGTGCGACCGAGCTCGCTTATCGCGAGATCTTCGCGTCGATCCGCGCGGCCGGCTATCCGCATCTCGTCAGGATTTGGAATTACCTGCCCGAAATCAACGCGCAGCTCGACGGCGACGAACGTTACCGGCATTTCAACGCGGCGCGCAAGGCCGCATTCTTGGGCTCGGGGCAGGCGACCGCGGGCGGCGTTCCGGCCGCATGCGCCTTGGGCTCGGACGCCGGCAGCCCCTTGTCGATCTATTTCCTTGCCGCCCGGCAGCCGCCGATCGCGATCGAGAATCCGCGCCAGACGAGCGCTTATCACTACCCGACTCAATACGGCAAGCAGCCGCCGATATTTGCGCGCGCGAGTCTCTTGCCCGATGCCGGCGGCAGTACTCTGTTCGTCT
>Ga0116231_10011367_pt1 | contig 13732 bp, 12 predicted proteins | sample S1TSphgellanicum_2_FD_89695 | JGI IMG/M metagenome (GOLD analysis project Ga0116231, IMG submission 89695) | Host-associated microbial communities from peat moss isolated from Minnesota, USA - S1T2_Fd - Sphagnum magellanicum MG | ecosystem: Host-associated > Plants > Peat moss > Unclassified... | reverse complement strand
TTTTTTTTTTTTTTTTTTTTTTTTTTTTTTTTGTTTTTTTTTTTTTTTTTTTTTTTTTTTTTTTTTTTTTTTTTTTTTTTTTTTTTTTTTTTTTTTTTTTTTTTTTTTTGTTGGTTGAGTTCTTTAAATGTTTTGAATCAATTTTTTCCTCCATGGCATTTTTTTTAGCATGTTTCAAAACATGTAAGTTTTTATTATCATGGTTTTAACATGTTTCAAATTGTTTAAATTCTTCTTGGCATGTTTTTAGCATGATTTAAAACATATAAGTCCTTGATGTGTATTAATGCCACAAAGGACATATCACATTAATTCATTAAAACTTAGAAAGACATTTAGGATAATTCATATGAATGTTCACCAACATCATCATCCTGATTTAAGGTTCATCCAAGAACATCCATTTTTCATTAATAATGTATAAAGTTCATTCATCATCATCCATTATTTTATCAATAATGTATAAAGTTTATCCATCACCATCCATTTTTCATCAATAATGTATAAAGTTCATCCATCACTATCCATTTTCTTTCTATAATGTGTAATTAGAAAGATGTTTAAAAGGGTTTCTTAGATGCTGGGCCATATGGAAGTTTCTTTGAAAGTTTCATTCAACTAGGTCTCCAAAGATATATATATATATAAGAAGTTTCTCTCATTACTTTGAATTTGAAATATGATCTTGCACCATATTCTTGTGGGCCCTGGCATAAAAATATAACATATTTGCAAAAAATAAAAATAAAAAACTTATGAAATGAGAGAGCAAGAAGCTTGTGAGTCCTTTATTCTTCACAAAAGAGAAGACAACAATTAGAATGGTGCCCAACTTTCATTATAACCCAATTTTAAATTTTTTTATAAAATTCAAAACATTTTCATAATTCACTTTGAAACTTATGAAACATTCAAAACTTGGTAAAACTAGATTTTATGAAATGAACCAATGCATTTTGACCTTGCAAGGACTTGAAGTTTAAATTAAAAAACGAATCAAAAGCAAATGAACAAGCAATAAAGCTCATATAAAAAACAAAAAAAAAAAAATTGAAATAAAACATTGCAACAATCAAAATAACAAAAGACAAAAGACAAATAATTGACAAGAACAAGCAAATCTATGAGCATAAATGTTAATAAGCAAAGATTAATAAGCAAAAAAAATTCAACAACTTGACAAACAAACATAAAATTGAAAAAAATAGTAAGCAAACAATAATCAAATGGGAAATTTTTTTTGACAACCAATAAAACAATAAAATAGGCAAAATAAAAGAAGTGAAACTTGCAATCAATACAATAAGTAAAGAAAACAACTAACAAGGAAAGTAATAAATAAACAAAACCAAAAACCAAAACAATAAATAAATCAAATTGGGTGAGAAACTCTAATTGGAAGTTTATGAACTTGGTAGGTATCACACTTAATACTTCAAAACATAGGACCTTAAAACTTGCATTCAAAAAGCACACACTCACACACCGATTTCAAAACATGGCAATGTCTAAAACATGTCATATGTTAGGGCAACCTAATTATTATACCAAATCCTCAATTATCATGACAAGGGGGAACACTCTCTTTTGAATTTACAAAATACTTGAATAAAATATATAATTCCATATATTGATTATTGGGTTAAATTTATACTTTAATTAGCTCTATAATAAAATTATGTTTATTCAAAAAATGAATACTAAATTTATATAACTTGATATGTGTTAATCCTTGTTATTAAAAAAAATACAACAAATATAACATATGTATTGAAGGTTTGAAGCATTATTTATTAGGTTCAATTAATAATTTAGGAAGTGAACTGGTATTAATAAGTTCAATAAGTTCAATTAGTAGATTAGTAATGGAATTAATATTAGCAAATGAATTAATTAAATGTGGAAGAAAGTGAAGTGAATAGGAACATGAAATTAAAAATCTTTTCATAGCATTGACAATCAAATCAATTTGAAAAATAATATGTTATCACATGATCTTACCATGTTGACTTAATGGATCCTTATCACTTCTCACAACCTCAAGTATATATATATATAAAGTATTAAAATTTGATTGAAAAAATGACTTAAATATGTGCATATTAAAAAATAAGATAATAATTATGAAAAAAATAATCCTTTCACATATTACATGAAAATAATACTTTAGTTGATGCATGTAATGTAAAATTTAACACTTCATGCCCCTATGTTATTGTGCAAGCATTTAAACTTGTTATTCAAATATCATAAAAAATAGATATCATTTAGGGATGTGGGCTTTTATATAATTTGAACATTGGCAATATTGAATGGTCACCTTTTCCCAATACCTTTGCCCAACTTGACACTAATTAAATGATTAAATAAATACTTAATATTTATGTCAAAAGTTTTAAACATGTTAACCGCCACCCATTGAATGTTCACAAAACACAGCCATATTTGTCGAATGCTTGGGAAAACTTAGTTTTATTTTCTAGTGTTGAACTTTTTGATTTAAGGATACTTTTTGGTTTTCTAATATGAAGTAATTGTAATTAACTACCCCTATTTCTACCTTCACCCTTGTGCATTTTCTTTGTTGCAACAATGTTTTTTTTCCAATAATGTGTGTTTCATCAAGTGTAGGAGTAGTAATAGTAACAAAAACATTTGTAGGACTTAGTCTTCATCACAATGCAACCTATAGGTAGTCTTCATCATGTTGCAACCAGCAACCAAACTTCATCATGATGCAACTAATAGTTGGGCTTCATGACATTACAACCAGGAACGAGCTTCATCACGATGCAATTAACAATTGGATTGATGGCAACACAAATGTGACTCCAAGAAATTGAGCTTCAAGAAAAAGGTTAAAGATCGACTAGAGCAACATCTCAACAACCATCAACTATTGCAAACTTGATTTTTTTTTAATAACCATGACATTATGAATGTAGTTGTTGAGTTAGAAATGAAAGGAAAACAACAAGAGAAAGGAGTGATGTTAGTGTGCCATCACTACCAAGATATTCGTGGGCTTGCTCTTGTACAGGAACTACAAGTTGCCCAAACATTACAACAATAACAAAGTCCTCAAGCCACTATGTTTAGAAGCTGGCTGGATCATGGACGACGATGGTAATATCTACCACAAGGCAAGCCTAGTTATTTGGACACCTTAATTTCTACTCCTACTAAGGAAATGGAGCTTAATGGGGGTGTGTGTGTATGTCTGTGTATTGCTTGTTGCATGTTGCATGGAAGTTACAAGTTACCACCAGCACCACCATCATCATATGTAAATCAATTGTAAATGGAAGTTGTATCATCTTTTACATTACCATCATTGAATCTAACCTCATCTTCATATCCAAGAGGAACAACAACCATTGGTCATCATGATGATGCTTACACATTGTTCATACCATGTTTCAAAATTTTGTTTTCTCCAAGTGGTGCATGAGCTATTGTTGGCAGTAGTAGTTTTGCCAACGGAACTTATAGTGTTAACATTATTCTAAACAATAGCATTGCAAGTTTAACATCATCTTTGCATCTCTTGTAGCATATAGGCATTACAACCATCAGTAGAACAACAATTGCTCCTCCTCTAAAGCTGGCAACAATGGCACCTCTAGGAGTGCATTAGTCACACCTCCTTTTAGACCTCCATGGGATCGCATGCATTTTCCAAACTTGTTGTCAATGTAACTTGGTCATGTATTCCACAAGTCCATATTTTAAACTCCCTTGTAGCATCAAACTTGCAATCACACCACCACCATCACCTAGTGTGGCATGTGAACTATTGTGAAACTCTAGAATTCAATTGCCACACTCCAACAAATCGTGAAGTGGAATTAGATTTTTTTCCACCAACAACAACAATAGTCAAACTCCTCTTCATCTTGAGTTTCCAAACATGATTTGTAACACAACAAACTTCAAGTGGGCAAATGGGATTCAAAGTGCACACATGACAATTAGGCTCAAGTTTAAAGTTAACATCCACACCAAGGACAAGAAATTCCACCTCCATGGGTTTGGGTCCTAATAACTTCCCTCATGTTGTAACAACAACAACAATAATAATGACTATTAGTGTGCAATTTGAAACACTAACTTTGCAAATGGGTCCTTATTACAATGCATCTTGGCATGTTGGGCGGTAAATGCACAATATGGTGGTTCACTTTAAAAGATAATTGTATTCCACAAAAGTCCATGTTTTAGTGTTAATTTTTTAATTTTCTGTAGTACCATTGGTTAAATGGTAATAAAGTCCTTGTATTAAAAGCAATAAAGTCCATATTAATAGGAGCCCAAGTAGAGATTCTAAATATATGCACCTTTGAAAAAAAATTTGAAAATGAATGAAAAACAACAATGCTATGAACTTATGAAAATACAAGTTAATTTATTGCATTCAAAAGTTCATAAGTAGAATTTGGATGTAATTATTAAGGAGAATTTTCACATAAAAGTTTATTATTTCATTCTAACTCATACGTTAAGTCACTATAAATAATTTTGAATAAAATTTAAAATGAGCCTTTCAATTTTCCACCATTCCAATCAACCAACCAATCCATAATTTTGAACTTGAAAAGTCCATTTCTACTAACATATGAATTTTTTATCAATAAATAACTACACAAATATCTTTATAATAAAGTTGTTAGTTTATATTCAATTGCCAATTAATAGTTTTAAAAATATATTATTCACCATATGCCTTTGGACAAGGGGTATCCAACAAAAAACACCATTGTGACACCAAAAGTGAGCCACCATACCTTGCATTCACCCTAGGGGGTGGTTTGCTTGTTGATGTTGTCACCACATTGCATGTTGGGGGGTGGTCCTCTTGTTGATGTTATCACCACACTCCATGTTGGGAGTGTCCCCTTGCTGATGTTGCCACCACACTACATGTTGGGGTGTGGTCCTTTTTTGATGCTACCACCACACTGCAACTTGCAATATGTTGTAGGCTTGGTCCTAGAATAACACCTTCAAGGTTGTTGAATCTACAAGGGTTTGGTTCTAGAAGTAGAAGAATATATTGCAAGTTTAATATTGACTTAAAAGTTATCAACACAAATGATGTTGTTGTATAGGGTTGTTCATGAGAATCATCATCCTATAGAGTTGGAGAAAGCCTTGGCCCCAAAAAAGATTCTAGATGAGTTATAGTTCACATTAAGCAATAATAGAAGTAGTTCAATTTTGTAAGCAACACCATCTTCTTGTTGAGTTTGAACTTGATATTTGTTGTCTATTGTTTTTCCATGGTCCTCTATGTAGGCAATTTTCAAAATTAGGATTTAGGTTTGGGTTTAAATTTAACAAGGGAAAAATAAATTCAAACCTTAACATTCAATGTTTATGATTTTAAAAAAAAAAATAGTGTTCATAATTTTAATGTTTCAACTCCTACACTTGAAAATGGCAAAAATGTTTCAAGTGATTTTGCAAGTGTTGATTTTTCATTTAAACAACCCTCCATAATAGTTAATGTTGTCATTGTTGGATTGATGCAAATTTCATCAATGTCCATGTTTTCTTCAATGTTAAATGTTGTTGTAAATAAAAAGGTAGTTGTGTTTGCTTCCAGGTAGCAAGTTGAAAATCACCACTCCAAGCTCTTGTAAGACCTATTTTCTCCCACCCTTTCAAAATCATTGTTTCTTTGCTTTCCAATTCTTTCCACACATTGTGTAATCACTCACAAATGCATGGTTTTTGACTACTCATGTTGAAGTCAACATTTGGCTTTTTGCCACTTTCAATTTGCTCTTTCATGACCTTGGTTATTTAGTTGTTGAATTCCATTTTGAATGCATGCTTGGGTGGGCACTACAATATGACATTAGTTGGTTGTAAAACATTGGTACAATTTGCTAGTACAAAAACAACCAAATTGTTTGGATGTTTGTCTTTTATTTAGCCCAAGAATTTTTTAATTCTTGTGTAAATTCCAATAATCTAACAACCATTTATAGTCCAAGTGATTTGATTTGAGCTTAGTGGTAAGGCACCATGACAATCTCCACAAAATGCTTGGTTGTTTCAAAATTTGACCAATGGTTTTCACTATAGGTGAAATCCCACCCATCTGACACACACATTGCTTGTTTTTGGTTGTTTGGTGGCAATGTTCTTAGTGTAGTGCTTGTAAAAATCATTTATAATGGCAACAATAGTTTTGTTGCAGATGAAGATACTACCATAGTCATCTACCTTTTGTCATTTATGCCAAGCACATGAATGTGTTTGGAGCCCCTATTTTCCCATGTGTGTTCCCTTATCGTAGGTACCAAATGTATGTCGGTCTCATCACTATTGGCAACAAGTGAAGGTGGAATGTTGTAGGCCTTGGTTATGTAAATAACATGGTAAGTCATGACTTGTCCTTGTTCTTCCCAATTTAATGGAAGTTTGCCAATTGTTATAGTACTAACTTTAAAAGTTCAATTCATGTAATGCTTCATGAATTGACAAGTCCATTATCGAATAACTTCAAACCCACCAACTTTGTTGTCACAAAGCACATTAGGGGCCAATGACTCAATCATTCCACAAAATATAGGCTCGACTATGGAAATTGCTAGGGGTTGACTTGCCTCCTTCATCTTTTGCAACATTGCCACAATTGAATCTTTCAATATTGGGTGATTTTCAAGTATTGGTAAATTTTTTTTCTTGGTTTCAATTTGTGTGTCTAATTCAGTTACATGGACAAACTTGGCTTTAATTTTTCCTTTATCTGTAAACCAATCATAAAGGTTGGTTTTCCAAGTTTTCACAAGGACTAGGGCAACACAATTTCCTATAAACAATTTTCAAGAAATGGAGGGCATTAGTTTTGTTATCATGGTATTTCTTGATCGCTATCACAATGGGTGGCCACAAATCTTGTTAAAACTAGTTGACATATGTCCCATGCTTGTGCACATGTGATTTATTTCTTGTTTGTTCTTCATCTGATTCTTGTTGATCTCTTGTTTTGCTTGGAGAGTCACTTTGAATTTCTTGAGCTGACCAACTAGACATTTCTACACTATGCACTTGATATTTCTCTCTTGTGCAACTTTTTTCAATAACTCAACTTCATGCTCTAAAACACTTTAGTGTTCATTTCTTGTTATGGGCTTGAATAACCCTGTTAATGTATTCTATTGTTTTTGTTGGGTATTCATAGATACCAAACTAATATAAGAACCAACTTAGTTGACTCAATATTTTTGCTCTTCAACATAGAAAACTCTTGAGGTAGAGTATGTTAAACAAAAATAAACTAGCAAATTTTTTTGTTCACATGCTCCTTAATAAGTACGCACTAAACTTTTAAATGCAAACTTTACTTGATGCAAACAATGAACTTTGCAAAATAAATAAGTAGCAAGATCTACAAATGATATCTTTCCATTCTTTGTTTAGTATTTTCATTCACACTCAAATAGAATGGAGTTCTTGAACAACCAATCTTGAATCCTAAGAATATAGCATGGACCCTAAACCAACAAATTTGTAACAAAAAAATTGAAGTACCATAGAAAAATCAAACAAAAAAGGAACAAGAATAATGTTGAACTTGAGTAATTTACAATATTGTTGAAATGCAAAAAGATATTCAATTTTTTTGTTGAAAATAAAAATAATTAAAACAAAGGGTGTCGAATTGAATATTAATTAAAATTTTAACAAAGGATTGTCAAATTGGCCGAGGTATTATGGTATGTGTTCCCCTTAGAGGTGTTTGATAAGGAGATATAAATGGTTCTTCCTAAGGTTTTAGGGAGCTCAAGATAAACCCCACATGACCATAAATATAAGAAAAATCCAATTTCATCCAAAAAGTAAAAATAAAATACTAAGGTGCGAACAATAACTCCATGTTCAACCCCTTCATGTTAGGCATTGGGTCACAAACTAAAAATGAAGGGAAAGAAACTTAGTACGTAAATGATGATAAATTACACTTATTGTTCTAGTAATTGGTGTGACATTGAAATGGATCCACCAAATCCATTTGAGAATCACAAAGTGAAGGAAAACAATTAAAAAAATGCCCACCAAAGTAAGCTCTGGCATTTTCCTTTTTTCAAAATGCCTTGCCTTTGGTGAAGGGAAAATTCCACTTGGTAACATGCCCTCTAGATACACTAGAAATTATCTGCCTTGCCAATGCCATAGAAAACTTTTAGGGCATGTCCACTCATACCCCTATTTTGGGCCTCTACAAATGTCTACCAAATCCAACATGGAGGGTTTATTATTTCCTCATCCCCACCTATACACATGAAAATTTGGATAATATAAATTGAGAGACAACTTAAATACTGCCATATTGGCCAATCAAAAGTAATCACTAGCCATTATGGAGATCACTCTATTTTGTGGATATTTATAGATCCGAGCTAAGTTTCACTCTATTTAAACGCTATATTTCACTCCAAGTGTTATGTCACCATTATGTTGTTACTTGTGAATATGTTTTAAGGTTTCCATGATCAGTGATTTTTATTGACAAAAATATCGGGAAATGTTTGGATACATGTGTTTTTATATTGTAAACAATTTTTGAGATTTTTGGGGAAAATTTTGCCAAATTTTTTTGTATGACAAAACTGAAAAAAAGCACATGCTCCCAAAGGGTTCCTTCTACTATTGGATCTCTATATGATTTTGAACATACCTTTGATGTAAATGGGTATGGTTTTAATCATACTTTTTGTGTAAGTGAATGAAAATTTAAAACTTATTTACACTCCATGTAAATGTAAAACCTTTTATCCACATATGTGTAATTAACCTTGGATATGTAATTGTAAAATCGTGTAAATGATTTACACTTATCCATTGTGTAAATTTGTCTAAATGTTTTTGAAAAGGAAAAACTCATGCAAAAAATGTCAACATGGGTGCAAATGAACATAGCATCTCAAAGTTTTCAATTTTTTTTTGGTGATGGGCCAATCAAAGTGGCCCATTGTCACCAAAAAAAGAGAAAAAAGGCTTTAGGATACAACACAACTAATTAAACTAATTAACATGAATGAGAATAGGTACTGAAGATCTTGTAAAAGTCTAGACTCTAGATCAAAAATGGTGATGAATAAAATTAGAAATGAAAATTCGACTCAAGCAAAGAAGCAGGGCAATGTGCACCCAGATATTCCCCTATAATACCACAATTTGTTCCATATCCTTTGCCCCAAAATGTGATGTTGTTTTGTATATCGGTGTTTTTTTCAACATTGCCAATTTGTGAAAAATATTTTGAAGAAAGAACATTTTGTCAAAAATTGTTTTTTGGGAAAAAAATTCACAAAAATGAAAATTTTGGTGAACAAATTGCAAAAAATTGTCACACTTGCCCACAATACAAAAGGGTGCATAAAATTTTCTGATTTCATATTTTGAATATCGCCAAATTTGGCTAAATATACTTATGGATGATCACAACTTGAGCCAAATCACAAAATTGAAAAACTTGAAATTGCTGTTTTTATTTTGAGCATCCCAAGAGGGATTTAGCATAAAAATGATTATCAATTTCTTTCAAGAAGTAAAAAAGTTGGAGAAAAAAATCTCAACCCTCACCCCCTTTTCTAAAATTCAAAGTGGAAATATGGCGACCTTTTTTTTTGGGTAAAAAATCTGGCAAAATTTTCCCAAAAAAATAGGGAATTTGTGAAAGAACATTCCATTTTCGGTTTTTATTTTTGCTTTTCATTTTTGTTCTAAATACTTTGGACTTAAAAAGCTTTAGAAAGTAAGTAAAAGGGGAGACAGATGATGAATATCCTACTTTTTTTTTCAAGCTTTATTCCATTTTTTTGCTTTCTTTTTTCTCTTGTGCAATTTTGGTTTAATCACAATATTATCTTCATGTTAAGGTATACAAAAAAAGTGTTATGAATAAAATAAAGGGGTTGTTCCAGGCCCCTTAAAACATGGGAGGGGTCTTGTCCTAGACTCATTAGGTAATCTGCCTGCAAAAACACCGAACACAAAGCATGGCCAGGGCCCAGGACTCAGGGGTAGAGAGTACTTGACCTTTCCTTGAAGTGCTACAAAAGTAAGGGAAAAGCTCATGAGGCTTATAAATGCATAGCTCAAGGTACCCATCCCCTTCAATAATTTCAGTGACCCAAGCAATCTTCCCCCTGTTGTCAAGAATCTTTGCCTGTCAGCAGCACCCAGATCCCACTCAGAACTTCCTGAAGTTTCCTCTTCTTTTCAAAAGGAACTAGTCTATCTATCACACTCATTCCTGCAAAATCCTTCATCATGTCACATTTGGAGCTATGGCAATGATAGCTACAAGATATTTCATCACATACGTTCAGAACAACGGGACTGATAGCCAAAAAAATATCATCACTTACACTTAGAACAATGGGAACAATAGCCGCAAAATTTCATCATGTACATATAGAACAATGGGAACGATAGCCGCAAATTTTCATCATGTACATTTAGAACAATGGCAACAATAGCCACAAATTTTTATCATGTGTAGGGTAAAGTTGGGCTTTACTGAAATAAGGGAACCAGTGGCCAGAGCTGAGGGTGATCCTGAATTTTGGTAAAGCCCTGATCTATGGGCTTTACCCCATGTGAAGAAATGTGGAGGCATTGGATGGCAGAAAACGGAAGATCTTGCTCAAAAAATGGAAGATCCCGCTCGAAAACAAAAGACCCTACTCAAAAACAGACAATCTGCTCAAAGGTGAAATTCCCCAGAAATTCTGTTCTGTAAACAACATCCATTTAACACTATGAATTCTGTCCAAGTGCTTTACATATATTTACAACTATGGGAAGGATAGCCACAAAACGTCATCATGTACAGTTAGAACTATGGCAGCGAGTGATAGCCACAAAATCTTTCATCATCATGTACAGTTAGAACTATGGCAGTGAGCAATAGCCGCAAAATCTTTCATCATGTACATTTAGAACTATGGCAGCGAGCAATAGCCACAAAATCTTTCATCAATTACATTTAGAACTATGGCAGTGATGGTCACAAAATCATTCATTTAAAGCCTTGCAGCGTTAACAAGGTGTTGCTTGCAGGCTTGATCTGAGAATCAACATGGATGCATCTAGTCAAGTACCAACAAGGCTTAAGTTGCTGCTGCAGCCTGCAATGGACTTGATTTAGATCTTGAGCATATAACAAGGAAGCTTATTGACACTGAGCTTGTGAGTTGGATTTTGAATTGCAGAGATTAGCAAGGGAGTTTTGATTGTTGTGACAATTATAATGAGAAAATGAGCTTAACTGGCCCCCAAAGCTCTGGACTTAACTATGTGGCTGCTTCAGAAAGCCTTTCAAAACAAAAAAGGCAAATAATGGATTTACAAGTGACTTTCAACAGCATGAAACTGCTTTATCTGGTGTTGGGTTGTTCTTAGAAATGAGCCAATGTGCTTCCCTCTGGACTTAACTATAAGGTTGCTTCACTAGGGAGCCTTTCATGACCAAAGGCAGGGTGGGAAAGTTGAAGTTATTACTTTCAACAGCATGAAGCTGCCTGTCTGGTGCTTGACAAACTTGGGACTTTGTGGTACATTTGATGTGAACTAGGATTAACCCCTATGAAGAAGGCGGTTACATGTTGTGTAAAGGCCGGCTGACCTTTTTGAAAATGGGAAAAAAACAAAATGTTCCTTTGCAAAATGGGGAACTCTTCAATAACGAATTGTTGGCCCACTTTGTGGAGGAACAATTATGTCCTTATAATAAGGTCTCCATTACTACTTGAAAGGAAAAAGGCCAGATCTTTATGTATTATGGAATGAACCAGGTAGAGGGGCCCCTCCCACCCAAGAAGGCCGTGAACCCACCAGGAACAAACCGTGTAGAGGGGCCCCTTCAACCAAGAAGGCCATGAACCCACCAGGAATAAACCGTGTAGAGGGCCCCTCCAAACAAAAAGGCAGTGAGCCCAGGAGGCTGAGCTGTTGTTCCATTAGATGGTAATTGTTTCTTCCCAGGGCATGTTTCAAAATGTAATTGATTTTCTGGCCATTGATTCACATTTTCAATTGCATCCTCAATTGACATTCACATAAAATTTGGCATCAAAGAGCACAAAAAATGGAGCTTGGAGATGACTTGCTTGTCCCACCTTGGAAAAAGCCTGGAAAAGGACTGAAATAGGGCCCAAAAACCCGTTAGGAAGTAGGAAAGAAAGTTCGAAGAACTCCTTGTCAAAATGATGACGAATAAACAAAGAGTTTGTTATAGGTGGACAAAATGACTCATAAAGATTGAGGTTGAAAAGCACTACCATGACAAGTTTTTCCCATGCAACAAGTCAAAGTTGATTGAGTGAGGTAAACGTATGACAAAAGAAATTATTGTCTCAAATGAAGTCCCCCGTCCCTTCCCTTTACCTTACGAGAATGGAGAGGACAGGGAAACCAACCATCATGACACACTTCCTTACCAAGTGTGGGTGGGTACACTCTTATTGTCTCTTTTAGACCTTTTTATTTTCCAGAGTCAAAAGGGTTCAATTGTCCTTACTCATGCCCAAATACTTTTTTAGCATAATGTATAAACCTTCAAATCCAATCCAAGGGACAAAAACCAAATCAAATTTCATGCACTTTGGAATTGAAAAAAGTTCCATTCAAGATACAAGAGTGTATGTATATAAATGGACTCATGAAGGTGAATAGGTAGGTTCTCTTTATATATATTAACCCAATATGTTTCAAAGATAGTTACACTAAAGGGCGTTAGTTAGGATTCTTGATTTCAAATATATCAGCCAAGTAAGGGCAAATCAAAGAAATCAATCTCATAATAATGGTAAACATAAAAATTCCAAAACAATACATCAGTTGGGTAAAGGTTAGGAAGCTTTAGAAAACTTCCAAACCACATACGGGTAGGTAACTACAATGATAAATGATGAAAATTTACCCTATTATTCACAAGGGTAAAGATATCGTTAAGACAAAGATAATTTTTTTTAATCTTTTCTATTATGTTTACCCGATGGGTATAAATGAATACACACAGGGTAAATCAAGATATGTTGAATATGTGTACAAGTATGGCACATTGACAAGTGAAGAAATTCTTTGTCATAGGGTAATTAATGTAAAATGAATAGAAAGTAAAGTGCCCAAAGAAAAGAAAATACAATCCTCAATCCCAAAGTTCACTAAACTCCAAAGTTTTTTTCATCCTAGTTTAGGGTTTCGGATTCAGATCTGTCCAAAAGTTGACACATTCAAACTAAGTTAATAAAGCTGCTGCAGGATCCCATTTCTTCCAATGTTTGATTTTATGGCACTAAAATCATTGGCACTCTTCATCCATCCAAGAAACGTCAGTTATTTGTTCCGGTTCTTCATGGTTTAATAATATAGGTCATTGGTGACAAACATGCTTAACCGGCCCATCGATAGTTCGTTCAATGTTGTCAATACCGATCCCACTTGAGCATCCTCGCAACCTTTTGCAACAAAATGTTTCTATGTATCTCTATCGGAACAGATGGATGAAGGCCGGATTCCATCACCGGACCAAATCATCGCTAGTTTTTAGTAAGCAACTCATATCGGAGAGTCGGAAAAAAAATATTAATAAAAGAAAATCACCTTATGGGCGGGGGCCTAGTTCCAGAATTTCTCTTGTAAGAATATTATGAAATTTTTTTTTGGGGACGGAGGATGGGGACCCGGGGGGGGGGGGGGGGGGGGTTTCTCT
>Ga0116231_10011366_pt1 | contig 13733 bp, 11 predicted proteins | sample S1TSphgellanicum_2_FD_89695 | JGI IMG/M metagenome (GOLD analysis project Ga0116231, IMG submission 89695) | Host-associated microbial communities from peat moss isolated from Minnesota, USA - S1T2_Fd - Sphagnum magellanicum MG | ecosystem: Host-associated > Plants > Peat moss > Unclassified... | reverse complement strand
GGAAGCGGTCGAAAATGGAGTCGAGCTTATCGGCGGGAATGCCGCGGCCCTGGTCGATGACGGAGAGGATGACGCCGCTTGAGCCTTCACGCAAGGTGACGGAGACGGTCGCGCCGACAGGCGAGAACTTGACTGCGTTCGAAAGCAGGTTGGTGATCACTTGCAGGAGGCGGTCGGGATCGGCCTGGAGCTGAACGGAATTGGCGTCGTGAATCAGTTGGACGCCGGCAGCGTCGGCTACGGGCTGCATGCCGTCGATGGCTTGGCGGACGATTTCGCTGAGAGAGATGGGACGGAAGGCGAGTGGTTCGCGGCCGCTCTGGATGCGTTCGAGGTCGAGGATGTCGTTGATGAGGCGGACGAGGCGGTCGGAGTTGGATAGGGCGATGCGGAGCAGGTTGGCGGCTTTGTCGCTCATCTGGCCCAAGAGGCCGGCGGAAAGCAGGCCGAGAGCGCCTCGAATGGAGGTGAGTGGGGTGCGCAGTTCGTGGCTTACGGTCGAGACGAACTCGTCCTTCATTCGGTCGAGAGCGAAGCGCTGGCTGATGTCGCGGAAGCTGAGGACGGAGCCGGAGACGCGGCCTTGTTCGAGGATGGGGGTGAGCGAGAACTCGGCTGGAAAGGAACTGCCGTTGCGGCGGTAGACGGTGATCTCCGCAGAAGCCGAGAGGTGGCGGGTCAAGGCGCGGAGTAGGGTGCAGTCTTCCCCGCAATTGGCACCGCCGGGCATTTTGCCGTGGAGGAGATCATGGACCGAGGAGCCGGTGAGTTCTTCGGGAGTGGCCCCAAGCAGGCGGCCGGCGGCGGGGTTGACCAGGCTGGCGAAACCGCTGCGGTCGGCGCCGCAGATGCCGTCGTCGATGGTGTCCAGCAGGATCTGCTGGGTGCGGTGGAGTTCTTCGACGCGATCCTGTTCGCGGGAGCGGGCGAGCATCTGGCCGAGCGAGGAGCAGACGGTTTCGAGCGTGGCCATGGTTTCGCGATCTTCGCGCAGGCGCTGCTGGCAGTAAAATTCGAGAATCGCGATGAGGCGGTTGCCGACGCGGACGGGGATGGCCCATCCGGTGACCAGACCGTGACGCATGGCCGACTGCATGCGGACGGAGATGGGGCCGGCCTCGCGCGCGGCGGCCAGGTTTTCCATCCAGACGGCACGTCCCTGGACCCAGACGCGTCCGGGCAGGTCGGGACCGCGACCGATGGATTGACCCATACTTTCCTGAATGAGCGCTTCGCTGCGTTTTCCCGGGGCACCCCAGGCGGAGTAGAAGTGCAGCCGGTCTTCTTCGGGGTTGAGGAGCCAGAGCATGGCCGCGTCCCAGCCCTGGGAGAGACAGACTGACTCCAGAATGCGCATCGAGGCCACTTCCGGCGAGGTACTCTGGCCAACAATCTGGCTTACAACCAGTTGCAGAGCGAGGCGGCGTTCGCGCTGCTTTTGTGGGGTGATGTCGCGCAAGAGGCAGCGGATGCCGAGGGGATTTCCGGGCTTTTGGCGACGGCTTAGGCTCAATTCCAGGTCGAGGACGCGGCCGTCTACGGTATGCGTCCGGATGGGTTCTCGCTCGACCGTGTCGCCTTCGAGGGCGCGACGGAAATGCCGTCCTACTTCGGAACGGCAATCCTGGCTGAAGACCATTTCCAGCGATTCGAGTTCGTTGAAGTCGCCGTCGCCGAGGCCGAAGCAGGATTTCCAGGCGGGGTTGACGTAGACGAACTGGCCAGCCGGGTTCAGCGTGGCGATCATCTCATTGGCGTTTTCAAAGAGGTCGCGGTAGCGTTCGCGCGACTCGCGCAGCGCGCGCTCCTGGCGATGGCTGAGTGTCTGGTCGAGGGCGACGGCGAGGATACCGGAAGGCGTTCCCTCAGCGGTGCGAATGGCGGATAGATACAGGGTTGCGGGGAAGATGGTGCCGTCCTTGCGCTTGAGCTGCAGGTCGATGCCGCGCAATTGGCTGGGTGGGAATTGGAGAACGTAGTTGACGCAATCGCGCATGGGGTCTGAATTGACGGCGGGGCCGCTACCGACGCTGGGGTGGAGTTTACGGAGCCACTGGCTGATGCGGTCCATTTCTCCCGGCGCAAAAATCTCGGTCATTTGGGCTTTGCCGACGAGTTCGGAGGCGCGCAGGCCGAGGACGCGCTCGGCGGAGGGATTGAGGAAGGTAAAGCTGCCGTCCATGGCGGTGGCGAGGACCATGGGGTTGCTGGCGTCGAGCAGAGATTCGGCGAGGCTATCGCGCCCTTTCCGTTGCTTGGGAGAATCCGATTTAGGAGAACGGAAGAGGACGGCGAGGAGCAGTGGGATTGCGCCGCCGAGGGAGGCGGCGATAATTAAATTGTTGATTCCGGGACCCCACGCTAGCCGAACAACGGCGCCCGCCAGCAAATAGCTGGCCACGCATCCTTTCAGGATCGTTTGAGTCTTCGGGCTGGTCGTCTTCAAGTCAAGGGCTCGCGAATTTGTGGTCTGAAACACAATTGATTGAGGGCTGCGGTTGATCGCAGCATCGGACAGGTTTGTCTGCAACTTTAGTGTTACCTTAGTACACCGTGGTAACTTGTGCAAGCAATTTATTGTCATTTGCTTACGAAAGTTTGGGATTGTTTGCCGTTTCCGGATTTGACTGGATTGGTTTGGCGATATCGCCGCTGGCTTTCCAAGGCAAGTTTTTCGCGCGCGGGGCCGCTATACTGGCACGTATGAGGACTCCATCACTTCGTATCCGCGCCTGTTTTTTGACTGTTTTTACGCTGATTACGCCGTTTTCCAGCTTTGGATGGGGCAACGAGGGCCATCGGATGATCAACCGGCTGGCGGCCGAATCGCTGCCGGAGGATACGCCGGAGTTTTTGCGCAGCGAGGCGGCGATCGGCGAGATCGAGTATCTGGGTCCAGAGCCGGACCGGTGGCGTTCGCGTGGTGAGCCGCAGTTGAGTGCAGCCCAGGCGCCGGAACATTTTCTGGATTTGGAGCCTGCCGACGCGCTTGGGCCGCTGCCGCGCAATCGTTTGGACTTCGAGGCATTGGTCTTCGCGCACGGGGAGCGGCCGGAGAAGATCGGGCTACAGCCTTGGGAGACGGTTGAAGTCTGGGAGCGGCTCAAGGCTTCGCTGCGCGAATATCGCCGTATGAGCGCAGATAAGGCTACGAATCCGAACGACTTGCGCGCCGTCGAGCAGGCGGCAATCTTCTATGCCGGTTGGCTGGGGCACTATGTGGGCGACGGCTCCCAGCCCTTGCATACGACGATCAATTATGATGGGTGGGCTCTCGCGCAAAATCCCAAGGGATTCTCGGCCGAGCATGGCATTCACTGGCGGTTTGAAGGGCCGTTTGTGGCGGCCAATATCCATGCGGCGGACTTGGCCAAGGATATGAAGGCTCCGAAGGCCATTTCCGGGGACATTTTTGATAGTTATGTTGCTTATTTGCGGCATTCGGCCACGCTGGTGGACGCGGTGTACGCGTTCGACAAGGCAGGCAGTTTTGCCGGTGCCGGTACGCCGGAGTCGCGGGCATTTACCGCGGAGAGGTTGGCGGCCGGTGCGAACGAATTGCGCGACCTGATTTACACGGCGTGGGTGGAGAGCGGAAAGCCTGTCCCAGAACATCATTGATTCAAGATGGGAACACGAGTGATCTCAAGAGATCTTTTCCCATTCGCCGGGGAGCGAGAAATTCGCTACGATCAAGTATGACCGTCACTTCATCGCCTGCAGAGCTTCGAAAAAGTCCACGGATGAGCAGACGTACGCTGCTCCAGGCTGGAGCAGCGGGAGCGGCCGCGTTGGCGGTCTATGCTTCTGAAATTGAGCGGCACTGGATTGAGGTCGTGCACACGGAGATCCGCCTGGCCGGTCTACCGGAGGCATTTCATGGCCACCGTGTGGCGCAGTTGAGCGACATTCACATGGACGAGTTCACCGAGCCCTTTTTTGTGCGCGCGGCCGTGGACCGTATCAACCGTTTGCGGCCGGATTTAGTTCTGCTGACGGGAGATTTTGTAAGCGATCAACCGCTCGGCGTACGGTTTGCGACGGGCGCGGCCTGGCAATGTGCCAATCTACTGACCGGCCTTCAGTGCCAGCGCCGCTATGCTGTGCTTGGCAACCACGACTTTGCGGTGGGTCCGCAACCGATCATCGAGGCGCTGACGGCGAACGGCATTACGGTGCTCGAAAACACGCATCTTCCATTGGAAAAAAACGGCTCACGCCTTTGGCTGGCTGGAGTCGAGGATCCGTTGCAGGGAAGCCCCGACCCGGAGGCGGCGATTCCGGCCTCTATTCGCAATATTGCTTCGGAGCCGGTGATTCTGCTTTGTCACGCGCCGGACTACGCCGACACGCTGGCGGAGCACGCGGTTGGGCGGGCTATCGGCTTGATGCTGAGTGGGCATACGCATGGCGGGCAGGTGCGATTGCCGCTGATTGGAGCCATGCAGCTACCGGAGTTGGGGAAGAAATATGTCCACGGGCATTTCCGCTTTGGCAACATGCAGCTTTACGTGAATCGCGGCCTGGGCACCGTGGGGGTTCCGTTTCGCTTCGACTGTCCGCCGGAGATAACGCTGCATACGCTGTTGCCGGCCTGAGCGGGGGTGCTGGGGATCGACCGGAATCGGTCGACCCCTCTTCACCGACATGTGTAGGGTGGCTAGTGGCTTGTTTTTCTCGCGATCCCGGTCATCATGCGTCTGGCTTCTCGTTGTTCCGAGGGCTTTAGTGGGCGGCGAGCGCGGACTCGATGGCGGAGATGACTTCGGGCGAGTCGGGGGTGGTGTCCGGTTCGAAGCGATTGACTATACTGCCGTGGCGATCCACCAAGAATTTGGTGAAGTTCCACTGGATTTCCCCGCTGAATTTGGGGTTGGTGGATTTGGCGGTGAGGAACTGGTAAAGCGGGGTTTTGTCGTCGCCACCGACGGAGACCTTCGACATCATGGGGAAACTGACGTTGTATTTCTTGGTGCAGAAGGTCTTGATCTCTTCGTTGGTGCCGGGCTCCTGGCCCATGAAGTTGTTGGCGGGGATGCCGACGATCACCAGGCCCTTGTCTTTGTATTTCTCATAGAGGGCTTCGAGGGCGGCGTATTGGGGAGTGAATCCGCAGTGGCTGGCGACGTTGACGAGCATGACGACTTTGCCGTGGTATTCGCCGAGCGGGGTGGGTTGGCCGTCGATGGACTTGAGGGTGAAGTCGTAGATGGAGGTGGTTTTCAAAGCGCGCGGGGCGGCGTGGGCGGAGACGGCGAGAATGAAGGAGAGGCAGATGAGGGATAGTTTGCGCATGGCGAGCTCCTTGTAGGACAGTTTGAGGATAGCGGATTTTGGGCTATCGATGATGCGGAATTGTCATTCGGTTTCTGTGTCGCCGGAAGAGTCCTCGGGTGGTTTTTCCTCGCGGAGCCATGGATCGCCGGTTTTGGCGCGGGTTGCGCACCAACCGATGGGCAGGTCGGCGAGTTCTTTGAGGGTAGGGTCTTTATCGATGGGATGGTGGAGGCATGAGATGACCGGGCCTCCGCCTTCGTCCATGAGATCGCCGAGGAATTGCCAGGCACCGTCTTCGACGTCATGGGAGACGTAGGTGACTTCTTCCGTGCCTTCGTGGACCGTTTTGGACAAGAATGCAGCGGTGTGGGGTGGGTCGGGGAATTTCCAGTCGAAGGGGCTGCTCTTGGGGTTGTTTGAGGCCCAGAAATCTTCTTCGAGACGGGTCATTGGAGCATCGGGCTGGAGCATCGGTTGGGCGAAGTACGGGTTGAAGTCCTCGTCGTCTGGGAATCTGCCGTTCAGGTCTGGATAAACGGTTTGCAGAACCGGAAACGGGGACTCGCCGTAATATCGGTTCGCCTGCACCATAACGTGGGAGATCCACTTCGAACCGACTGGACGAAACTCACAATCCACGCCTTCAATCAGTTCAGATTGGCGGCTCGCGGTCAGGTCTGCGCCGTCGCGCAGGCGCTTCACAGCCGCGTTCAGGAGGAAATGCGCGGTGTCGGTAAGCAGTCCAACGACGATGATCTCCGGCGCGCCAGAGGTGTCGAATACGCCAACGGTGTACGAGAAACGGGCGCGATCTTCTTCCTTTTCTTTGATATGCAGAACGGCGCAGCCGAATTTCTCGATATTCGCGATAGTGTTTTCGCTCACGCCGTCGATTTTACCGGCCCGGAAATGGCGCGTGCGGGCGGTTTCGAATTTGGGTTTGGGAACGGGCATGTTTGGGTTTCCTGGACTGAGGTTCAATGTAACATTCAGACGGCCTCGGAAGTCTGTGCGAGATCGCGGGAAGAGCCAGAGGCTAAAGTGTCTGCGAGAGAACTAGCAGGGCTCGCCGTCGGGAGATCGCGGAAAGGCCCACGGCTAAAGCCGGACCTTTCTTCGGCGGCTTTTCAGCAGCCTGAAGGCTGCTGCTCCCTCCGACAGCGGCGAGCATTCCTTTGGATCGCAAGTTCTCACGCAGACACTAAAGCCCGGTATGCTTCGTGGTCCGTTTCGGCACGACTGAAGTCCTGCCCTGTTACGAAGCGGTTGCAATTGAGTTGAGGGGAAGGTATTTCGTTTAGGATGGCGGGTAGGTGGAGGGCGATGGCGGGGATTGGTGTAGTCACGATTTCGGACCGGTGCTCGGCGGGCAAGGCTGTGGATACGGCTGGGCCGGCGGTGGCGCGGTTGTTGGCGGAGGTGTGGCCGGGGGAGACGATTGGACGGGGGCTGGTGCCGGACAATGCCGACGCGATCTCTACCTTGTTGCGCGAACTTTGCCATCAGGAGTATGCGCTGGTTGTGACGGCGGGCGGGACGGGGCTGGGTCGGCGCGATGTGACGCCGGAGGCGACGCGGCAGGTGATTGAACGCGACGTGCCGGGGTTGGCGGAGGCGATGCGGGCGGGGTCTGCTGTAGGATTTCCTCACGCGTGGCTGGGGCGCGGCGTGGCGGGGTTGCGGGGGAAAACGCTGATTGTGAATCTGCCGGGGAGCGAGCGGGGGGCGGTGGAAAGTCTTCGGGTGATTTTGCCGCTGTTGCCGCATGCTTTGGAGGTGGTGGCTGGAGGGTCGGTGCACCCGCAGGGGTATGCGCGGTAGGAGATTACCGATTGGGAATGACCGCAGAATCGGGAAAGGCTTCGGCAAGAAGGCGACTGGCGCTTGTTGTCTCCGGCCTTAGCCACAGGAACCAGTGCGTGGCGAAGGTGGGGCAACCGCTTTAGGGATTGTTACACCGTCTTAGTTTCGGCATTGTCCCGAGGTTACTAGGTTTAGGGTTACCCGCAAGTTTGCGAAGTCACTCTTCTGCGTTGGATTATGGCCCGAAAGAAGAATGGTTGCATGGGTGAGCCTTCTCTATTCTTGGGTTGTAACCGGATCGGTTTTCGGGGGAGGGCTGATTCGAGTTGCAACTGCCGTGCCCAGGTCTCGTTTGCGAGGTCTGGGCACGTGGTTTAATGGGCATATGTAAAATTCCGTAGGCGATCAAGAAACAGAGGGCATGATGAAAGGAATTCTTCTGGCGGGCGGTTCGGCGACGCGGTTGTATCCGGTGACGCAGGTGGTTTCGAAACAGCTACTGCCGGTGTATGACAAGCCTATGATCTATTACCCCCTTTCGGCGCTGATGCTGGCGGGGATTCGGGAAGTTTTGATCATTTCGACGCCTCGGGATACGCCCAGTTTTCAGGCGCTTTTGGGCGATGGCAGCCAGTGGGGCATGAAGCTCAGTTACGCGGTGCAACCCAAGCCCGAGGGGCTGGCGCAGGCATTCCTTATCGGGAAGGACTTTGTGGGCGGCGAGAGCTGCGCGCTGGTGCTGGGAGACAACATTTTCCATGGGCAGACGCTCGGTCTGCTGCTTTCGGTAGCGGCAAAACGGGCTTCGGGCGCTACGGTTTTTGCCTATCCGGTGACTGACCCGGAGCGCTACGGCGTGGTGGAGTTTGGCCCGGATGGCAAGGCCATCTCGATCGAGGAGAAGCCGAAGAGGCCAAAGTCGCGGTATGCGGTTACGGGCATCTACTTCTACGACGCGTCGGTGGTGGAAGTGGCGGCGAATTTGAAGCCTTCTCCGCGCGGGGAATTGGAAATTACCGACGTGAACCGCCATTATCTGGAGGCCGGAACGCTACATGTCGAGGTGATGGGCCGCGGCATGGCGTGGCTGGATACGGGGACGCACGATTCGCTGTTTGAGGCTGGGTTGTTTATCAAGACGATCGAGCAGCGGCAGGGGTTGAAGGTGGCTTGCCCGGAGGAGATCGCGTATCGAAAAGGCTGGATCGATGCGGAGCGGTTGCGTGAACTGGCGGCGCATGCGGCCAAGAGCGGGTACGGGGAGTATGTGCTGAGTTTGCTGGACGAGTCTTTTGTGGATTCAGGGGGATTGCTTTGAACGTAACTGAGACTTCTTTGCCCGGTGTGCTGATTTTGGAGCCGCGAATTTTCCGGGATGACCGGGGCTCTTTCTTTGAGACGTTTAATCTGGCTGGGATGGTTGGGTTGGGATTGCCAGCGGAGTGGAAGCAGGATAACTTTTCGCTCTCGAAGAAGAATGTGGTTCGCGGTCTGCACTATCAGATTGGGCAGCCGCAGGGGAAGCTGGTGCGGGTGGTCGCGGGCGCGGCGCGGGATGTGATTGTCGATCTGCGGAAGAGTTCGCCGACCTTTGGGAAGCATGTGACGGTGGAGCTGAGAGGAGAGGGGTCGCGGATGGTCTGGATACCGGCCGGGTTTGGGCATGGGTTTGCCGCGCTGTCGGAGACGGTGGCTCTCAGCTACAAAGTGACCGACTATTATTCGCCGAAAGAGGAGCGGACGGTGCTTTGGAACGATCCGGCCCTGGGGATTGACTGGGGAGTGGCGGCGAGCGAGGCGATTTTGTCGGTGAAGGATGCGGCGGGGTTGACGCTGGCCGACGCCGAGGTATTCGCGTAATGGCGCGGGTGCTGCTGCTGGGGGCGGGCGGCCAGTTGGGGATGGAGCTTGCGAGGCGGCTTGCTGGTTCGGAGGAGTTGACGGCTTTGGGCCGGGCGGAGCTCGATTTGACCGATGACGAGGCGATTCGGGCGGCGATCCAGCGGGTTGCGCCGGAATTTGTAATAAATGCGGCGGCGTATACGGCGGTGGATAAGGCGGAGTCCGAGCCGGAGCCTTGTCGGCTGGTGAATGCGGTTGCGCCGGGAGTGATTGCGGCCGCGGTTGCGAAGACGGGCGGCTGGCTGCTGCACTATTCCACCGACTATGTTTTCGATGGGTCTGGAAGACGGCCTTGGACGGAGAAGGATGCAACCGGCCCCCTGGGCGTTTATGGGCAGACCAAGCTGGATGGAGAGTTGGCGATCGCCGAGACTGGCTGCCGTCATGTGACGCTACGGACGAGTTGGGTGTATGCGGCGGTGGGGCGGAATTTTCTGCACACGATGCTTCGCCTGGGCCGGGAACGCGAGCGACTGACGATTGTGGACGACCAGATTGGCGCTCCGACTTCGGCTGAGGCGATCACTGAGGCTACGCTGGCGGTGCTTACTCATCTGCAGGCTGCGGGCGATTCGAGCGAGGCGAGTGGGGTGTATCACTTGGCATGCGCGGGTGAGACTAGCTGGTGCGGGTTTGCGAAGGCGATTTTTGCAGCGTTTGCTGCAAGGCAGAGGGTTCCCGAGGTGCTGCCAATTCCTACCGAAGCGTATCCGACGCCGGCTAGGCGACCCAAGAACAGCCGGTTGAACTGCGACAAGTTTGCGGCGCGGTTTGGGTATCGGATGCCGGACTGGGAAAGCGCGCTGCAGGATGTTGCGGGAGGCTTGCAAGCCTCCAATCCTGCTCGATTCTAACGCCAGTTGTCGCTGAAGATTCAGATGCTTCCCTCCGTTCGGGAGGGCACTATTTCTTTTGAGGAATCTGGGTTTTGGTTGGGCAGTTACGGCTTGTCCTGACCGGTCTAGGTGTCTCCTGTGTTGTCTGGCAGAGATGATCTGCGAGGGGCAGGGAGGCGTTTGCGGCTTTCTTTGCGGGCCTGGGCCGTGGCTTTTTCGAGATTTGTCTCCAGTTCTTCGTCGTTGCTGGACCAGATGGCCATGCCTCCGATGACCAGCAGGAGTGGCATCAGGATGGAACTGTTGAGCAGGCTGTCGATGGCGGTCATGAGCACGGCGGCGGTGAGCGTGTGGCGCATGTTGGTGTGGCCGATGTCGGAGCGGGCGAGCGGGAACCAGACGGAGCGCAGGGCAGGGATGAGCAGTACGGCTTCCAGGGAGATGAGGCCGACACTGCCGTACATGCCGAAGACCAGCAGCCAGAGGCTCCAGGGTCGTTCGAAGCCCTCCTGCCACCAATTCCATTGTCCGTAGCCGAGGATGGGCTCGGCGAGTGCGGTGTTGATGTGGCGCTCGTCCTGGCCGAGACGCCAGCCGAGGGAGCCTTTGCCGATTTTTCGCAAAAAACCGTCCGCGGCGCGGGCTGCGGCGTTTTGCTTGACCAGTTGGTGGAGGGAAACCCAGTTGCCGATGCGGAAGATGGCGAAGGCGAGGATGCCCAGTACGAGCACAATGCTGACGGTTCTGGATAAATGGCGGGGGTCGACGAAGACGAATGGGACGAGCGCCAGCAGGAGGATGATGGCTCCGGTGGACTGGCAGAGGAGGGTGACGATCAGCAGTGCCATCGCTGCGGTGCGGATGGGAATGCTGAGGATGGACGCAGCGGTTTTGCGTTTCCAGAGCCAGATGGCGATAAGAGTTGCGGTGGCCATCCAGATGCCGAGCTGGTTGCCGTTTTCAAGTAGTCCGATGGGGCGGTAGCCAATCCAGCGCTCGGCGCCGTTGGTTTGGAAGGGCTGATAGCCGTAGAGGAAGGCGTAGATCCAAGGGCCTTTGGGGATTTCGAGGAGGCAGAGGGGGATGTAGGCGAGGCCACCGATGACGAAGGATTTTGCGGCGAGGCGGAGAGACGTGGTATCGGTGAAATAGAGGCGTCCGATGAGGTAGGGGCTGCCCCAGGCGAGAAGTTGGTAGACCTCGCCTACCAGGCCTTCCCGGGCGTTGTCGGGGTTAGCAATGGCGGAGAGCCAGGGGGCGATCAGCCACATGCCCATGGCGACGTCCCAGACGGTGAGGCGGAAGCGCTTGATGCTGGCGTGGTCGAAGATCAGGATGCCAACGATTCCGGTGAATCCGATGACGGTGGCTTTGGTGAGGAAATAGTTGGATTCGAGGCTGGTGCCGAGGATCCAGTAGGGGAAGGCGCTGGTGGCGGGGCGGAGGTAGTTGGCCGCCGGGAGGATGGCCCATCCTCCGACGAAGTTGAAGAGGATGGCGCGGCGAATGGGTAGACGGCGGAAGAGGAGCAGGCCGATGGGTATCCAGGCGCCCAGGGCGACCAGAGGGGCGACGATCATGCAATCTCCCGAGGCTCGACAAATACCATCATTCGTTTCAAGATAGTTCATGATCCCAGGAAATGAGTGGATTTCCCCGACGCGAGTGACTGGTTTGTTCGCCTACACGGTTTCGTTTGGCGCGTGTGCTTGGCGATGGGTGACGGCGCGGCGGGGCGACCTGAGTGGAGTTTGGCTGCTGCTAACAAGCCTGCAACTGGGGCTGGTGGTGGATGTGGCTTTCGATTTGCGGTGGAAGCTGCATGCGTTCTGGATGGATCGGGCTATCGCGGACAAGGTATACAGTGAACGTCGTTCGCCGCAATTGGTGGCGCTGGTGGTGCTCTTCGGCTTGTTGCTTGCGGGCGGCGTTCTGATTCAGCAGCGGTTTCGCGGACGACGCGGTGTGCAACTGGCGCTTACGGGGACGATGCTTTCGGTGGGGTTGTGGTGTTGCGAGGCGCTTTCGTATCACTACATGGACCTCGTGCTGTATAGGATGCATGGCGGGCTGATGATGGTTAGCTTGCTTTGGGTGGGATTGGCGGCTTTGACTTTTGTGGGCGTCTGGATGGATGAAGGCTTGCGGTGTTCTGGGTTGCGGACGATTGGGCGCCGGGGGTTCTGAGGCAGGTCGTACAGCGGTTTCAGTCGAATTTCCAGGGACGGGGCGGCGAGATGCGGCCGCCGTTGGTGTCCTGCCAGGCTTGATGCATGAGGCGGATGAGATTCCAATTCTGACCAGCGCGTTCCCGGCGTTGCGGGTCTAAGCTGATGGCGTTGCGGAGCGCGGTGAGCTGATAGACGAACATTTCCACCATTTTGGCCAGCCACGCGCCTGCGCCGTGGTGTTTGCGATAGTAGAGTAAAGTGCTGCGCATGCGCCAGCGGATGAGTTGCGCGCCGGTGGACGACATTTCGAGCGTCTTGATCTGGCGTGAGGATTCGCCGCCGATGTGGATGACGACAATGTCTGGCCAGTACATATTTTTGTAGCCGGCTTGCTGGATGCGGAGGCAGAGGTCGACTTCTTCGGAATAGAGGAAAAAATCGGGATCGAAGAAGCCAACTTTGTCCAGGGCTTCGGCGCGAATGATGGAAAAGGCGCCGGGAACCCAGTCGACTTCTGCCGGTTGAAGGGGATCGGCCCAGGTGCGGTCGAAGCGGCCGAAGAACCTGGATTTCGGAAACTGGTGGGCGAGGCCGGTCAGGACGAGGAAGTCAGAAAGGATGCTGGGAAACATGCGCGCAGAGGGTTGAAGGGTCTCGTCGCGACCCACGAGCTGGCCTCCGGCCAATCCAACTTGCGGGGATTCGTCCATGTGCTGGACGGCGAGTTCGAGCGATCTGGGGCAGAGAAAGGCGTCGGAGTTGAGCAGAACGATATAGCGGCCTTGCGCTTTGGCCAGCGCGAGGTTGTTGGCTGCGCCGAAACCGAGATTGACTTCGCTGACCAGCAGTTGAACGTTGGGGAATTCGTTGCGAACCATCTCGACGGAGCCGTCGTGGGAATGGTTGTCGACTACGAATACTTCGAGCTTGAGATTGGCCCGTTCCCGCTCGACGGATTCGAGAGACTCGCGCAGCAGTTTGCAGGTGTTGAACGAGACGATGATGAGGGAGACATCGACAGATGTGGACGACGCGTGCGGACTCATGCTGTCAAGCGCTTTCCTATTCAAGATGGCCGTTTGGCGCAGAGCGATGAGCGATCATCGGTGATTTGGCTCCAGGAAGTTGGCATCGGAGGCCGGAGACTCCCGGAATTGCATTGGTTTCAACGGCACGACTCGAGCCGTACGCTGGTACAACGCCATGACGTTAGATGTCCTGCGCAAAGACCGACTCTTCTTCGTCTGGTTGGGGTCTCCTGCGGTCGTATTTCGGTGAGGACATGTTGGGTGGCTGAGCGGATTTTCTGCCGGGTTTCCACCACTCCTGGAGACTGACTCGGTCGGAGCGAAGTTCGAATTCGCGCAGGTCGTGCTTGAGCGCATCTTCGACACGGGCGGGGTGGACCTTGTTGATAACGGCTGCGGCGCCGGAGATGCCGAGCCTTTCGAGCAGCCGGGCGGCGCGGGTGAGCCATGCCTTTTTGGTTTTGCCGGCTTCGGCGACGAGGACGGTGACGTCGGCCATGCGGGCCAGGTATTCGGTCTCAGCCGAGATGAGAATGGGGGCGGCATCGATCAGAACGATGTCGTAATCGGCGGAAATGTTCTTGAAACGTTCGAAAACCAACCCCTGGGAGGGCAAAGGCCGGGAGGGAATCGACGGGGTGTTGAGGCGGGATCGTTGCAGCTCTGTGGTGACTGGGCCACTCGCGGCGGGCTCGGGGAATTGCACGGGGTGTTTG
>Ga0116231_10011364_pt1 | contig 13734 bp, 10 predicted proteins | sample S1TSphgellanicum_2_FD_89695 | JGI IMG/M metagenome (GOLD analysis project Ga0116231, IMG submission 89695) | Host-associated microbial communities from peat moss isolated from Minnesota, USA - S1T2_Fd - Sphagnum magellanicum MG | ecosystem: Host-associated > Plants > Peat moss > Unclassified... | reverse complement strand
TTTTTCCTCCCCCCCAAAAAAAAAACTTTTTTTTTTTTTTTTTTTCAATTTTTACAAAAATTTGGCCCAAAAAAAACAAAAAACCTTTTTTTCCACACCTTTGCCCCCCCCCCCCCCAAAACCTTTTTGTTTGTTTGTTTGTTAATTTATCCACAACTTGGGCCAATAATAATAAACAAAAAAAAAACCTTTTTGTTGGTTTGCTAATAATTTGTCCACAACTTGGGCAACTTGGCACTCATTAATTATTTGATTAGACTACCTTTTAAAAAAAAAAAAAAAATCAACTTTGCCACATTAATACCCTAAATAAATTCAGGTAGAATTTTGGTAGGTGAAGAAATTTAATTTTGGGTCAGGTCAGACAGGCTGTTATTGGTAGGCAAAATTGATTTACCTATTTGAAATAATAAATAAAAAAATTCTTCCAAATTTTATTTAGTGGGCACGAAGGGAAGGAAAGGAAAGGAAAGGAAAGGAAAGGAAATGAATTGGGGGGGAGAGGGAGGACGCAGCAGCAGCAGCGGCAATTGTTGCACTTAGTTGCTGGAGGAGCTCTGGGAACTTGTTGTAGCTCTAGGAATTGTTGCAGCCGCTGCTGCTGCTACACACCAGCCAGAAACTAATACAATTCCCAAAAACTCATACAACAGAATTCTTCTTCTTCTTCTTCTTCTTCTTCGTTCTGAGAGACAGAGACAGAGACAGATTCAGAGAGGGTTTGGTTGTTGTTTGTTTCAGCCAAGGGATTACAACCTAGGGTTTGCTTGGGGTTTTTTCTTTCTTTGCAATCTTGCTTTTTTGTTTGGAGATGGCGGTAAGAGCTGTGACTGTGCCGTTGGATGGCACCACCATGCTCGCATTGCCTTCTTCTTCTTCTTCTTCTTCTTCTTCACTATTACCACTACTACCATTGCAATCTGCAGCAGCAGCAGTGGTGAGAGATAGGGTTTTGAGAGTGCCCAGAGGGAGTCTCCTCCATCGCTTCAGAAAACAACCACGACGGAGTGGCGTAGTGCGTGCCTCTGGTACGGAGTCTGAATCGGCTGGTACAGGTGCTGACCTCCCTTGTTTTTTTCTTCTTCTTATCGCTATTACTTCTCTGCCCCTTTGTCTAAACTTCTTTGTCTGATGATGTGCATCTGAAGAGATGTGTAATTCCATGTCTGTAGCATCAGAGTCTGCCAATTTGATATTGCAACTCTTTCTTTTGCTTGAATTCTATCTCTAGAAATGTTCTAAGAATCTTAGTTTCCTACCAGCTCTCTACACAGATGGATTTGTAATTCCATGTCTGTAGTTGCATCAGAGCATGCCAATTTGACATTACAGCAAGTCTGTGTTTTGTTTGGATTCTCTATCTCTAGAAATGCTCTAAGCTTCTTTATCTCCTCCTACCATCTATATGCACCTGAAGAGATGTGTAATTCCATGTCTGTAGTTGCATCAGAGCATGCCAATTTGACATTACAGCAAGTCTGTGTTTTGTTTTGATTCTCTATCTCTAGAAATGCTCTAAGCTTCTTTATCTCCTCCTACCATCTATATGCACCTGAAGAGATGTGTAATTCCATGTCTATAGTTGCATCAGAGCATGCCAATTTGACATTACAGCAAGTCTGTGTTTTGTTTGGATTCTCTATCTCTAGAAATGCTCACTATGTGAATAATTTACTCTCTTTTTCATGTTGAAAGCAAAGAGCAAGACTGATGAGGCCTTTTTGTAAGGAAAAAACAGCACTGTACAGAAAATAAAAAAGGGTCTGAACACTGACTGGCAACAGTTTGCACTTGTCTATCTGTTGGTTCACCCTTCCTCAGGTGGTTCAGGCATGGTAGATGCCAACATGATGATTCTGCGCAAGCGTATACAGAGCTTGCGAACACAAGAAACGTTCTATGACATGCCAAAAGAATGGATGGACTGGGAGAGGAATGCATACGCAAGCTATAGGGCAGATATTTGCCTGTTACTAAGCATGATTGAAAGCCAATTGCTCATCATGCGGCCAAGCATTGCACTCTCCATTGTCTCTATGAGTCTTGCAGTTCTCCCAGTTGCTTCCCTTCTCTTCCTCACTGCTCTAGGCACACAAATCTGGACACTCAACTGTGCATTGCTTGATCTTATCCCATCAAGCCATTAGAGTTTCACCAACTTCTCCTCCCCTAGGGCCACCCATTGAGCAAGCCTTTCTTTCTCAGGACATTTGAAGGAGGTAGACAAACTTCAAAGTGGATTTACACTAGCATCAGATGTCAACTGCAAAATCAGCATTGGAGACCAACAGCAATGGCTGAAGTGGAGATCAACTGCAGTGGTGGAAGGCAAGCAATTGGGAGCACAACTGGAGCTTCGAACCTTGTGCCCTTGTATTTTGGGTTCCACCCATGGGCAGCACGTAATTTGATGGTGCAGACCATGTGTGCTGCTTCAATGATAGTTTGATTCTTTAAGGATATTGACAAGGAAAAGCTTTGGGTGTTGATTTTTTAGTTTTTGTACATAGAAATGGAGTACAAGTTCCAAAAATAGTTTGTTAAGTTTGCAAACATGATTGTATGATTCATATCCTGTTGTCTGCCACTGTTTGTAGCATAAGCTAGCAAATTTGAAGAGCAATAACTGTGGAAACCATGGGCAGAAATTTATGTAATGTGATTTTGAGTGAATGGAACTGTCAGCATGATGTCATTTGATTGCAAGTGGTCCCTTCAAAGTCAATTGTAGCAGTCATTGACCTACGGTGTGATTTACCTACTGAGCTAGTTTTCTGTCATTGGCAACATCGCAAGCTTCTTAAGTAGATACCTCTTGTTTCAAATTCCAATAGTTTTGTTGTTTGTAGTTTGTACCCTAGTACTTCTAGCTACTCTGTTTAGTTGTGTAACCTTGTACCACTGCCCAATTACTACCTACACTTTCAAATTATCCTATGAAGAGTTAAGGGTGGAATATCAAGAGTAACCAAACACAATGTATTCATTTTTCTATTCAAAAGAGGTGACATGTGACATCATAAAGCTTGATAAATATACATCAAGAAGAAAGCAAGAATAGCAGACATGACAATTATGAACAAGACATCATCTGTGAAATCCTTGGAGTAAACATAACCCAAGGATCAGGTACCTAATACTACTGCTGTTAGGAGCGGTTGGCATAATGGCTCGCACTATGCATATTTACTTTGTAAGGGTGGCCATATCATATAGAACATGTCTACAGCCATTGAGAACACGGATTTAAACTAATTGGGTGATTTCAATGTTGGGTGTAACATAATATACCAAGGGAAAGAAGAAGCTTTAAAAGGTAAAGAACAATAGCCTCACCCAAAAGGCTCTCTATGCCATCCAATACAGAGAGATGCAAACACAAGGCTGGAGCATTACAAGCTTTGGGGCCTTTGTATGGAAGGCCACACAACTACACAGACATCAACTGCAATTGCCCTTGATTAGCAAGGGCAAAATTGACGTGCACATCGCAGCTTCTCCACATGGCCTTGAATGAGGCGGGCTTGGGCTTGCTCAAACTCCTCTATGTCCCTCACCATAGATCTGCAGAGTGCTGGAATCTGTATCAATACATGTTGCAAAACCAAACAGACATATGTAACATGGAGGTACAATTAGGACTGGGATGGTTGTTCTCACCTCCATCGGTTGTTGTCTTCGCGTTGCAGTTTCAAGTCTTCTTCACTCTGCAACAAGACAATGAAGCATATGCTCAACACACATCCAGCAATGCTCTCCAAACACACAGCACTCAAAACTTCAAGGACTATAGATTTCCATCACTAGACTTCAGTTTTTACAATGGGATGAAGAGAAGTTCATTTCATGGCCAAAGTTGTTCCAAGCAGAACATCTTCAATGCTGTGCAAGGGCTGCCTGTTCTGCTCCAGTACTTTCACGAGTGTGCACCCTAATGTAACATAACTTTGTAGTTTTAGGTAATTTAGTTAAAAGCTTCATAAGCTTGAAAGGTGGTTGCAGAATTTTCACCTTGCTTAAAGAAGTGTGAAGAGTGGCAATGTGTTCTCGTGCTTGTTCTCCACCTTCTTTCAGCCTTGATACTTCCCCTTCACTCTGCAAAATTTTCACATCCCCTGAAAACATGAATCTGCAAAGCAGAAGATTTGATTTGACAACCTTAAGAATGCTATTTCAACAAGATCTTCTACAAAGAAGATCCTTACATACATCCAGAACATCGAGTGTAATTTTTGGAACCATCAATTTTTTTCAGGACCATTAATCACCACAGTACAAGCAAGGAATCCTATGCCAGCTCTCATTCCAAGTTTCTTGGTGTAAAGTGGCCAAGTCATAACCATACTGGTCATCCTCTGCAATGACATCCTTTAGCATTTACTTACATGTTCAAGCAAAGCACGAGTTGTATGTAGCTCTGATCTCACAAGCTCCACATCAGCCTCAGCTGCATTTCGAGCTGTTGTCACCTGCTCACCATCCAAATTCCACATTATTTTCAATAGACAAATGATAGACATTCAAGGAGCCACACCTTACACATATGTAGTACAGGAAAAAATTGTAGAACACTTTCCAATTCGTGATTTCTTTACGAGACATTGTGTTTCAGACCTCAGCTACTAATAGAGGCGATGAATAGATCAGGTCACCTCAACAGTTGTCTGCACCAAGAAAGATTAAGGAACCTACCTTTGAGAGTTCAGCTGTTAGTGTGGAATTAGAGCGCCTAAGTTCTTCCCTCTCCTGTTCCAAAGAATCCACCTTTGAATTCTCCTGCAATGCCCATCCATTTAAGCTTTCTTTCATTTGTTTGTTATGGCAATCATGTCACCACCCTTTCTTCTTTCACACAGAAGTGCATTTGATGGCAAATGGGTTGAAAGGTGGCATTAACAATTTGGAATCCAACATTCTGGTTCAGGGGTCATACCCGCTCAAGCTGCTTTGCTAGCCGCTCTACAGTCTCTTGAAGTGCTCTTGTGGATTCCTTCACCAAGACAGAAATCATAGATGAACAAAAGTCAGAGAAAAAAATTATGTTCTAAAAAAGATCACCAAAGAATTTCCTGTGCAACAACACCCTTAAGAATGGCATGATGTCAAAATATTAAGCTGAAGAGGGTGCAACATATAGACAAATCTCCACTTCTGGAACTAACCCCAATAACATGACAAGTGCTGGTTGTGAAGGAGAGGTGCAGGGGATGAAACCTTGGCTGCTCCAAGCTCTGTAAGCAGTCGCTCTTTGGAGCATGTGAACTCTGCAGCTTGCTGTCACCACAGGCCTTCCCAAAATTCAGATGCACATTCAGGGCATCAAAGATGATATGAAAGACCTGTGCACTTCATCCTTTTATTAGATTCACATATTTTCTCTCTGCAGGCCAGCAGCGAGGTACCTTGAGAAGTGTGGCTTCTTGTTGTTCATAAACTTGAATGATCCGTAATTGCTTCTCCACCTCTTTCTCCAGCTTTTGCACCTATCAAAGCAAACACAACACACATTTATTTTTCATAAAAGAAATTGGTTTGACTCCTCAGAACAATTTGATCCAACTGACAACCTTCAGAGGATGATCAACACATTCTCAGTAACATCGAGAATTTGCAACAAGCTCTATACATTTGGGGCAAAAACTTGAGGAAAAGGAATGATTGAAAGGCAAAAGATGTCTACATTGGCTTTGATTTCATTGCGTTCCTGTGCAATCTCCAACTGCCCTTTTCTTGTTTCCTCCAAAGATCTGATTGCAGCATGATTCCACAGACGACATTCTCATTAGTGATCACAAGTAACCACACAACAAAACATGGACTCTGTCATGTACTCTATTCTTTGGCAGCACAAACTTGCTGAGACTGGGAACCAGTAGAATATCAAAAAAGCATCAACCCTTCATCAACCCATCATACCGTGCAAGCTCCTCCATTTGCAGTTCAAATTTTTTCCTACCCTGCTGAGCCTCTTTAAGCTCCTGCTCCTTTTCCTCAAGTCGCTGTTGAGTGGCTTGGAGAGTTAACAGGCTGTCATGTCTCTCCTTGTCTCTCTCTGCAGCTGAAGCTTGTGCAGCTGCTTTCAAGGTTGCAATTTCAGTCTGTGCCCGTCGATCCTACATAAACAAGCAGTTCCTACTCCAAATCATATCTCCATTCCCATGATATGGTATGGCATTTACCTGAGAGCCAAATGGGTTTCTTTTCTAGTGAAAGTTCTACCTTCGTATTTTAGGCACCATGCTAGCAATCATGCTCTTTGAGCTGCAAATTCCTTCATGAGTTCTTTAGCACAATAAAACAACAAAAGATGCAGGAGCATCCAGGGTTCTAACAAGAAACTTTAGAGTTAAGAATGAACAGTGGAGTGCAGGGACCAGAAACTGGAGCTCCAATTCAGCAGACCTGTCTCTGTAGAACTTCAATATCATGCTCCAGAACCCTCTTGTTTGCCTGCAACTCCATCTCCACCACCATCTGCATCCACGATGTCAAACAGAAACACAGCCTCAGCAGAGTTGCACAAAGGTTTAAAAAAAAGTTCCAGCTAAATGAATGGTGTACATAAGTTGAAAAGAGCATTTCAACCTTTGTTCGAATCTCCTGTCTTAACAACTCCACCATCTGTTGCAAGCTTTTGATCTCCTTGTTATGAATTTCCAGTTCACGGGCAGTAAGTGCATTTGACTGGTCCTCTAGAGTGGAGTGGGTCCTTGTTGCCAGGAGTTCTTTGACTCCATCAAGTAAGTCCTTCCCTTGCAAAATATTTGCTATGGGTGGAGCACCTGAAAAACTCAACTTTTCATGTTCCCTGCAAACTATTGGACAAGCCCACACAACTCTTTGAACATTAGCTCAATCTATCCCAGTTAAAAACTGGGACCCATTCACCCTGAATCCTAATGCCTGCTGTTGCCATGAGATTTGAGTTGAGGTATGTCAGAAATGGCCTTACAGGTATGGGTCAAGTGGTCAGCATTGTCAGCAGGAGGTTGTCGGGGTCGCTTGGTGCTGCGCCATCCTTGTACAGGTTCTTGATCAGGGTCTTCAGTGACTTGATATGCTAGCCTCTCTGCACCTGGCACAGGCACACCCTTTCTTCAACAAGTGTTTTGAATCCACATCTTCTGAAGTTGTCAGTCCTGAAGAGGAGACCAACATAAGCAGGACAACTAGCTCACTGATCCAACTTGACCTAACCCACAAGTGTTTGATTCTGGACAATTGTCAGTAGTAGGGCCAGGACATGGACAGCCAGATGGGCAGACTAGCTAATCCCCAAAATTGATAAAGCTTCAATGTCTGTTGGATGAGGAGGACAAACCTGTAAGCTTGGGGAAATTCCGCAGTACATAAATATCATCATATGTAACCCCTGCATGTCACAATGTAAACCTTTCATGAGACAGAACTGTAATACAGAATTCAGTGCTACTATTGTTTGTTTTATGAAGCTCATACATGGGAGATAGTCTTACCAAATCTGTCATGTTTTGAGATTCAGCTTGTCAAATGGAACACTGGCCTCTTTTGCAAAGTATATCATTTGCTAGCAAGGATTTCAACTACTTGACAGAACACAATGTGGTTTGCAAAGGATCTAAAGCACCAAAGCAAATTGCAGGTGGTAGGAAATTCACAGGTACTTAGAAAATGGACCTTGACCACCATAACCACCAAAGAGATAGAGCGACCTCTCCAAAGCAACTAAGGTATGTGCTGCTCGCCCACCAGGATTATCTGCCCATGTTGCTTTCTCAGCCCGCTTCTGCCCTCGACGTTTTGGGGTACTTGGGGCTTGCAGAATTGTATGCCAAGAAAACAGGTTACTCCCTGCACCTCCTGGTGATGACACTGAAATCTGCAACCATCTCACAAAACTGGTATGTGATATTTTTCCAGAAACTTATCTCAATATAATGAAACATTGAGAAACACAAAACTTGCATTTTACTAGATGATTTTGATGTCAGACCTGAAGTGCAAATGTGTCACTCAACCGCTCAGTTCCATTACGGCCCCCTTGAATGACTATTAGATTTTCACCCAACAAAGCAGCAGAATGATTGGAGCGTGGGATTGGAGCCTTCCCCCGCACTTTTGGCATGCTCCATGTATCTGTTGCCACATCATACAAACTGCCCACATATGACACCATCATAAGACTGCAATTACCTCTTTTGCATTGAAATATGCTGAGGGCATAAGCACAGCTCATCACATGAAAGATCTTCCCTTGGATTGGAAGCTTTCAGAGGAAGTTACATAATTTTGTTGGGCACCAGCAACATTAGGAACATATCAGGAGGATCTTAAGTCAATAGGACTAAGGACATATCTATAAGATTCCAGGCAAAGCTCTAGAAGAACAGTACAATTAAGGACACTAGGAGTTCAGCCACAATCAGCAAAATTTTCTACAGACATGCCCATACCTCAGGTTCTTTTCAGAGGGGACAATTCCAGCCTCTCCCTTGCCACCAAAGAGAATCACATAAGTTCCAATGGTGGTCAATGTGTGGTAGCCACGTGCAGATGGGCGACATCCTTTAGGACAAACTTGTTTCCACTCCAGCCTATCTGCAAGAAAGTACTCAGTTAGACATCAGCTCTCACCTTGTCACAACATTTAACAGCTGCCTTCTTCCTTTTCACTACAAATTCTGTACATTTTCAGTAGTGGTATGAAAACCAAGGCTCTGCAGACTGATCAAAATAGAAGATTTTAGAGTACATGTTACTGGGTTAGGTTCTTTCCAGATTCTCCTTTTTTTCTTTCTGTGGTCTCAAGAATACCTGTGTGTAGAATGCTCAGGTCATCAAGCCATTGAGAACCAACACCCCCGTAGCCTCCATACACTAGAATGGCCAATGGATGCAGCGGGTGCACTACAGCTGCATGTGTGCCCCTGAGCCTACCCACATCTGTACCCCTTGTAACTGGACTTGCCCACTGCCACAAGAATTTAGGGTTTAGGGTTTAGGGACTTACACAGACTTGATGATCAAAGTGTTCAAAACCTGAACTGACAGAATTCATTGCCCAGCACACTACTCGCAAAAGAGATTGTAGCACACTACTTGTAAATGCGATTGTCTTGAATGTAAAATACTGTTTCCGTGCTCAAGCCCCATTGTGTGCCTTTTGACCCTCTCACTAGTAGTAATTGCATGTGTGAGGGGGTTTAGGGTTTAGGCCCAGTGCACAGAGAAAAGAGTCATCTACCTCAAGGGTGTCGGTATTGAGCATATGCACATCACCATACATGGTATTGTGATCACTGCCACCGATGACCCATAGCTCTGAATCTCTTACTAGGGTTGTGGTGTGATAAGCCCTGGGACTCAGGGGTGTCTCCTTTTGCACCTGCTGCCAATTCTCCGTCTTTGTATCAAACACCCAAACATCATTGAAGAACACATTTCCATTGCGCCCTCCCACAACAAAAATCCTTGTTCCAACAAGTGTTGCTGTGTGCCCTGCACGCCCCTTCAAGTTCCGGTGTCCTGGAAAATCCCCCGCCAGAAAAAAGAACAAAACCCTCATGGTTTCAAGCAACCCTAAAATACACTTTGTTGCCAACACAGTGATTCAGCAGCAATGGGAATTCCTTATGAAAGTGAGGGACTCATGACCAGATAGATGATAGCTTAACCTAAAAAACCAGAATTTTTTGATAGCAAATGCTGGAAGAACCTTCAGAATTATGTTTTCTCTACCATACATGCACGATCTCTGAAGGGAAGGGATGGACAGTTTTTTTTGTTATATAATGTTCCCATGGTGATTTTTCAAAAATTCAAAAAATAGTCTTGAAGGATTGTCCACACATTTCATGGCTCCTTTTTCACGCTTTCACCCATAAGTACAATTTTTGAGACTGGAACATGGATTCATGAGAGTTCATGCAATCTTTGCAACTTCGTAATTGTGTTCTAGCTCCAAAATCCAAAAAAACTAAAACCCAAATATCATGAGTACTTGCACTCAGGAAAGAACACATGATACAGGTGGGGTTTTGCGAAATCCTTGCTGCAATACATTTGCCACGAAATTTACTTACCAGGCAACCGTTGCCAAATGCATTCTTGGGGCATCACAAAAGAAAACACACACTTGAATCAAACGAAGGCACCCACGAACAAAACCGCTTCTTCTTTTCCTTCTTCTTGTTCACACTAAAAAACAACAACTCGGCACACATGAAACAAAATCTGCGTCCGCCGAAAACCCAAACCCAAAAAAGTGATCACCGAAAGAAAAAAAGCAGGTCATCCCTCAATCGGCCACACCAAAACGATCGATGGTGAAGCTCGAAAAAAAAAAACCACCAGAGCAAAACAAAACACAAAACCCTAATTCAGAGATTCCTCCAAACCCTGGTAGGTACCTTGCTTTCTCTCGAACTTTGCCCAATTTTATAGCAAATGGGTAGACATCAAAACTCCCACATAAAACCCAATCTCAGCAGCAGCTTCTCCAACAAGATATCCTGAGAAAAGACAAGAGAAACACTGGCGGGAAGCGCAAAACGAAATCGTCGAAAACCGAACTACGCGAGCGAGGAAGACGAAGAAGAAGACGACGCAACCGTGCCAGAATTGCGGAATCTGCATATTCTCCTTAGGTCATTCTGCAATTTTCATAGCCTTTCTATCAAGTTAGATGGAAAGGGAGCTCAATCTTGCTTGTCACATTATAACGCATGTGATAACATTCATAACATATACTTTTTTTTTCCAATGAAATGGATCCATGACATGTTTGAAGGACCATGGGCTGAAAAGGAAGCTTTTGACATGGTTTGTGGACTTGGTAAATGATCAAAATAAGGTAAAGTTTTTAGTCATATTTGATGACTTCCTTTTTTGTATGTAGTCCATGTGATAAAAACACCTTCTGCATGTAGGTGATCTTAACCAAATATGTGTTTGTTTGCTTGCTTGAGTTTTTGTCATTGATGCCTCAACAACCTACTTTTAAGTGTGTATGGGTTTTAATATTCCCCATAAGATAAAGTCTTTAGATATGTGTGATGAAACTTCTTTTAGGTGCAAACCAAATGAAGAGTACACTTCAAGTGTGCAAGGGGTCATAACAAAATTGTATGCAAGCATAACTTTAATGCCATGTGTTTGCATTTGTGTGAGCTTGTGTCGTCCAATGGCCAATCTACATTTGAGGCTCTATTTGAAACACATACTATAGTACAGGGGCAGTTTCAACACATGTCTGCCCAATAATGAGTTAAATTTGAAGATTTCATTTTGAAAAATAAAATATTCCCAAATGTCCCAAAAGATTCTTAATTTTTCTTCACAAAATTTTTTTTTTTTGAATTACTTTTCGGGTGAAAATTTCAGCAATCCTGAAAATAATAAAATTTGTGTTGAAGCCACCAAGGTATTACACTACACATGTTTCATGAAACTAATGATGTTTTTTTGGTGGTTAGCCACCCTTAATCTTTTAACAAACAATTTAATTGTTATTGAGACATTAAAGTCAGGCGATTAGGGGGCAAGACCGACCAGTTTCAGTATAATAGGGCATCAAATGCGCAACTGGGAATGAAAGTTTACAAAATGAAATAATTGGGATCCAAACTAGTTTTTCCACCAATTTGGGTGGTAAATTGAGTTTCATCCCCTATTAAAGTAAGGCGATTAGGGGGCAAGATTGACCAGCTTCAGTATAATAGGGCATCATATGTGCAACTGAGAATGAAATTTTACAAAATGAAATAACTGGGATCCAAACTAGTTTTTCCACCAATTTGGGTGGTGAAGTGAGTTTCATCCCCTCTTTCCTATTTTGATAGTGTGTGTCACCGTTGCATGAGTCTCTCCAAGTTTAGCAAATCAATTTCAAGCTCATTTTTTGGGTTGCTTAAAATGAAAAAAACAACAATTCAATGGTGAGACATAACTGCATTATCAAGATACAAAGTCCAAAACCAAACCCAAAAACCATCCCCACCACAAAACCAGATCACAAATATCTAGTGAATAAATACTTCCCGAATGTAATTAATGCCAAGTTATCACACTTTGCAAGAGCAGAAACATATTGCAAAACAATTGAGATTTTAAAGAATACAAATGAAAATCATTGGGGGAATTAAGTTGTATTATATGCATGAAAGATGTAGCCTTTTAGAGAACAATAGTTAGTAGTTTCAAGTCCAAGTGGGGGAGTTGTCAGAATCTTCTGTGAGATCTGTGTCCAAATATTGTGTTAGTTTCATTCGGTGCTTTTGTTTTGCTGAAAAGAGCCCGAATGTTTATATTCTACTGTCTCTGGTTTTTTCCTCTCCAACAACCACTGACATGTTTTTGCAACAACGTTTAATAACTTTGTGACTGCCACTGACAAAGGTTGTGACCGTTGTTGTTGTTGTCACTATTTTTCTGTTTGTTTATGTTTGGCCAGTAGTTGTTTGTCACTCTTGTTGCATTTGTGTCTATTTCGCGAGAAGTGGACACAATACAACATTTGGGATGGTATCTATTGATATTTTCTTTGGATGCAACATTGATGAAGAAGACTCGCTGATATTTCCCACTGATATTGGATCCATTTCGATCTGTTTGTGAACTAGAGACAATATAGACAGACATTCAGAAACAAATCACCACCGGAATCAGGGAAATGCTGAAGACCCAAACTTAATATACATACTTATGTTCATTTTCAAACTCGTGAACATTAAGTGCTTCTCCACCCACACCCCCTATTGGGACCTCAACTACCCAACCCAATATACATATTTATGTTCATTTCAAACTTGTGAAGATTAGCAGCATCTCAACCCACACCCCATGTCAGGCCCTATTAGGGCCTCTACTGGTGTTTACCATGCGCACTGTAGAGTGTTAATTAGATGCAGACAATCTCTACAAAACCACATCAGGTTCTCCCCAACTATGAAGTGTCACAGAAAATAGCAAATAAAATTATGTACCAGGAGAGTACATGATATTCAGGTCAAATTGATTTTCTGTACAGAAGCCAACTATCAAAATACCTTGAACAAAAGCAAACAATGTACCAGAAGAGTACATGAGGTTAAAATGAAATTATTTTTCTGTAATGTTACAAAAGCCAACCATGAAAGTCTCATGATAGACAGCAAACAAATGTACCAGGATCTAGGAGAGTACATGATTTATGGAAGGTAAATTATTTTTCTGTAATGTTACAAAGGCATTGATGGGCCTAGTACAGGTAAGAACAAAATGATGCAAAGTAGGTGAATTCAACCAGAAGGCCTCTATCTGCCTGCAACCATCCAAGTTACAGAGAAAGAGAAGATGGATCACCATGGTTTGAGTTGGCTACTATTTGGGGTAAAAAGAGCGAGCTTCAGAGCCAATTTGCAGAAGAGATGGAGGTTTTGAAATCACCCAACATGTGCACTACAGCAAAAACCGCTGAGTATGCCTTGCAAAACACTGACCACACCGACCAGCAATGATATGATTATACTGAAGATTGGTTCCTAGAAGGATGAATCAATCTTGTGAACCTGTGAATGGAATCTGGTAAAGTTGACCAAGATTTTGAAGTCTAGTTTGGTTTTACAATTTTCATGCTTGAATGTTTGAGTACACTTGCTAACTTTGATCCAAACTACAAGAGACAAGTCAAGATGAGGACAAAAGTAGTAAGACAACAAACCCATCAAATACAGAGGGATGAAGTTTGCAGATTACTTTTACAACTTTAGATTCACT
>Ga0116231_10011363_pt1 | contig 13735 bp, 11 predicted proteins | sample S1TSphgellanicum_2_FD_89695 | JGI IMG/M metagenome (GOLD analysis project Ga0116231, IMG submission 89695) | Host-associated microbial communities from peat moss isolated from Minnesota, USA - S1T2_Fd - Sphagnum magellanicum MG | ecosystem: Host-associated > Plants > Peat moss > Unclassified... | reverse complement strand
GTGCACGACGAACGCCGAAAGGGCGAGCTATTGCCCGAGCGTATCGGCGAAATCTGGCTCCAGGTGCAGAGTGAGAGTCTGGGTCCGGTGTTCGAATTCACGCCCGAATACAGCGTGTTCTGGTCCTACGTGCCGCACTTCATCCATTCGCCATTCTATGTGTACGCCTACGCGTTCGGCGATTGCCTGGTGAATGCACTCTACGCCGTCTATCAGTCCGGCCACCCTGGATTTGCGGCCAAATATCTGGACATGCTGCGAGCCGGTGGCACCAAAGTGCATAAGGACCTGCTTGCCCCGTTCGGGCTCGATGCCTCGGACCCTGCATTCTGGCGCCGCGGCCTGGACGTGATCTCGGGCTTCATCGACGAGTTGGAGGCCGCGTAGGATGGGTCTTGACCCATCACGATGCGCGCGAACGGCCGTAGGGTGGGCTTCAGCCCACCATCCCATCGGCCGACGTGCCTGGCGCACTGAAGCCCACCCTACGGCTGACTTTGCAGGAGTGAGCTCGATGCAAATTCGCAAAAGTTTTTTGGTTCTTTTTTTCAAAAAAGAACAGAGAAGAAAGCACTTCTTTTTTGAAAAAAAGAAGCAAAAAACTTTTGAATATAAGGGTGCGCATGTCTGACCCCCCGGCGCCACCGAAATTCGAAGCGCCTAAACTCCAAAGCGGAACGCTGTTCGGCGAAATCCGCCGCATGGCCCGCACCTCCGGCGCGGTGGGCGGCATCGCCGCGCGCGTCGCCGGCGAGCGCATGTTCGGCATCAAGACCGACCGTGGCGCGCACGCCGAGGATCTGAAAGCCATCCTCGGCGGGCTGAAAGGCCCGCTGATGAAAGTCGCACAATTCGCCTCGACAATTCCCGACGCGCTTCCCCCCGAATACGCCGCCGAACTGGCGCAGTTGCAAGCCAACGCCCCGCCCATGGGGGCCGCTTTCGTGCGCCGCCGCATGGCCGCCGAACTCGGCCGCGACTGGCAGGGCAAGTTCGACCAATTCGGCCTCGAAGCAGCCGCCGCCGCCAGCCTCGGCCAAGTGCACCGCGCGCGCCTGAAGGATGGCACCGAAGTCGCCTGCAAGCTGCAATACCCCGACATGCCCAGCGTCGTGGAAGCCGATTTGCGCCAGTTGCGCCTGGCGCTCTCCGTCTATCATCGCATGGACAACGCGATCCAGAACGAGGAAATTTACAAGGAGCTTTCCGAACGTCTGCGCGAGGAACTGGATTATGTGCGGGAGGCGTCACAAATGCGCCTCTACGGGCTGATGCTCGACGGCGTGGAGAACGTCACGGTCCCAAAACCGTTTGCCGAGTACAGCACGCCACGCCTGCTCACCATGAGCTGGCTGCCGGGCCGTGCCCTGCAATCGGTGCTCGATGAGAACCCGCCGATCGAAGTGCGCAACGACATCGCCCGCGCCCTGTTCAGCGCCTGGTATATTCCGCTGTATCGTTATGGCGTGATCCACGGCGACCCGCATCTCGGCAACTATCAGGTGCGCGCCGATCACGGCATCAATTTGCTGGATTACGGCGCCATCCGCGTCTTCCGCCCGCATTTTCTGCGCGGCGTCATCGATCTTTTCGAAGCTGTGCGCGACAACGATGACGCAAAGGCCATGCACGCCTACGAAAGCTGGGGTTTCGCGGGACTGACGCAGGAAAAAATGGAGGTGCTGAACCAGTGGGCGCGCTTCCTGTACGAGCCGTTGATCCAGGACCGCGAGCGTTTGATCCAAGAAAACAACGACCCGCAATACGGCCGCGAGGTGGCGCAAAAGGTGCACGCCGGTCTGCAACGCACCGGAGGGGTAAAGCCGCCGCGCGAATTCGTCCTCATGGACCGCTCTGCTATCGGCCTCGGCGCCGTATTCCTGCGCCTCGGCGCCAGGCTGAACTGGCACCGCATGTTCCACGAGCTGATCGATAATTTCCGCGAAGCCGACCTCGCCGAACGCCAGGCGGCGGCGCTAGCCGAGGCAGGGGTGCCGGCGGCATTATAGTTGCCCTGGTCAGCATCAAATCTTGCCCGGCCGCATGACGCAAGCTGGCTGCCGGCCCGCTGGCCACATGAAGTGGTGTTCACGGCGGGGTCAGGGCGAGTATTGATGGGGTGGCGTAGAGGCACCCGCCAAGCGGTATCGGCCGCCCCTATCAACATATCCGGAGCGACGCATGTCCAATCCTACCCCGAAAACCTGGCGAAACCTGTTTCTGGCAACGTTGCTGGCCGGCACGGCCGCCGGCGCGCTGGCCACCGGCGCCGCACAAGTGGCCATCGCACAGGATGTACAGCCCAAACCCGGCGCCATCCAGCCGCCGACGCCGCAAACACGGCTGCCCGACTTTGTCGGACTCGTGCATGAGGTGAAGCCAGCCGTTGTCTCCATTACGGCGAAAATGAAGGAGAACGAGCAGGAGGGCTTTGGCGGTCAGGGTTTTGGCAATGGCCAGCAGATGCCCTTCCCCTTTCCGTTCCCGTTCATGCAGCAGATGCCCCAGCAGCACCATGCGGCGGAAGCCCGCGGGTCCGGCTTCATCATCGATGAAGATGGCACGATCGTGACCAACAACCATGTGGTGCGCGATGCCGCTTCGGTCAGCGTGACCCTCGACGACGGCACCGTGCTGCCGGCGAAGGTGATCGGGCGGGACAGCCGGTCTGACCTGGCGGTGCTGCGGGTCAAGGCGGGGCATCCGCTGCCGTTCATCAATCTGGGCGATTCGAGCAACGTGGAGCCCGGCCAGTGGGTGGTGGCGGTAGGCAATCCGTTCGGTCTCGGCGGCACGGTGACGGCCGGCATCGTTTCCGCGAGGGGCCGCGATATTGGGGAAGGCCCTTACGACAGTTTTATCCAGATCGACGCGCCGATTAACCCCGGCAATTCGGGCGGGCCGCTGTTCACCCAGGACGGCAAGGTGGTTGGTGTGAACAGCGCCATCATCTCGCCCTCGGGCGGCGGCAGCGTGGGGATCGGGTTTGCCATCCCGTCCAACACGGTGAAGAGCGTGGTGGCGCAGTTGGAAAAGAGCGGCCACGTCACCCGCGGCTATATCGGCGTGCAGGCGCAGGCGGTGAGTGCTGCCATGGCCAGCGCGCTGCATCTGCCGGCGTCGCACGGCGATGACCGCGGCGCGCTGATCGCGAGCGTGGAGCAGGATACGCCGGCGGCGCGCGCCGGCCTTCAGCCTGGCGACGTGATCACCGCCGTGGACGGCCACCGCATCGGCAACCAGCGCGAACTGGCGATCAACGTGTCGCAGATTGCGCCCGGCACGAAGGTGCCGGTCGAGATCGTGCGCGACGGTCATGCGCGGAGCCTGGATGTGACGGTGGGCACGCTGTCGGGCGACAACGCCTCGCACGGGCCGAACGCGGGCACCGCCGGCCTGGGCGTGGCGCTGGGGCCGATCACGCCGCAACTGCGCCAGCAGCTCGACCTGCCGGATGGGGCGCGGGGCGCGGTGATTACCGAAGTCAAGCCCGGCTCCATGGCCGACCAGGCCGGCTTGCAACCCGGCGACGTGATCACAGGCGTGGGCGACCACGAGGTGAGCGGCACGGCCGACGCCGGGCGGGCGATCCGGGAAGGGCTGAAGGGCGACCAGGCGCTGGCGCTGCGCATTCTGCGCAACGGCGAGCCTGCCTTCGTCGCCGTGTCGCCGGCGCCATCCGGCGGCGACAATAGCGAGGGCGATGACGGCAACGGCTGATTTTATCGGGCCGGAGGCGCTCTGCCTCCGGCCCCGTTATCCTAAAAAAAAGATTCGTGTGTCGCGTCGTTGTCTCGGCGCAATCTTAACGTGATGTTCATCAACTTCATGGAATGTGCGGGCCACGGCAGGAGGGTGGCGATGCACAGATTTTTGATGATACCCGTGGCGGCGCTGGGATGGCTGGTGGCCGGTTCGGGGGCGTTCGGCAACCCGGTTTATACGCTGACGATTGAGGATTCGGCCGGCTCGGTCACGCAGACGGATAACGGCACCGGCACCGTCACCTATAGCGGAACGCTGGGCGGATTCAGCATTTCGTCCATGTCGGTGACCGATCTGAACCCGACCAATCCGCTGGATGTCGGGTTTGGCTCGCAGGATATTTTCAGCGCCACCGGGTCGGACACACTGCATGTGTTCGTCACCGTGTCCAACCTTCCGGCGCCGGTGCCGACGATGATGACGATCGGCACCACGTCGCAGGCGAATTTTCAGGGCAGCAAGATTCTCGGCTGGTCAACGCAAACCTATTACGACCCCAATGACGAGACCGGACCGGCTGGCCTGGTCGATCTGCTGTCCACGGCTGACGGCGGTGTGTCGAAGAATGGCTTTCTGAACACATCCATGGGCACCACCCTGCTCGACGCGAGCCCGTTTTCCTACACGGTCGAATATAGTTTGCAGTTGCTGAAGAACGAATTTGCCAACGGCGCCGGCGCGACGACGGATGTGATCCTGGCCGAGCCTGGCTCATGGCGTGTTTTCGTGGCAGGGCTTCTGTTCGTCGGATTGATGCGGCTGGCATATGCAGGAACCGTAGGGTGGGCTGCTTTGCAGCCCACCCATGCGCGGAAAGCCGGCACCTGAAGGTTCAGTGCGCCAATCGAGGGCAATTGCGGCTTGTGCCGAGAGGGTGGGCTGCTTTGCAGCCCACCTTACGAGATTTACCCTACGGTCGCGGTGAACCTAAGGCATCGTCAACGCGGCTGGTATCACGCGGCCAGCCGGTTGATGCGGCTTTCGCCAATGGAGGTCAGCTTCTGGTCGGCCGCCTTCTCCTCATCGAGTGTTTGCTGGAGCAGGCGGGCATAATCCTCGCGCTTGAGCTGACGGGCGAAGGCGATCAGTGTGCCGTAGCGGGTCATTTCGTAATGCTCAACCGCCTGCGCGGCGGACAGCAGTGCCGCATCACGCACGTGCGCATCGTCGCAATCGCTGATGATCTCGCGGGCTTCGGAAAGGATACCATCCATCGCGGCGCATTGAACCGATTTCACCGGCTGTCCGTGCATCTGGAACACCTGCTCCAGCCGCTTTACCTGGACCTCGGTTTCGCGCAAATGGTTTTGAAACGCGGTGCGCAGTTCCGGATTTTCGGCCTTCTCGATCATCGTCGGCAGATTATGGATGATCTGGTTCTCCGCATAATAGATGTCCTGCAGCGTGTGAATGAACAGGTCATCCAGCGTTTTGATTGGCTTCGAGAACAAGCCCATGGAACAATCCCCTCTGTTTTTCCGATAGACACGACACAATGCTCGCGTCTGCCGCCCTGACCGCAGCCGCGGGGCGATGGTATGTGTTGATCTCGGTTTCTTGAAAGGGATTGTGCGCACAGGATAAATTAGGCTGGGCGCAACATGCGGTTTAGTCCGCAATGATAGACACATTCCGCCTCATACGGTGGACGGGAGTTGCCTTCCCGCCTCTCCACCTGCGTAGCCCGCGTGTCGAGCGGGCGAAGGTGGACTTCATCCACCCGACGGCGCGCCGCGGGTTGAAACCTCAGCTGGTGGCGGCTGGCGATAGGCCGGGGGTGACGGTCCCCTCGCGGTAAGCTTGCAACTGCTTTTCCGTGGGAATCGACGATGTCACGTCGCCGTTGTTGTCATAGTATTGCAGAACAACAAGGCCCAGGCCAAGATCGAGCACATAACTCGGATTGGCAGTGCTGACCTTGGAGGACACGCCGGATGTCGTCCCCGTCGTGGACTGCACCTGCGTTGCGGCCGTCCCTTCCTGAGTGCCCGTCGCCGGCACGGCTGTAATCGGATTGAGCACGTTCGTCTCTCCATCACTAGGCCCGTCTCTCGGTATGACCCGAGATCAGCCTACAAGACGTTGGTTATGAAGACGTTTACGCGAATGGGGATTTCGCGCCCATCTTGCCGATGCCGCCGGTCAGGCCCGCAGTTTTGTCGCCACCCAGCGACGCAGCGCGATCTGGCTCGAAGCGTCCATCTGCACCGCGGCGACGGAAGCGGCGGCCTGCGAATCGCTCAGCAGGCGAAGGCCGCGGGCTTCCGACCGGTCCTGGCCGGCCGCCGCCGCCGCCGCATGGCGCCAGAGGGCGACGCTGGCACCTGTACTCAACGCCGGCAGCGCCAGCGCCAGATCCAGCACGCTGGCCGCGGCCACGGCCGGCCATAGCGCCGGGACGGGCGCTGCGGCCAGAAGTTCGGGCAAGGTCGGCACGCCGGCAAATTCCGGATCCCGGCATGGCATGCCCTGTGCGGTCAGGCAGCCGACGGCGAATACCGGGGCCAGCCCAGCCTCCGACAAGGCCCGGCTGCGCGCCGGCACGTCGGCGCCGTGCAGGAACACCGCATCCACCGCGTGCTGCACCGCCGCCTCCATGGCCGGCGCCGGCACCGGTTCGGCCGCCACCCGCAGCAGATCCAGGCCCAGGAATCCGGCCAGCGACTGCTCGGACCACGGTGGCATGGCCACACGGACCGGTCCGCGCCTGGCATGCAAAGCGCCACGCAGCATCAGCACGCCGGGACTGACCCTGGCCAGCAGCGGCAGCAGACGGCTGGCATCGAACGCCACGCGCGGATCACCCACCAGCCAGGCCATCAGCGCCGAGCCGGGAAACACGAGCGCATCCTGCCCGCCCGGAAAAACCCGCGCCTCGAACTGGTTGAGCCCGGTCACCCCATCCTGCCCGCCCCAGTAGCGCACGCGCATCGGCCGCGCGCTCAGCGCCGGCACCAGGCTGCGGCCCCAATCGGCCGCCTCGCTCGCCGGCGGACCGGCGACAACCAGGGACGGCGACCCGGCATCAGAGGCGACATGCCGTGCCCATGCCTGGCACGCGGGCGCCAGCAGCGCCGATGCCGCGAGCATGGACCGGCGGCTTAGCCTGGCTTGCATTCGCCTCCCCTCGACAATCTTGTCGCCAACGACGGGGGATTTGTGGCCAAGTCAAGGCAGGGCATGTCGTCCGTGGGGATCAAGGCCAGCGCGCCTCGGGGGGGAGGCTCATTAAAATGGCTTCTACGTGGCCGCCGGTCTTGAGGCCGAAGGTGGTGCCCCGGTCGTGCAGCAGGTTGAACTCCACGTAGCGGCCGCGGCGGATGAGCTGGTGCTCGCGCTGCTCGGGGGTCCAGGGATGGGAGACGCGGCGGCGGACGATGGCGGCGTAGCTGTCCAGAAAAGCCTGGCCGACGTCGCGGGTGAAGGCGAAGTCGGCGCCGGCGTCACCGGTAAAATGATGGTCGAAGAAAATGCCGCCGGCGCCGCGCGGCTCGTTGCGGTGCGGCAGGAAGAAGTAGCGGTCGCACCATTCCTTGAAACGCGGGTAGTACTCGGGATTGTGACGGTCGCAGGCGTCGCGGAAGCCGGCGTGGAAGGCGGCGGCGTCCTCGATCGACTCGGGGCTGTCCATCTGCATGGGGGTGAGGTCGCCGCCGCCGCCGAACCAGCCTTTGGTGGTGACGAGCATGCGCGTGTTCATGTGCGCGGCCGGCACCAGCGGGCTTTGCATGTGCGCGACCAGGCTGATGCCGGTGGCGAAGAAGCGCGGGTCTTCCGCCGCGCCGGGGATCTGGCCGCGGAACTCGGGCGAGAATTCGCCCCAGACGGTGGAGACGTTCACGCCGACTTTCTCGAACACGCGCCCGTGCATGACACTCATCACGCCGCCGCCGCCGTCGCTGCCATCGGCGGTAGGCCGTGACCAGGCGGTGCGCTGGAACCGTCCGGAGGTGCGGTCTGAAAACGGACCGGTAATCTGCTCGTCCTCGATCGCCTCGAAGGTCGCGCAAATCTTATCCCGGAGGCTTTCAAACCAGGTGCGTGCCGCCTGCTTCAAATTCTCGTGAGGCGGTGTTTCGGCATCCATCTCAAATATCCAAAAGTTTTTTGGTTCTTTTTTTCAAAAAAGAACTGCTTGCTTTACCGCCTCGCCGCCGTTCGTGCGCGCAATGATGGGTCAAGACCCACCCACGGGCTTCTATCAGCCGAGATACCTGTGCCGCAAATGCGCCTCGAACGCGGTCGTGTCGAAGGGTTTGCCTGTCGCCTGATTGATCAGCTCGCGGAATCCCAGGCGGCTGCCTTGCGCGTGCAGGTGTGTGCGGAGCCATTGGACCAGCGGCGGGAGGTCGCCGCGGCCGAGTGCGTGGTCGAGGTCGGGCAGGGCGGCGCGGGCGGCCGCCATGAGTTGGGCGGCGGCCATGGCGCCGAGCGTGTAGGAAGGGAAATAGCCGAACAGACCATTGTACCAGTGTATGTCCTGCAGACAGCCGTTCCGGTCGTCGGGCGGGGTGATGCCGAGGAGGGCGTGCAGGCCTTCGGCCCAGGCTCCTGGCAGGTCGCGCACGGCGAGGTCGCCGGCGATGAGCGCGCGTTCGAGGCGGAAGCGCAGGATGACATGGGCCGGGTAGGTCATTTCGTCGGCATCGACGCGGATGAAACCGCGCTCGATCCGGCGCCAGAGGCGGGCGAGGTTGGCGGGGGCAAAGGCGCTGTCGCCGCCGAAGGCCGCGATCAGCTCGCCGGAGAGGAAGCTGAGGTAGGCGTCGGAGCGGCAGGCCTGCATTTCGAGGATGAGCGACTGGCTTTCGTGCACCGCCATGCCGGCCGCGCGGCCGACCGGCTGGCGGCGCCAGGCGGCGGGCAGGCCGCGTTCGTAGAGCGCGTGGCCGGTTTCATGCAGCACGCCCATGATGGCTTGCGCCGGGTTCGCCTCGTCATAGCGGGTGGTGATGCGCACATCCGTGGGCGTTCCGCCGCAGAACGGATGGGTGGAGCGGTCCAGGCGGGCGTGGGTGAAATCGAGGCCGGCGCGTTCGGCGAGGCGGCGGCAGAGCACTTCCTGCGCTTCGGCCGGAAAATGGCCGGTGAGCGGCAGCGCGGCGGGTGCGGCGGCCTGGCGCGCCTCGGCGGCCGGCAGGGCCTCGGCCAGAAATGCCTCATAACGGGCGAAGACCGGCTCCACGTCGGCGGCGGTGATGCCGCTTTGAAAGCCGTCCATGAGCGCGTCGTAGGGCGGCAGGCCCAGGCGCTCGCCGAGCGCGGTGGCACTCTCGCGCTCCAGGCGCACCACCTCCTCCAGATGGAAGGCCACCTGGGCGAAATCGCTGGCCGCCCGCGCGTCGCGCCAGACGCGCTCGCAGGCGGCATTCGCCCGTTCCTGCGCTTCCACCAGATCGAGCGGCAGGGCGATGGCGCGCATGTGCGCGTGCCGCATCAGCGCGAGGTTGCGCGCTTCCCACGGGTCGTCGGGTTCCGGCGTGGAGGCGAGCTCGTCGGCCAGGTCTTTTGCGGTCAGAAGATCGTGGGCGAGGCCGGCGAGCACGGCCAACTGGTCGCCGCGCGCCTCGGCACCGCCGGCGGGCATGACGGCGGCCGCGTCCCAACTGAGCATTTCGGCGGCTTCGGAGACGGTGGCGATGCGGGCGAAGCGGGCGTTGGCGTTCATGGGGGCATGATTGCGACTGTGGGGGAGAAAGCAAGGCGTTCTTTTTTGAAAAAAAGAACCAAAAAACTTTTGCACATTGGCTGCGGCCTCTCCGGAGAGGCTCGGCCCAAGATTCAAAAGTTTTTTGCTTCTTTTTTTCAAAAAAGAAGACTTCCTTACTTCCTCACCACCTGTTGCGCCTTCCCAGTGAGACACGCCGGATTAACCAAGGCCGGGTCTGTCCAAGCCGCCGGAGCAGCCAGGTAAGGCGGCGCTTTGGTGTCCGCATCGCCCAGCGTATCAGCCAGTTGCTCCTTCCTCAGCCCCTTGGCCTTGCTGAAGTTTGTCCCCTGCACCAGGGCGCAGGTCAGCACCGCGCCGTCGATGATGGCACCGGCGAATTCGGCGCCGGCCAGGTTGGCGCCGGCGAAATTGGCGCCGGCCAGATTGGCGCCCCAGAAGCGTGCGTTGGTCAGTGTCGCCTCGGAGAAGTCCGCGCCACCTGCGTCGATGCCCTGGAAATCGGCACCCGGCGCCTGCAGACGGCGTGCGTGCAGCCCCTGCATGACACTGTTATTGAAATTTGCCCCGCGGGCCGTGGCGATTTGCAGATAGGCGTTGGTGAAGGAGGCCATTTCGGCGTCCACGCGGCGCAGATCGGCCGCCCCGAAGTAGGCGCCATCGGCGCGCGCATTGTTGAGCACGGCTTCGGCCATCAGCGCGGTCTCGAGGTTCGCGCCGCGCAGGTCCGAGTCGCGCAGCGTCGCATGCGCCAGGTTGGCGCCGAACAGTCTGGCGTCGCCGACGGCCGACATGCCTTGCAGATCGGCCCCCGGCAATTCGATCGTGGCCGGTGCACGGACCAGCAGGTGCCAGGCCGGCGAGACCGGCGTCAATTGCGCGCCGGCGAGTGCCGCCATGGCCAGCGCCGCGGTGAACAGCGCCCAGCGCGGCATCGGGCGGGGAAAACACCAGACGACCTCGGTGCCAAGCACGGCCAGCATCAGCAAGGCAGCGGCCGAGAGCAGGCAGGCGTGCGGGTAGAGGCCCGGCACGATGGCGACGCGCCAAAGACAATAGAGCGAGGCGCCGATCGGCACCACGAACACCACGAGGTAGGTCAGCACGGCATTGAGATGTTCGCCCAGCGCAAAGGCGATAATGCCATCCCCGCCCTTTCCGGCGCGGTGACGCAGGCGTGCCAGCAACATCCTTCCGACCAGGCAGGCGCACAGGATGATGGCAGGGAACACGAGCCCGATGACGCTGACCGACAGCGGCACCGCGAGCAGGGGCAGCGTGGCGGTGGATTTTGCGTACAGGAGCGTGCCGTCGGAAATCGACAGCAGCGTACAGACGGCAAATGCCGAGAGCACCGCGTTGGTGCGCGCCAGCAGCAGGAATTCGCCGCCGATGTCGTCGTCCATGATGCGTGTTTCCCGCTTTGGCCGGCGTTGCAGTCGCGGTCGAAGACTCTCTCAACTCAGTTATTATACCGTTTTGAATGGATAGCGCAACAGTTCGCGAGCAGATTCGCACAGAGAATCCGCGAGGTTGACGCAGGTGCGGCCGTGGCAGCCGTAGGATGGGTCTTGACCCATCATGGCGCGCGCGAGAGCGGCAGTGGCTGCGCAAAAGTGATGGGTCAAGACCCATCCTACGGCTGCTGTTTCGCCTGGGTGGCGACCTATACCGGGCTGTCGCCCAAGGGTTTCTATGATTTCAGCGTCGCTGCCATCTCGGCAGGGGGATTGACGTTCGCGACGGCCGTCATCGTGACGCTCCCATAGGGTATCGGGCCGTCGGCTGTTGAAGGGTGGGCTGCCGTGCGGCCCACCCTCCGGTCGTTTCGAGGGCGTGATGCAGCCGGTGCAGGGCCGGCTCGCGCGACATACCGGTTCACCTATTTGTGATGCCCGGAGCCCGCGGCGGCGGTTGCTGATGCGCAATGCCGACTGTTAACTGCCGTTCATGTAGGCAGACGGGCGTATGTCCCGTCGGTTTCCTGGACTACACATTGTTTCCTCGGAGTTATTTTATGACACTCATGCCATCGCCGCGAATCTCTGCGGCGGGACCAACCTTGCGCGCCCTGGCGCTCGCGTCTTCCATGCTCATTCCTGGGCTGGCCTTTGCCGAAACCGCAGTCACCGTCGCCAGCGATGCAGACGTCGGCCATGTCGGTGCCGCGTATGTCGGCGCCACCTCGGCCAGCAAGGTGATCACGCTCTCGGTCGTGCTGCCGTTACGCGACGCGGCCGGGGCCGAGGACTTCGCCTTCCATGTCTCCGAACCGGGCGATCCGCTCTACCGCCAGTATCTGCGGCCCGAGGCATTCGCCGCCCGATTCGGCGCCGATGCCAATGATTACGGCACTGTGCGCGCCTGGGCGACAGCGCAGGGGCTGACGCCAGGCGAAATGTTTACCGCCCGCACCGTGCTGCCGGTCACCGGCAGCGTGGCCGCCGTGGAAGCCGCGTTCGGGGTGAAAATCAGCGATTACCGCGATGCGAAGGGCCGGGTATTCTATGCCGCCGACCGCGATGCCAGCCTGCCGCCGGGCATTGCCGGCAAGGTCGTGGGCGTCATCGGCCTGTCGAGCAAGGCGCATTTCGTCCCGCTGGCGCGCACCAAGCCGGAAGGCGCCGCACCGCTGGGGATCGGCACCGGGCCGGGCGGGGCCTATCTCGCGGCCGACCTGCGCACCGCCTACGCCGTGCCGCCGCAATCCTTCGCCGCCAAAACACAGACGCTGGCGGTGTTCGAGCAGGGCGGTTTCGACCCCAATGACGTGGCGGTCTATATCGCGAAGAACAAGCTGCCGAGCGTGCCCGTTGTGGTGCGCGGCGTGGACGGCTACGGCGGCGGCATCGACGACCCGGGCGTGGAACTTGAGGCCGTGCTGGATATCGACATGCAGATCGGCATGAACCCCGCGGCTAAGCAGATATTGGTGTACGAGGACGGGTTCGCCGAAAGCTTCCAGGTCGATCTCCTGGATAGTTTTTCCGCCATGGCGACCGACGATACGGCCAAATCCATCAGCGTCTCCTATGGCCAGGACGAGACTCTGCAGGGCGCCACGGCGATCAAGGCGGAAAACACCGTGCTGCTGCAAATGGTATCGCAGGGCCAGGCGGTGTTCGTCGCCTCCGGCGACAATGGCGCCTATGGCAATTCTCCGCGCGATTCTTCGCTGCCGCTGAACGTGGCCGATCCGGCGAGCCAGCCGAAGGTGACCGGCGTGGGCGGCACCACCCTCTTCACCGGACCGAAGCAGTCCTATGAGGCCGAGGAAGCCTGGAACGATCTGGGTGCCGGCGACGGCGCCACCGGCGGCGGCATCAGCGCGGTGTGGAAGCTGCCGCTGTATCAGAAGCAGCGCCAGTATCCGGTCACCGCCTATAATGGCGGCTCGACCACCATGCGCAATGTGCCGGACGTGGCCTCCGTCGCCAATCCGCTGACCGGGGTTGCCGTCTATAGCCAGCTCAACGGCGGGTGGATCACCATCGGCGGCACCAGCGTGAGTGCGCCGCTGTGGGCCGGGTTTTACAGCCTGGCGAACGCGGCCTCCGAGGGGTTCGGGTTTGGCTCGCTGGGGTTTGTCAATCCGGCGCTCTACCATCTGGCGACGAATGTCGGCTTCTTCTTTCCCGATTTCCTCGACATCATCGACGGCAGCAACGGCGTCAACGACGGCTATAACCTTCCTGGGTTCATGGCCGGCATCAATTACGACAACACCACCGGCTGGGGGTCGTTCAACGGCGCGCCGCTGATCCCCGACCTCGCGCTGATCACGCCCGGCACCGGCAAGTCCCCGCCGGGCGTGCCCACGGAGGTGAAGGCCACCGCCACATCGACTTCGGTGACGCTGAGCTGGAAACCGGTGAGCGGGGCGAGCGGCTACCTGATCGCCGGCGTGAACGAGCATACCGGCGTCACGGTGCCGAATCTGATGCAGAAGATTACGGTGGCCACCTATACCGGGCTGGTGCCTGGGACGGCCTACGAGTTCTCCGTGGCTTCCGTTTCGAAGGGAGGCTTGACACAGGCGGCGCCGGTTATTGTGACGACGCCGTAGGAAGGAAGCAGTTCTTTTTTGAAAAAAAGAACCAAAAAACTTTTGGACATTTGGCTGAGCCTATCGAGCGGCGTACGCCAATGTCCAAAAGTTTTTTTGCTTCTTTTTTTTCAAATACCACGATTCATTGAGAAGTCGGCAATTTGTCTGAATACCCTCTTGCGGCGCGGTGCAAGATGGATTCTGTATTCGTTCATGCGCGGCGGCGGCTTTCTGACGGCGGAGGAGAGGCAGGT
>Ga0116231_10011361_pt1 | contig 13737 bp, 10 predicted proteins | sample S1TSphgellanicum_2_FD_89695 | JGI IMG/M metagenome (GOLD analysis project Ga0116231, IMG submission 89695) | Host-associated microbial communities from peat moss isolated from Minnesota, USA - S1T2_Fd - Sphagnum magellanicum MG | ecosystem: Host-associated > Plants > Peat moss > Unclassified... | reverse complement strand
GCGCAACGGAAGCTGAAAATTATTGCAGGTAGATTTTCTTCACAACTTAGAAAAGTAATAAAAAATTGTAAAAATTATAGGGGGGGGGGGAGGGGAGGGGAGGGGAGAGGAGGGGTCCACCCACTCCACCAAACTGGCAAATTTGCCTTTTGACCCCACCTCCTACTACCTCAAGTACTTACCTCATGAAAGAAACCAACATACACTTCACCTAAGGAAGGTTGCTTGCTTTGCTTGCTTGCTTGCTTGTATGTGGTGTTGGGGGCCAGGGGGGAGGGGGGAGGGGGGTGGGGGAGGTGGAGAAGAGAATTTCTGGATGATTTCAACCAAATGAATGAGCATGAGCATGAGCAGGCCACCCACAATGCACATGCATTTGATAATGAATCTACCCATAATAATCAAGTTTGCATCTCACATAAGTTGTTGAATGAATGATCACAAAGAAGGTAGGCTAGTAGTCCTCTTTGTGTGTTGTAGTGGTGCATAGACTTGTCACATGGATGGCAAGCCAAGCAAGCAAAGCAAAGTAAGCTAGCCATCCCTCTTTTTCTTCTTCTTCTTCTTTAATTAACAAAAAGGCTTGTATGGAGTGTTGTAAGAGTCAGGTGTACAAGATCTCTAACTCTCTCTCTCTCTCTCTCTCTCTCTCTCTGTGTCTCTCTCTCTCTCTCTCTGATTGATGAGAGAGTGAGATCATTGATGAGGCACCTGACCCCAGCTCTTGTCTCCTGTTTGATGTGATTCCCATTCAAGCCCATACCTGCAATTATTGATTCCATTGCACCATTTGCTCCTCCCCCACACCACACCACACCTCTTCCCAGCTAACTAGTTGCATGAGAGTTTGACTCCCTCCTGCCATACTGGCCTTCCCCTACGCCGGCGCGTGGGTGTTTCATAAAGCGGAATGCTTGCCCATGAGGTCATTATAGTAGGTGTAAGATCCCTCCCACTTTTTAGGCGTAGATGTCAAAACTTTCCTCCTCATACTTCTTCTAGTGATGATCTCTCTACATATGCTAATGTTTGCCTCATGCTTTACATGCATTTAGTCCATGATGATAACCGTTTGCCTCATGCTCTACATATGTTTAGGTTCATGATATCATTTGCCTCGTGTTTTATGATGGGTAAAGCATCAAACCCCCATCCCATGTGGGGGCCATTCCCAATATGTGGGGTTAGACTTGGCTACCACCTTGTCTTAGAGGCCCCTTATTTTGGGGAATACCCCCCCCCACCTTGGATACAAGCTTTCTTCACAAGGTACAAGCTAAAGTATTGTACAAAGTGTACCTTCACAATCAATGAAACTACAAGTTAGTTTACATAGTTGTGCATTTTCACCACTTATAAACCACTAGATGCCCTTGACATGGTGAGTGGCACGCTTGTGGTCTATGGACCAACAACAACCCATTGTGACTAATGCCATAGTTTTGATCCACATTCACCCACTACATTGAGTGGTTATCGTTTCGCCCCCTTCCTCATGGATTTGATTTTTGTTATCTTGCTTGTACCTAGTTCTCTTTACTAATCAAATATCATTCATGACAAATCAATAGAATGAAGAGCATCTTACATAAAGGCCATGGTCATGTCTACCCTAAGTTAAAATAGTAACATTTTTGTTCTTCGATTTATGCACCATAGAATTGCCAACAAGTTTCAAAAATAAAATGTAAGTATTTTTTTTTGTGATTACATTTTGGAAGGATTGTCAAGTTGAAAATGGATCATAAGTTTAAACTATATAGAAGGTAGATGAGAAAATTTATTGAAGGTGGGATGTTGTTGGTGTGCATGTGTGCTACACAATGCAAAATGTATTTGTACCTTGTGATGTGATAAAAGGTTGATATATATATATGCTCCTTCTCCCCCATCCTATATCAATTCTTAGGTTAATAAATCAACCAAACACATATTCAAATTCTACAAGGTGACAAAAGATCACTTCAATCTAACCTCATGTAATTGTGAAAGAGGATACCACTTTACACACCATCAAAACCAAATATACTTGTCCAACCAAAAAACAAAATAGCAAACCAACAATCTACTGAATGTTAAACATCCATAATTATGGATAATGAAGCTAGACGACACATCTTAACTCATAGCCCCAAACCTAATGACATTGGAAGAAACTAGGATATCAAATCACTCAAAGCTTCTTTTCCCTAAAAGAATTATATTTTAGTTAACTCAACTAGATTCATATCCAAAATTTTCAATATTATCATCTATCATTCAATTAATCAACAAATAATCCAATTGAAAAAAAGAGTGTCAAGAAAATTATTGTTGGATGTCCAAATGTAGGGGATGCAAAACACCAATATATCTACCCACCCAATCAACACTTCATCATGGTTTCTTTCCAATACCAAGTTCAGGATTTTGTTCACAATTCCCATAGTAGTTTTGCTTTTTAAGTATATCCCATGCCTCCAACTCACCTTTGATTGTTGGATTCCATCATGATTGTCAACCCCACCCTCTCCATGAAAGCCATAGATTATTTTGTCTCATGACCTTAAACATAGCAGGTACTCAGGAACAAGAGGTGCCTTTTGAGACTATGAAATGTATTTCCTCCTTTTTTGGAAAAACACAATCATACAAGAGGTGTTTTATTGTATCAATTGGTAAAGAATATTTGTGGATTTTGTAACTTGTGTTATGGCCAAGTTTGCCTACACAACAATAATTTGACAAGTTTGTTGTGGGTCACATTTAACCCTAAGAATTTTGATTCTTTTTTTCATGTATTATATCTATTTCCACATCACCCATGTTCTTCTTTTAGCTTGCAAAGTAGAACCCCACCAACAATGTAGATGTTTAAGGAACCCTTTATCAAACACCAATTTGTGATTAGGTCTCTACTTGGAGGATTAGGGGTTTAATTCCTAAGTGTCTTCTTTCATGTGTGTCACACATATCACAACCATTTCCTTGAATGAAATAAACCCAAATCTCAAAATCACCTTTTGTTTGGACGTGGGTATAATAGGTGTTGTAAATGGTAGTTTGCTTCATCACCCATATGAGCTAGACATTATTGCCTTCCCTTGGAAATCCATGGTTCCCATTCACCATTATTTTGTTCTTCCTGGTTAATACATTCTTGTCCAATTTTTGCAGTTCAATTTCTTGTCTTGACCTCCAAGTTACCTCCCGAATACTCTAGCCTAGGGTCAATTTTCACATTGACAAAATGAATAATTATTTTTTCAAAAAATTAATTCATTTTTAAAATTTTAAAATTATTATATTTTCCATGATCTACTATGATATTTTCATATGAGTAATTAAATTATTTAGAGTGTTACCTTTCATAATTATGATGAATTTCAACATGTCAAGTTCATATTTTTCACAAAAATTCATTTCCCTATTTTGAGGATTTATTTAATGATGAAACTAACCTTAGTGTAAGGTACTTCTAGAAATCAGTAATTGAGGTTAACCATTTGACCAATTCGGAATTGAAATTTTAAAATGCAACCATTCCTTAAATTAGTTCTATTGCATTAATTTCATGATGATGAATGCCTTTGATACCATAACAGCCTAGTAACATTCAGTTTGATGCTGAATATTTAATATATTTTCTCCTAAGATTCCAGTATAATTATTAAAATTTTATGGAAGATTTTAGTTTTTACTTGTTAAGTACACCTCGGTAATTTCTCAACAATCTTGATTTTTTTTTGCTCATATTTATTTAGTGCCAAGCCTGCTAGGTTACTATGGTATTCAAATTTTAAAATCTTGGTTTGTAAGATTTTATTAAATCAAATTTTAAAGCATAAAAAAATTATTAAAAAAAAAAAACCTTTAATACTTTATTACCACATGTCTTTTCAAACTCTTGGATTCAACCATGTTAAAGCACCACTTTTTGATGTTTGGAAATATATTTACATGGCATTGCTACATGGAGGTTTAAATATTTGACAACTTTTCTCTTTTAGTAAGTTTAAGGTGTGTTATACACATGTGGAGAAAATTAACTCAATGAAAAAAATTGGAGTCTTTAATGGAATTCTTCATTGTTGATACTCCTTCACAACAACATATCCCTTTCTCATTGTGACAATAGAAATAATGTGTAAACGATTGGCTTGCAATATGTTATGTTCACACCACATAGAAATCTTTCATTATATATACACATATAACTTGTCACAAATTTTGTTCTTATATCCTTTATAAATACAATATCAATGCAAACCTTACGATTGCCTTTTATGTCAAGAACACTTGTTTTTTGTGGGAAATATATATATATATATATATATATATATAATTTTTAAAAATCAAGTTGTCCAAGTGGATTTGAAATATCTTCCATTATTCTTTCAAGCATATGAGCTTAGGCTTCATTTTCCATTTTTATTGAACTTGGTTGTTTTTCACCACAAAATATGTCCAATTGATCCTTTCTCTTGAATTATATTGAAATAATTCCATCGCTTTTCTTCAAATAAATTAGCCGATATAGTTCATTATTTCTTTACCACTCATTTTTGGTAATATTTTTTTCAATTTTTTTCTTATTGCCTTTTTCTGTTTCCTTCTTAACCTAATCTACATATTGCATGATCATCCTTGTTTCTTTGCTATCTAATGGGATTTTATTTTATTTTTCCATTTTAGACCAAAATATCTTCAATTTATATCCATTATTGAAAATAATGGATACATGTCACTGAACATAACTATTAAAATTCAACATAAAAGCTACAAAAAGACAAGTTGTGGTTAACATCTTGATAATACCTTTTTTTGATTTCAACAATTTTCTTACTTTCACTACCCTAGAGATTTAGGTCTTGCACTAAGATCCCCCATATGGCTTTCCAAGTGCATTCATAGGAGATCTCATCAAATACACCCAAAGACTTCATCTCCACCCAAGTATCATTAACTACTACCAAGTTTTACCAAAATCTTCCTCTTGAATATTCATTTATTAAACTACAAATTTTATCACACAAGTTCAAATCAAATTGTGGAAAATTGGTTCTCTCATAACTTTTTAGGATAATGAATGAAGTTAGATGTATCTTTCATATAGGTATAATAAACATAAATATGATTTATATTCAAGGCATTATTCCAAAATAGATGAGATTATGCCACTTACTTATAATATTATATAGTGACAAGTTGTCATGATGATTTATGTATGTTTGTTGTCTAATTACTATAGCCTAAGGTTAGTTTCTACATCAACAATATCAATAATTATTATTTTACAAAAAAATAATTCATTTAAAATTTTTATGAAATTATTATTCTTTCATGATCTATAATTGATTACTATCATATACTATCATATATATAGTGAAATTATTCAAAAAAATAGCCTACAATAATTATAATGATTTTCAACAATTTAACTTCATAAAACTTCACAAACATTATTTCAATATTTCAAGAATTATCTCATGATGAAATAAATTTTTAAAGGTAAAATTTTCACCTATGTAACCTACTTTACCTAGTCCTTAAAAAGAATTAATACTAAGGAATGAATTGGTTATTTTTTCAAGAGAAATGACTTGATCTCCAAGAATTGTAATTTTTCTTTATTTAAGGTCATGTACAAACACTAAATATTGTACTCGATGCCTTTTTCCCTTTTAGGGTCCCAATTTTATGTTCATGCATTTTAATTGTCATGGATGACATCCAACATCTTCAACATAGATTATGACATATTTTAGGAACATTAATTCGAATTAATTATGTAAAATATAGATGATTTTCATGTAATTTAGTTTGTTGCTTGAGGATAATCATCATGAACATCCATTTTTCATTTATAATGGAATATTTCATATATAATGCAAAAATTTCATTCATCATCATAATTTGTCCATTGTCATCCACTTTTTATTCACAATAGATATTTAGGAAATTTTTACTAGGGGGAGTTACTATTTTTATATTTAATGGAACATGTGAGATAAAAGATTTGTTTTTGTTACGCTACAAAATAATAGGATATTGAAAGTACATACTTTATTAAAATAGGTATATTTTTGGTATATTTTCATAATTCAATTCTAAACACCCTATTCACATTTATATAGATTACAAATTATACTTCTTTTCAATAACTTTCACCATATAGTTTTTATACATCATTTGGCAAAAAAAATGGAAATTTTTTGCCATGCTAGAAATGCTCAAGAACATTTATCATATGATGGGCCTTATTATTTATGAAAACTTCTATAAAATCCTCCATTTGAATAACTCAACATGTATAAACAAAAATAGTTTCACCCATTACCTTTAATTTATTGAATACAAGTTTATATAATCATATTCATTTCATTCCATGATTCCATTAGCTTTTTTGCTTTAACAATTGAAATACAATATGAATATGTATTGACATATTGGGCATAAGCATCATTAGTTAGTACACTAGGAACCACCTTGCCAAAATAAAAAGAAAGGTAGACCTAACTTAATTTAACAAAACATAGTTTAGTTTTTTTTTTATTGTTCTTTTTTTATTACCTACTAGCACCACATGGGCTTTGTGTTCCCCACCTACGTACATAGCTATGAAAATTGATAAACACCTACATAGCTATAGAAGTTGGCCTAAATACAATTTTTTTTTATAGGATTCATTGTTTTCTTAACATGTTTATCACATTTTTGGCCCATTTTTATAAAAACAATTTTTTTTATTTTAGATTTTTTTGCCCCTATTTATCCACTACCTGCAAAAGCGTATGGCCCCAACTGTAAACTAAAATAAGGACAAGTAGGAATTTCTATAAAATTACATTCCCAAGTGCATTTTTTAAAAGTTTGAAATTCTATGTTTAACTTATATATTTATATTCATTAATTATTTACATAAGAAATCAAAGAGAAGACCATTTGAGATATATCCCTTTAGAAATCATATATATATACACAATAACCAAAACATGTTTGGAAAATGTTCCTAAATATATGAATGACAATGTTATTGTCTTGGAACGTTTTGTGAATGATTTGTTTAAGAGCATCAAAAAGCCAAATATTATTGATTTTACATTAGAGCTTCAAAGTCTAATGGATTTGCACAATGTATTTACTAAGAATTTCCAATGAAATCCTACTTTGAATGTATTGTCCATTTTCATGAAGTTGGATGAATTTAATAAAAATGGGTATATGACATTGTTCTAAACCAACAATTTTTTTGTGGCAAAATTTCACCATTTTGTGAAAAAATGCCCAACAACATGGTCAAAGGCTTAAATTTTTCATTAAATTCTTAAGAAAAAAAACTTTGGAATTGCTTAATTTTTTGTAGATTTTGATAAATTTTAACTTTCTTCCTATAATATTGTTAGATTTATATTGTAGGTTCTAATAAGGTCACCAAAATATAAAAGGGGGTGCAAACGAGATACAATGAGCCAATGGGATTATTGGGAAAAAGGATTGCATGTCCTTTTTGCCAAAAGAAACTTTTTCATAAGAATGAATTTTGGAACAATTTTTTTTGCAACTTGTTATAATAAATGCCTATAGTTGTCCAAGTACATGACATGTTTTTTTCTTCATCATTTTTTAATAAAAGTGAATTTTTGAAAATGTCATGATTCCTTGTAAATTCAATGTTTCATCTTTAAAAATGATAATAATTTCAAATCATAACCAATTTTTATTTTTTTACATTTTTATGTTTTCTTGTATGATAAACTACAACTAATTGCAACCTACGTTTTGTTGACCTTTTCCATTTTCCTAGAAAGGGGAAAGAAACTTATTGATCCTTATAACTTATGTAAAAAATGGGACCATATCTTGATGTAGTGTTATGTCTTGTTTGTGAGATGATAAAATGTGTGAAAAAATTATGTTTAAAATGTCATGAACTTCATTTTGTCATTCAATTTGACATTGTTATTGAAGAGATAATCAATTTTAACCATAACTTTAATGGGTTTGATGTCGCACTTGATTCCTTAAAGTTAGAGAAGGGAGATGAAGAACTTGGATTATAGGTTTATGAATTGCAATACACATCACAAATAGTCAAGATGTTTTCTTAGATTTCTGAAGTTGCAACACAATGGTTCTATACTAAAACTATCAACAATCACAATTTAAATGTGCATGGTATTTTGATATTTTGCACTTTTATATATTGAAGCAAGATATAATCACTATTTGTGATGTCTACTTCATGCATAGGTTTGTAAATAATTTGACTTTTGTAGCCATGACTAATAATGGTTTGATCATCATTTTTAGCAATAAATAATGTCTTGTGTTCGATTGTCTTAATCATGTTGTTGCACATGGAGTTTGGCAACTTGACAATGTTCTTTACAAGTATGTTGTAAATGATTTGACATTTCCAATTTACATTGTGAAAGTTCCAACCATTAATAGATCTTTTGGCATCACAATTTGGGCCATTTTGAATTAAAATAATATAAGGGTTGTTTATTGGTAACATTTTGCCACTAGGGAGTACCACTTATAAATCAAGAATCATTCAACTTTCTCCCAATTTTGTAAAAGGAAAATAAAATCAAAAATGAGTTGTTGAACTAGACCAATAAACTAACTTTGATTCACTTGGATTTGTGTCTAAATTCCCCCCTAGGGTGATCAAATTATTTTGTATTTTTTGTTCACATGGCTTTATTTAGTGCACAAAAAGTCATAGGTTCCAAATGTATTCAAACATTTCAATGCCAAGGTAAAGTTGGTTTTTAATGTCAAAATCATCATTTTCAAATATGACTCTGGTGCCTATCCAATATTATTCAAAAGTGTTGGCATTCAATTATAATCCATAAACAAACATATGCTTTGGACTAGAATGGTGTATCCGATAATGAAAATTGTACTTTTCTCAAAGAGAAGTTTGGTCTATGGTATTGTTTGACACTAAGACTCTTCCTTTTCTATGGGTTGGCAATGTAATTGAAATGGTCAATTGGGTGAACTCACAATAAAATGATCCATAACCAACTATTTAATATTTTCCTTAAAAGTAGTGGGTTAGATAATCAAGATGATGTGGTAGAATTGGACTGGCTATTTTAGGAGAATATTGTGAGAATCATGATGATTTACAAATTAACGTAAAATTATTATGACCCAAATAGATGTTGTAGTATATTATTATGTAAATGTGTATTTGAAAAATTTCCCATGAATATGTCATTTCCAAAAAAATTCAGGTCCCTTTAAAAGTCCATTAAACAATAAAAACATTGGTTACACCTTTTGTAGGTCTTAATACCATGTATTTACCCAACTATGTAATAATTAGATCATCCATTCGAGTGAACTTGAGAAATTTCATGTTTGCATAGCAAAAAAATGTATGGGAAGTTTCCACATTTCAATCACATGTGCATGTTTGGAAGTATCATTTATGTTAAAATGCTTAATGAATTTCATACCAACCAAGATAAAAAAAATATGAAAATGGATTTTGGTGGGGTTATTTTTTTAAATACAAATGTATTGATGTTATTACCTTGAAATTCACAAAATCTTGCTAATTGGTGATGTTAAATTTGATGAACATAAATTATGGTGTCCTTTAAACACTTTAGGATTAGAAATTGTTCTCGAACAACCATTTCATTACTTTATTTCCATAAGATTATTTGACCTTCTTTCAATAGTCATGTGTCATTCAATTGACCATATTTTGTTAGGCATGATTTAGTAGTTGTAGTGAGCTTAAGTCATGATTGGACCCAAACCTTCGCTCTCCTTCCTATTTTATAGGTTTATCAGTATAGACATTGTTTATCAATTGTATAATCAACTAACAAGTTCTTTGTACTTGCTATTGTTGGTTAATCATTTTCTTTGCTTGCACCCGTCACCTTGTCTTACATTATGACATTCAAATCATGTTCTCACATGCCAAACACCTACTTCTTTTACTACATGGGGCTTGTTGAGACCATTGAAGATGCCCAAGCTTGCATTGTATATATAGATGAACCTATTTATTATAAACAAAATGCTCAAGATTCAACTTGGGTTGAAGTTATGACATATCACTATTAGAATTCCTAATTTTTCAAACCAGGAATTTTGGTTAAAAAACCCAAATTGGGGAGGGGGCAAAAAGACCCCCTGTCATTTTGGACAAGTCGATTTTAACATGTCTGGTGTGACTGGGGTGGTTTTTTTGATTGGCAAAATGAGGACCATTTGATTAATCATTTTGACTAATGAATATTGAACAATTTGACTAGTCAAATGATTTAAATGATTTATTTTAATATTATTATGAAAAATAATTTGTAGGCATGTAGGTAGGTCATAAAATGTAAATAAGTAAGTGGTAGCCTACCCTAGTTTAGTCTACCTACTTTAACTCCTTAAACATATACATAGATTACAAAGTATTAGGAATTGAACCCTTGACCTCCCCAAGTGATAAACCAAATCCTTAACCAATGGACCACACCATCAAAAGGTGATCAACTTTTGTCAAGTTTTTTATTTCACATGTTTATTTTGACACATCATTACAAAATTATTAAGTACGTAGGTAAGTATGTATGTTGTAGGAGGTAGGTGGGTGGGTAGCTAGGTAAATATGTAATAATAATTTATACATGTGGGTGGGCGGGCGAGTTAGTAAACCAATAGGTGGGTGGGTAGGTAGGTAGGTTGTAAAATATGGTAAATAGGTAGATAAGATGCCCCATTTGATTATAATAACATTGACCATTTTGACCGAATGTTCTACTTGATTAAAACCCCATTGGCCATTTTGACAGGAAGTGTCATTTGTTTATGTCCAACTTGACTAAATGTTTCAATTGACCATTTGAAAAACCAAAAATTCTTGTAGTGTATTAATTTATTGTTGTCTTTTGCCAATCTGCTTGTTTCGCCCCTTGTTTACAAAATGGGTTTTTCATTTCAAAACTAGTTCTTTTAGGGTTCAAGCAAAATATAAAGTTGTTTTGTTACTTGTGACAACCACTAATTAAACAAAGAATTGATTTTCAAACAAATTTATTTCTTGTTGTAAAATGGAGCACCATTTGTATTTTTGGTTTTTCTTGCAACATAACATAGTTGAGAATTCAACACTTAGACATTAAGTTCATTAAATCTGAAACAATAAATTGATAAATGACATCCACATCAAACAACCTTAATGTTTTGTCGTTCTTAAACATGAGACAAATTCTTTGTTTTCACAAAGCTTTATAGGGCTTAATGCAATCTTTTTGTGCTTAACACAAATGAATTGACTCACATAAGTTTAGGTATTGAAAAATGTTTTTGGAAAGTGAACATTTGGGGATCACTAATGCAAGTATGGTTTATAATTTGATGATTGAAACTCGAGGGTGTGATCACAGTCAAATGAGCTAAAAACCATGTTGGACAACCAAAAAATTGTCAATTTTGTCTCACATGTTTATGTAATGACATTTTAATGTCACATTGATCAAAGAAATTTGTGCTAAATGATTTATATGAGTGTTGAAGAATTAAAAATAATAATATTTAATTTAAGAAATTGAATTTTGGTTTTAGTGAAGGACTTTTGAACTTTAACACTATAAAATCAATCTATAAAACATTAGGTTAAGGACCTTTTTAATAAATAAAATTTGATGAACAAAAAATTCAAATAATGATAACCTATCATTCACATTTGAAAATCACTCATAATTTAAAAATTGTGGTACTTGAAATTTTTTTTAAATTCAAAATATAATTTCAAAATGTTGAAATTTCAAAAGTCATTTGCCATATAAAAATGGGTTATAATGTGTATGACATATGAACAAAGTTGTGATTTATGAAACAAAAATTAAAGCTTAAAATAGTTAGCATATTTTAGCATGATTTGAAATTAATATGGTCATTTCCAAGATGAAACATATAATATGATAAAATCCATACGTTTTCAGATAATTCATACGTGTATTCAAAAAGAAATTAAAAAAATAATGTAATTTATTGGGTGAATTATAAATATTTAAAAAAACATGTTGCAAAAAATTCTTTCAAAATATCATTTTTATGAAAAAGTCAAAATGATCACAAATGGCCCATTTGTGGTTGAGTCCTCTGTATCATTGGCCCATTTGATTGTAGTTACAATCTTGACTAAAAGGGTGTCATTTGAAACATAATTATGAAAAGTGGAAATTTTGAACCAATGTTCTAAACTATAACAAGATGACAAAATAGTTGTAGAATTTTCTTTAATAGTCAAATTTTCATGTGTTTTCACAATTTTGGATGGTTATTTTGCTTAAATTTGATCCCAATGTAACTAGGTTGGGTAATCTTGGTAGTACAAAATTGATGTATTATTAATACTAATGTGGCCTATCCCATTGGCCCAAGTCTAAACATGATTACGTAATAGTTTCAAGTGTGATCATGGTTCATGGTTCTAATGATAGAGCCCAATTTTGATTTTAAGAAAATTAAATTGATTTCTTGTAATAAAAATTATTCAAAATTCAATATCTTGACCACCTTAGGTCTAAAACTTGTAAAATCACCTTTAAATTTTGTTTTCACCAAGTCCTTTCTAATGATACCAAAAGCTTGCCTCGATTTTTCTAACATTTTTACTTTTAATTTTATTGAATTTTCAATAAAAAAAATCAATATTCAATAATTCTTGTAATCTAAGTCTAAACGATGGAAACCATTTTGATGCACCCCAATTCATTCATCTAGAGTTTTCCGACAGTACCAAGAACATAGTGAGGTGCATTGTGGTTTGGGAAATCTCAACGTGACAAACAAAACAAACAAACAAAACATACATGACAAACAAACACAACATACAAAACAAAGAAACTTCCTTGATGTAAATAAATGACCCCACAAGTATTGGCATTTCGAAGTTTGTCATGAGTCTTAAGCATGAGATGTCATTAGAAGCATGATATATCACGATTGTTTATACAAATGTGATTGTGTTTTCATTCATTGACTATTTTATATTTGTTTAGGGACAATTATGCATGTAGTAAAAGAGATATGGTTTGTCGAATCATCCTCTAAATTAACTTGCATGCGTGCACATTTTACTTTGGTGATTGGGTAGACCAAATGACCCACTATAATTGGGTGGTTAAATTGTTGGTGACATCTAGCATGGTGAGGTAGTGAATAAATTGTATAACCAATTTGCAAAATGGCCATGTATCTTGACCATTTGGGCTAGTCATGGCTCAATGCTAGTGGTCAACATGATAACCAATTTCAATTTTATGTTGAAACCAACTCCAAATGGGTTGACATTTGTAATTGAGAATTGGATGCCCATTCTACAATTGTTGGTATGACTACTACTACTACCACCACCACCACCACCACCACCACCTCCTTTCTCATACAAACAAGTACAATATTTTTTCAGTTTTACAAAATTAATATAAGAATTTTCATATTAAAGAATATGACCAATTTTTCATGTTTTTCTTTGGATATATTTATTGTGTGGGTATAATTTTTTTTTTGCATATCAAAGGTGATGACCTTCTTGTTGGGGGTGAAGGGAGAGAGAGAGAACACAACCAATCTAGTAGGTGCAAGTATGTGGGGGGGGGGGGGGGGGGGGGGTTTGGGGTTTTTTTTTTGGCAAAAACCAGTTTTTTTTTTTTTGAAAAAAAAAAAAAAAACCAGAAAAAACAAAAAATAAAAAAAAAATTTGGATCCTCTTTTTAATTT
>Ga0116231_10011359_pt1 | contig 13738 bp, 13 predicted proteins | sample S1TSphgellanicum_2_FD_89695 | JGI IMG/M metagenome (GOLD analysis project Ga0116231, IMG submission 89695) | Host-associated microbial communities from peat moss isolated from Minnesota, USA - S1T2_Fd - Sphagnum magellanicum MG | ecosystem: Host-associated > Plants > Peat moss > Unclassified... | reverse complement strand
CTTTTCGCGGCCGAGCGGACGCTCGTTGGCCTCTGGCCCGACGGCGCGGCGAGGCCGCCTTCGCATGAGGTGATTGGGCTGAGGCCGACCGGCGACGCACCTTCCATGACGCTCGCCGCCTTCGACGCCCAAGGCCAGGTGCTTCTTCGCCGGTCATATTCGGTGCAAATGGGTGAAAGCGGCGTCGCCACGGACGACGCCGATCCTGATCCCGGCCATTTGGTCCCTGGGGCGTCTTCCAGAGAGGCGTTTGCCCTCTAGATCACCCAGGCTGACTTAGGAGACAGTGAGGCGGCCTTGCGGCCCCTAACGGCGGTCGTCGCTCTGGGTTGGCCAGCGCCCGAGCTCGCGTGAGGCTTTGCGCCGGGATGGCGGGGCGAGACGACGGCGACGCCGTCGGTTCGACGAACAGCGCCGTGCACGACCATGCGAACGCTCACCTCAGCAAAAGCTAGCCTGACGCTGGGCGATCGGCGAGGGGATTGCAACGGGTTGCGAGGGGCAGTCGAGAACCCAGCCTAAAGCGATTTCAGGCGACCCCCGTCAGCCGCCGTTGGAAAACGTCGCCCACCTCATAGCGGTCTCCGCCACACTGATCTGGCAGCGGGGTGTGGCGCTCATATCAGGGTCGCAGGGATTTTTCCGGGCGGCCATGGCGATCGCCTTGCGCCAATCGGTGTTCCACCCTAAGCGAACGCCCATGAAAAAGGGCGGGCGGCTTCGGCGATCCCTGCATGCGATGGCGTTCCTCGCCCTCGCCTTCATCAACCTCGCCTCGGTCAAATCCAGCCTCATGCAGGTAGAGGCCGTCCTGTCGCCTATGGGCATGTCCCTGGCGGCCGCGACGGAGATCTGCCATTCGGCGGCCCCCGCCGATCGCGCGACCAAACCCGGGGCCGATCTTAAAGGGACGCAAAAAGCCTGTCCCTACTGCGATATCGCCGCCAACCCCTCCCTTTGCGGGGCGGAGGCGCCGCTTGCGCGTCCCTCCTCGATCGCCTGGGTCGCCTATAGGGCTGAGGCGTCTCTGGGCGCGCGCGGTCCCCCGGCCTTCACTCCGAACGCGCGCGGTCCTCCAAGCCCCATCCTGACGATCTGAACCCGCGCGCGCGCCCTTTTGGGCGCGCGTTGTTCTCTTTCAGGATTACGGCCGCAGTCCCTGCGGTCCAAAGGGGCTTTCCCACCATGAACCGTTATATTTGCACGGCGGGCGCCGTCGCCGCCCTTCTTGCCCTCGCGCCTGGCGCAGCCTCGGCCTGCGCCTGCGGGTGCGGGGTCTTCGACGTCGGCGCCGCCACCTTCATGCCCAACTCCGCCAATTCCGGCCTCGAGGTCTGGTTCCGCATCGCCAACATGGACCAGGATCAGAACTGGGTGGGCGGCTCCAAGGCGCCCGCCGCCTTGAACGGCGACAAGTCCATCAACACGACCTTCTATTTCACCGGCGCCCAGTATGTGGTGAACCGCGACTGGACCGTCATGGTTCAGCTGCCGGTTTACGATCGGGCGCTCACCACCACCGACGACGGGACCGTATTCGCCGCCGCGGGCTCGGTTTACACCGGCCACGATGTCGCCCTCGGCGATGTTGAGCTCATGGCGATGTACACCGGCCTCTCGAAGGATATGAGCACCGGCATAGGCTTTGGGGTCAAAGCGCCGACTGGCGATTTTAAGGGGCCGACCGGCCCCCTCGGCGGGTCGGAATTCGACCGCGACAGCCTTCCCGGCACGGGCACCACCGACCTGATCGTGAGCGGATATCATGTGGGTTCGCTCAACCGGTCCAACACCCTCAATTACTTTGTCCAGGCGAAGTACCAGTTTGCTCTGGCGCCGCGTGACCAGTACCGGCCAGGCAATGAGCTCGATGCCGCAGTGGGCGTCACCTATGACCTTGGCGCTTGGGGTCCCCTGACGCGTGTGGCGCCGGTGCTGCAGGTGCTGAACAGCTATCGGGTCCACGACACCGGCGCCGCGGCTGATCCTTTGAACTCTGGTTATGAACGCGTTCTGCTGGATCCTGGCGTGTCGGTCCGGATCAAACGCCTGCGCCTGGATGCGGACGTGGCCTTTCCCGTCTACCAGCACACCAACGCCGCCTCGAGCTTTGCGATCGAGGGAACGCAGGGCCAGCTGACGGCCAAGACCATGCTGAGGTTCCAGGCGAGCTATGACTTTTGACCCGGCGACGACGCTCAAGCGGCGGGGGGTTTTGAGGCTGCTTGCGGGCGTATCTTGCGCCTGCGCCTGCGCCTACGCCGGCGCCGCCCGGGCGGGCACGCCGCATGTCGGCGCGCCGGCGCCGGCCCTGGTCTTGCCCACTCTGGGCGGCGTAGACCTCGATCTTGGCCATCCGACCGGTCAGGTCGTCGTGGTGAACCTCTGGGCCACCTGGTGCACCCCCTGCCGTGCGGAGATGCCGATGCTGAACGCCTTTTATGAGCAGCATCGGCAGGACGGGGTGATCATGGTCGGGGTCAGCACCGATCGGAGCCGAGATAAGGCTGAAGTGCGAAGGGTCATGGAGGCGTTCGCCTATCCCGCTGGTCTCTTGGCCGATGCGCGCACCGATCTTGATCCGCCCCGGGTGATGCCCATGACCTATGTGATCGACAGAAAGGGATTTGTCCGGGCCGTATTTGGCGGGATGGCGAGCGCCCTTGACGCGGCCGAGTTGGAGAGCGCGGTTCGGCCGCTTCTTTAGGCGGAAGGCCCGGCTGATGATGAGCGCCCCGCCGTCCAAGGCGCCGCCTGACGATCCGGGCGGCGGTGCGGCTGCGGGGTGGGCTCGCAATCCTATGGTGCTAAGGGCGCCCCGATCCCGGGGGGTCCGTCATTCGAGAAAGAGACCATGCGCGTTTTCATAACCCTTGTGGCCACAGTCAGCCTCTTCTGCGCCGTTGCGGCCTACGCGGCGCCCGACCTGCCGGGCGGCGTCAAGCGTGAGGGCGGGGCTCTGACCACCGCATCGGGTCAGCCGCTCTATACCTTCGACTGGGACACCATGAAGGGGATGAGTCACTGCCTCGGCGAATGCCTGACGACCCGCCGGCCCCTGACGGCGACGCCTGGGTCAAAGGCCCAAGGCGACTGGAGCGTGATCGGCCGCGAGGATGGGACGCTGCAATGGGCTTACAAGGACAAACCTCTCTATACCTTTAAGGGAGACGCGCCTGGCGCGCCGCCCAAGGGTGTCGAGGAAGGGCGCTGGGCCTTGGCGAAATAAGGCGCCGCGCCCCTGCGTCTTGGGCGCTCTGCACCAAGCGATCGCCAGCGAGTCTGAAAAAATTCCTTGCGCCGATCACGCAAAGCCACGCTTCGTGTGGAACAATTCCCAGGGTAGAGAGTACTCTCGCACGATGGGGCTCCTCGGGATCGACCAATGACCAGAAGTCCCGCCGCCCTGCTCTCGGTCGCTACCGCCGCGCCGAGCTTCGTCATCGACCAGGATCTCGCCGCGGACTCGGCGATCCAGCTGTTCGGCGGCAAGGTTTTCCGCGAGCATCACATCCGCAGCCTGTTCGCCAACACCGGCATCCGCACGCGACGGGCGGTCCGGCCGATCGACTGGTACGGCGTCCCGCATCCCTGGGAGGAGCGCAACGCCGTTTATCTCGAAGAGGCTGAGCAGCTCTGGCTCGAGGTGGCGAAGGAGGCCCTGCGACGGGCCGACGTCGATCCAGAAGACGTCGGCGCAGTCGTCACGGTGTCATCCACCGGGATCGCGACGCCGAGCCTTGAGGCCCGCGCCGGCCCAGTGCTCGGCCTCTCGCCCGAGGCCATGCGCACGCCGGTGTTTGGTCTAGGGTGCGGCGGCGGGGTGACCGGCCTCTCGATTGCGGCGCGTTTGGCGGAGGCCCGGCCGGGATCAGCCGTACTGCTGGTCGTGGTCGAGCTCTGCACCTTGAGCATGCGGCCGGACGAGCCCAGCAAGACCAATGTGGTCGCCACAGCCCTGTTCGGCGACGGCGCCGCGGCGGCGGTGTTAAGGGCCGGACCGGAGACGGTGGGCTATACGGTCGGGGCGACGGGCGAGCACCTCTGGCCAGAAACCCTCGATATTATGGGCTGGCGGGTCGATCCGGCCGGATTTGGCGTCGTCCTCGACGCCCGGTTGCCGGACTTTGTGCGCCGCCGTTTCACCGACGGCTCGGCGGGCTTTCTTCACGCCGCAGACCTCAAGATGGCTGACATCGACCGGTTCGTCTGCCATCCGGGGGGGGCTAAGGTCCTGCCCGCAATCGAGGCGAGCCTCGAGATCGAACAGGGGGCGCTCGACATTGAGCGGGAGGTGTTGTCGGAGTTCGGCAATATGTCCGCCCCTACCGTGCTCTTCGTTCTCGAAAGGGTGTTGGCCGCCAAAGCTGAAGCCAAACGGATGGTCCTCGCGGCCCTGGGCCCCGGGTTCACCGCCACCTTCGTCTCCCTCGAGGCCTGAGTGCTGCCTGCCGTCGCCCTTCTGGTCTTCGTCACCCTCCAAAGGGGCGCAGAGCTGGTGTGGGGGCGGCTTAACGAGGCGCGCCTGCGCGCCATGGGCGGGGTCGAGGTTGGCGCCCGGCACTACCCGGTCATCGTGCTTTTGCACGCCAGCTGGCTCGCGTGGGTGTGGCTCAAGGGCTGGGACCGGTCGCTGGTCTGGCCCTGGGTGATCCTGTTCCTGGTGCTGCAGGGCGCCCGTGTCTGGGTCTTGGCGACCCTTGGGCGGCGCTGGACCACGCGCGTCCTCTTCGTTCCGGGCGAGACCCTGGTCAAACGTGGGCCGTTCCGCTTCATCCCCCACCCCAACTATACGGTGGTCGTCCTCGAGATCGTGGTCCTTCCTCTCGCCTTCGGCCTTTGGGGCGCCGCCCTGATCTTTGGCCTGGTGAACCTCGCGGTGCTCACCTGGAGGATCAGGGTCGAGGAGCGCGTGCTGGCCCCCCTGCGATGAGCCTGCTGTTGCGGCCGTCCGACCAGGACGCGGTTTCGGTCCGCACCTGGTTCGGCTTCGTCATGATGTGCCTAGGGATGTTCATGGCCATCCTCGATATCCAGATCGTCGCCACCTCCTTGCCGACCATCCAGGCCGCTCTGAAGCTTCGTCCGGATCAAATGAGCTGGATTCAGACGGCGTATCTGACCGCCGAGGTGGTCGCCATTCCGCTTACCGGCTTGCTGACGCGGGTCTTTTCGATGCGCTGGCTGTTCGTCGGAGCGGTCGCAATCTTCACCTTGGCGTCGATCGGGTGCGCCGCCAGCGGCGATTTCGCGACGATCGTGATCTTCCGCATGGTGCAAGGGTTTTCGGGCGGAACCCTGATACCCGCGGTGTTCTCCGCCGTATTCCTGTTGTTCCCGTCCCGGGTCGAGGGCCTGGCCACGACCATCGCTGGGGTTCTGGCGGTGCTCGCGCCGACCGTCGGGCCGATCGTGGGCGGCTGGATCACCCAGACCTATTCCTGGCGCTGGCTGTTTCTGATCAACGTCCTGCCGGGCCTGATCGCGGCCACAGGAACCGCGCTTGCCTTGCCAAGGACGCGGACCCAGCTCAGCCTCGTCAGAACGATCGACCTGATCGCTCTGGCCGCCGCGGCGGCCGCGCTGACGACCCTTGAGATCGGGTTGAAGGACGCGCCCGGATTTGGCTGGACTTCGCTTCGGGTGGTCGGCCTTTTTTTGGCGTCAGCGGCCAGCGCAGCGGTCTTCATCCTACGCTCGCTGGGCTCCAGCGCGCCTATCGTCGAGCTTCGCACCTTCAAGGATCGAAATTTTACCCTGGGCTGCATCCTGAGCTTCGGCCTGGGCGCCGGCCTGTTCGGATCGGTCTATCTGATGCCGGTCTTTCTTGCCTTCGTCCGAGGGCATGGGTCATTGGCGATTGGCGAGATCATGCTGGTCACCGGCGCGGCTCAGCTCGCCATGGCGCCGGTCGCCGTCGTTCTTGAGCGTCGGATCGACGCCAGGGTCCTGGCCTTTCTGGGCTTTTCGGTATTCGCGACCGGCCTTGCCCTTAGCGCCTTTCAATCCACGACGACCGATTTTGGCCCGATGCTGGTCCCGCAGCTCGTCCGCGGCGCCGCGATCATGTTCTGCCTCTTGCCGCCGACCCGTCTTGCCCTCGGTCGTCTGGCGCCCGCGGCGGTCCCGGACGCCAGCGGCCTCTTCAACCTGATGCGCAATCTCGGCGGCGCCATCGGCCTGGCCCTCATCGATACGGTCATTTACGGCCGGACACCGGTCCATGCGTCCGCCATCCTCGTCCGCCTTCAGGCCGGCGACCTCACGACCGCGCGGGCTTTAGGCATCCCCCTGGCGATCTTCCAGCGCAACCTCGGTAAGACGCCCAGTCCGCAGGTCCTGGCGGCGTTGCGGCCTCTGGTTCAGCGGCTCGCCCTGACCCAGGCGGTCAACGAGGCCTGGGCCATGCTGGCTCTCTTCGCACTGGCGGCCCTGATCGCGGTCCTGTTCGCCGCCCGCGACACGCCCGCGCCAGAAGGTGTTTGCGAGCCGGCCGAGGTTCTGGCCGCGGCTTGACCCTTGAAACAGGAGCGCTGCCGGGCGGGACGCTGCCCTTAAGTATATCGGCGGCGCGCCTTGGCGAGGCGTTCGATGCCCGCATCGAGGGTTGCATCGGTTTTCGCAAAGCACAGGCGGACAATTCGGGTGACCGGCGCCTCCTCGTAAAAGGCTGAGACGGGAATGGCGGCCACCTTGGCGTCTTGGACGGCGCGCAGGCAGAATGTCCTGTCGTCGAGCTCTATGCCCGAACCTAAGAGGTCTATGTTGAGAAAATAGGTGCCTTCGCTTGGCAGCACGGCGAAGCCGCAGGCGGACAGCCCCTGGTGAAGCCGATCGCGTGAGCGGGCGTAGCGGGACCGCATGTCTTCAAAGTAGGCGTCTTCTTTGCCAAGGCCGTAGGCGACCGCCGCCTGGGTTCCTGGCGCCACGGTGAAGGTGATGAACTGGTGCGCTTTGGCGATCACGCTGGTCAGCGCCGGACAGGCGCAGACCCAGCCGACCTTCCAACCGGTGAGGGAGAAGATCTTGCCCGCCGAGCCGATCTTCACCGTTCGCTCGCGCATCCCGGGCTGGGCGATCAGGGGTTTGTGGCTACGCCCGTCAAACGCCAAATGCTCCCAGACCTCGTCGGTGATCACGGTGACGTCATAGCGGATGCAACGCTCCGCGAGGCGCCGCAGCTGGTCTTCGCCATAGACCACGGCCCCTGGATTGAGGGGGCTATTGAAGATCACAAGCCGCGTGTTCGGCCCGATTGCGCAAAGGGCCTCGTCCGTCAGCTCCCAATGCGGCGGCTGAAGCGTGATCAATTTCGGCACGCCCCCCGCCAGGCGCACGATCGGCAGATAAGAATCATAGAGCGGTTGCAGCATCACCACTTCATCGCCGGGCGAAACCAGGGCGAGAATGGAGGCGGTCAGGGCTTCGGTGGCGCCGGCGGTGACAAGGACCTCGCGGTCCGGGTCGAACCTCAGGCCATAGACGCGGTGATAGTGGCTGCTAATCGCCTGTCTGAGCACGCCCAGTCCTTGCATCGGCGGGTACTGGTTATTGCCCTCGAGGATGGCGCGGGCGGCCGCCTCTCTGACATCGTGTGGGCCCTCGTCATCGGGAAAGCCCTGGCCGAGGTTGATCGCCGAATGGCGCTGAGCCAGGGCGGACATCTCGGCGAAGACCGTCGTCTTCAGCGCCGCAAAAACCGGGTTCACGCGCGTTCGGCCACCAAATTCAGCCGGGGCGCGAAAAGAAGCCTCGGCGCACGCTCCATCGCCTCCGCGCCGAACAGCCCCGCGTAAAGGGCGGTGAGTCCAGTGAAGGTGCGCCCCCAGCTATGGCGCTCCACCGCACGGCGGCGCGCGGCCATGCCGAGCGCCGCCAGATCGCGGTCGAACAGCGCCTGCACGGCTTCAGCCATTGAGGACGCGCTCGCGCGATCCGCCAGCTGACCGACCTCGTCATCGACGATCTCCGACAGGCCGCCGGTCTTAACGCACACGATCGGCAGGCCCGAGGCCATGGCCTCAAGGGCGATCAGTCCGAACGGCTCCTTATCGTTCGCGTGCACAAAGGCGTCCGCCGACGCCAAAAGACGCGCGACAACGCTGGTGTCGCGCTGAAAATCGATGAAGGTGGTGTTCGCCTGGGGCTTGGCGAAGGCCCCGGCGCCGACCAGGGCCAGGTGATAAGGCGTCCCGAGCTTGGCGATGGTCTCGAGCAGGACATCGATGTTCTTTTCACGCGCCGCACGGCCGGCGAAGATCAGAAGCCGAGCGCCGGGTAAGAGGCCAAGCTCCTTGCGAAGGCCATCACGATCGGCATAGCCCGGATGGAAAAGGTCGGTGTCGACGCCGAGAGGCTGGACTTTCACGTCGGGCACACCGGCGAAGCTGAGCCGTTCGGCAATGTGGCGACTTGGAGCGACCACCTGGTCAAAACGCCGAAAAAATTGCGCCCAGCGCCGGCGCACTGGCGGTTCGGCCCACTCGCCGAGGTGAAGCCGTGCGAGGGCGGCTGGATCGGTGTGGCAAAAGCCCACCACCGGAACCCCGAGGCGCTCGCCGGCGTCGAGGGCCGCATGGCCCGGGCCGTAGGGATCGCCGGCCTCGATGAGGTCGGGCTGCAGAGCGACCAACTGGTCGGCCCATTTGCGGATCGAGGCCGGATAGCGGTACCCATCGCCAAAGGGGAGGCGGGCGGCTGCGATGGTTGCAACCCCGCATACCGGGGCGCGGGTTTCTTCGCCGGGAACAACAAGGGTGTGGCGAAGGCCGGGCCGTCGCTCGGCCAGCCAGGCCTGCTTGGCGAGGAGATACCGCTTTACCCCGCCGCTTCTCGGGGCGAACAGCATGGTGGTGTCGACCAGATGCGGCGCGTTTCCAACCGCGCCCATTTCGCCGAACCCGGCGCCGGACGCTTTGTGGCGTGTGAAGGATCTGCCCTCATCGCGGAATTCCAGGTCGAACACCAATGGCGCCCCCTTTCCACTCAAGCTCAGGATCTTTACGTCCGGCGTCACGAAGCGTTCCGCCCTTCCTGACCCCACAGTCGAGAACCCGATGACGCCGGTCAAGCTTGACGACAAAGTGGCGGGGTCCGTGTCATGCCGGTGATCATCGTCGGCGGCGGCGTCGGCGGACTGTCTCTGGCCCTGGCCCTGGCGCAGCGCGGGGTCGTCTCGACTGTGCTGGAACAGGCTCCAGCGCTCACCCCAGTGGGCGCTGGCCTGCAGCTTGGGCCAAACGCCGTAAGGGTTCTTGAGGCCTGGGGACTGGCCGAACCGCTCCGGGACCATGCGCAGGCGCCGCTTCGGGCCGAGGTAAAAGACGCCGCAAACGGACGCCTCCTGATCGCCAACCGGCTAGGCTCGGACGCCGAAGCCCGGTGGGGCGCCCCCTATCTCGTGCTCGCGCGTTCGGCGCTCCAGGCGATGCTTTTGGCTGCTGTGCAGGCGAGCGGTGCGGTGGACCTGCGATTCGGCCAGGGGCTGGTGTCTGCGCGGAGCGAGCCGGATCGTGCGGTCGCTGTTCTGGACCGAGGCGCCGAGGTCGAGGGCGAGGTTCTGTTCGGCTGCGACGGCTTGCGCTCGCGCGTGCGAGGTGTGGTCGATCAGCCAAAATCGCCCCGATATACCGGCCAGACGGCCTGGCGGGGCCTGGCCAGGATGGGGCCCGGTTCAGCCCCCTTGGTCGAGGTCTGGACTGGGCCCGGCCGACATTTCGTGCGCTATCCGATCAGCCATGGCCTTATGAACATGGTCGCCGTCGTCGAGGCCCAAGGCGGCGCGCCGGGCGAGGGACAAAGCGAATCCTGGACGCTTGAAGGGCAGGGGGCCGAACTCATGGCGGCCTTCATCGACTGGCCTGAGCCGGTGCGGGCAACCATCGCGGCGGTGACCAACCCCTGGAGGAGCGCGCTTTTCGACCGGGCGCCCTTGGGGCGTTGGACCCGCGGCCGGATCAGCCTGCTTGGCGATGCGGCCCATCCGATGCTGCCGTTTTTGGCGCAAGGCGCCGCCATGGCGATCGAGGACGCGGAGGTCGCGGCAAGGCTGCTCTGCGACAGCGATCCGCGAGCCGCTTTGTGCGCCTACGAAAGCCTTCGCAAGCCGCGCACGACCAAGGTGCAGGCCTGGTCCAGCCGCAATGCGCGCCTTTTCCACCTTCCGTCTCTCGTGTCGGCCGGTCTGTTCGCCGCCGCCGGAGGGGTTGACCGTTTGCGCGGCGTAGACCCTGAAGCGCGGTTCGACTGGCTCTACGGCTGGACGCCGTGATCGGGTTTCCGGTTTAGCCGCTTGACCAGCCAGGGGAAGCTCAGCCCCTGAGCGACCAGCGAGAACACGACCACCGCATAGGTGACCCCAAGGATCAGTCCCCGGGCCGCGCCTTGAGGCAAGGTTAGCGCCAGCGCAAGGGACAAGGCGCCGTGAAGTCCGCCCCAGACCAGGAGCCGGGTTGCACCGCGCTCGCCGAGGCGGTGGGCGAAAAAACCGCCCCAGGGCGCCACCACCAAAAGACGCGCGGCGAGCACCAGAGCGATGGCGATGATCCAGAGCCCGACGTGGCGGGGCTGGAACTGAACCACCAGGAGCTGAAGGCCGAGCAGAAGAAAGAGGAGCGCATTCAGCACTTCGTCGAGGAGCGACCAGAACCCGTCGATATAGCGACGGGTTGTGGCGCTGATGGCCGAGGCTGCGCCTTGATCGCCGACCAAGAGGCCTGCCGCGACGGCGGCGATGGGCCCGGAGAGATGAAGGGCCTGGGCCAGGGCATAGGCGCCGGACGCCAGTGCGAGGGTCAGGGTCACGTTGACGACATAGTCGTCGACCGCGCGCATCAGGCGGATCGTGAGCCAGCCGGCCGCGACGCCAAGGCCAAGGCCGCCTGCGGCCTGGACCACCACAAGGCCCGCTGTGGCCCAAAGGTTCGGCGCGCCGGCGCCGGTCAAAAGGCTGGTTAGGGCGGTGAACACCACAATGCCGATCCCATCGTTGAACAGGGCTTCGCCTTGCAGCACCGTGCGCACGATCCCTGACAGGCTGTGATCCTTGACCGCGGCGAGGACCGCGATCGGGTCGGTCGGGCTGATCAGCGCGCCAAAGGCCAGGGCCCAGGGCAGGGGAAGCTCAAGCCCAAGGCCGATCGCCGCCAGCCAGAGGCCGCCGCCGACAAGCCCCGTGGAGACCAGCACGCCCAGGGTCGCGAGGCTCCAGATCGAGGCGCGGCGACGGCGCATCTCGGCGAGGTCCACCTGGGTCGCGCCGGCGAACAGGAGAAAGGCCAGCATCGAGCCCATGACGGTGCCGGGAAAATCCACCTGTCGCGCGAGGCCGGTAAGGTCAAATCCGAACCGGCTCGAGAGGGGCTGCATTGCGGGGATGGCTGCGCCGGCCAGCAGCATCGCTACGCCGCTCGGCAGGCGTAGGAACCGGGCGTTGATCCAGCCGACGCCGGCGACCAGCGTCAGAAATAGCGCTGCCAGCTGAAACGGGGTCATTGCAGAGGACTTGCGGCGGCCCGAGCTCAGCGGCAAGCCAAATCGGACTCCCAACAGGCGGTTTGCTCGTGCAAGCATGACCTATGAGCCGATACATCGCCGCCATTGACCAGGGCACCACCTCCACCCGCTGCATCCTGTTCGATCACCAAGGATCGATAAAGGCCTCCGATCAAAAGGAGCACCGGCAGATCTATCCGCGTCCAGGATGGGTTGAGCATGATCCGATCGAGATCTGGACCAACACCCAGGCGGTGATCTTAGGCGCCTTGCAAGCGGCTGAGCTCAAGGCCGATGATCTCGCCGCCGTCGGGGTCGCCAATCAGCGCGAGACCACCGTCGTCTGGCGCAGGTCTGACGGAAAACCGATCTATAATGCGGTGGTTTGGCAAGACGCCCGGACCGCAGGCATCGTCGCCGCCCTGGCCGAGGAGGGCGGGCAGGATCGTCTTCGCCCAAAAACCGGACTGCCCCTCGCCACCTATTTTTCCGGTCCCAAGATCGCGTGGATCCTGGATCACGTCGATGGCGCGCGCGCCGCCGCTGAACGGGGCGATCTGTTGTTCGGCACCATGGAGAGCTGGATTATCTGGAACCTCACGGGCCGGCACGTCACCGACGTGACCAACGCCAGCCGCACGCTCCTGATGGATCTTGACACCCTGGAATGGGACGATGAGCTGCTTGAGGTGATCGGGGCGCCCCGCGCCATGCTGCCGGAGATCCGGCCTTCGTCTGAAGTCTATGGCGCAGCCAAGGGCGTGCTCGAGGGCGTAAGGGTCGCCGGCGCCCTCGGCGACCAACAGTCGGCCCTGTTCGGCCAGACCTGTTTTTGTCCCGGCGAGGCTAAATGCACCTATGGGACCGGCGGCTTTATGCTTCTGAACACGGGCCCTGACGTCGTTCAGTCCACTTCGGGCCTTTTGACCACGGTCGGCTACCAATGTAGTGGCAAGCCCCCGGTTTACGCCCTGGAAGGGTCGATCGCCGTCGCTGGATCGCTGGTGCAATGGTTTCGCGACAACCTCGGCCTGATTGGAACCGCAGCGGAGATCGAGGCGCTCGGGGCCTCTGTCGAGGACACCGGCGGCTGCTATATCGTGCCCGCCTTCTCGGGTCTTTTTGCGCCCTATTGGCGTTCTGACGCGCGAGGGGTGGTCACCGGGCTTACGGGCTATGTGACCCGGGCCCATCTCGCCCGGGCCGTTCTGGAGGCGACGGCCTGGCAGGTGCGCGAGGTGGTGGAGGCGATGGACGCGGATAGCGGTGTCAAGCTCACCGCGCTTAAGGTCGACGGCGGCATGACCGCCAACGACCTTTTGATGCAGATCCAGGCCGACGTGCTGGGCTCGCCTGTGGTGCGGCCCAAGGTGATCGAGACCACAGCCCTCGGCGCCGCGTATGCCGCGGGCCTCGCTGTCGGGTTTTGGCCTGATCAGGCGACCCTCAAGGCCAATTGGCGCGAAGATGCCGAATGGAAACCCACGCTTGGCGAGGCCGAGCGCGAGCGGCGCTACGGGAAATGGAAAAAAGCGGTTCAACGCACCTTGGATTGGACCGACGAGGGCGACTGAGCCTTTGTCTCTTAGGGCCCCGCCACGCGCCTTTCTGAGCGTCAGAGTTGGTCTTCCTCTGAAAAAGAGGTCAAGCAGGGTCTGAAGGGGTCAAGGGTGAGCCGTGCATCGCATGAACATCCGCGCCGGGCCCCCTCGCGGAAATCACGGCGCACTGGGTTCGGTGTTGGCGCAATGCGCCTCGGTCGTCGCGGGTTGAGCCAATGGCTTGCGGTCTGACGGGTAAGCGGAAACACCGGTCTCCAACTTCAGTGCGGTTTTCAGGTCTCTGAGTTGAGCCTGGGTTGAGCTGTCCAAGCTCGCCATCTGTTTGTTGAAAGCGTCGAACATAACGCCGCGCTCTGACTCTGCCTTAGCGCAGACTGCGGTTTCGAGATCGGCGTAAACTTCTGCGGCGGTGTTCGAAACCGTGGGTTGGACCTGATCGCCGCCGCCGAGCGACCGTAGGCGCGCGCCCCTGGCGAGGGGCGCGGCCGGAGGGGTGTGTCACAGATCAGGCTAGAACTGAGACGGGGCGAACCCCTTCTTCGCTGTGACTGGCCTTTTCAGTTTTTGTGTCGGTGAAGTCGAGCACGACGCGGGATGGGACGTCGCCGTGTTCCAGCCGCTCGAAGATGGAGTTGATCGACGAAAGCGGTTGAAGTTCGATATCGGCCTTCACCTTGCCCTTG
>Ga0116231_10011358_pt1 | contig 13739 bp, 6 predicted proteins | sample S1TSphgellanicum_2_FD_89695 | JGI IMG/M metagenome (GOLD analysis project Ga0116231, IMG submission 89695) | Host-associated microbial communities from peat moss isolated from Minnesota, USA - S1T2_Fd - Sphagnum magellanicum MG | ecosystem: Host-associated > Plants > Peat moss > Unclassified... | reverse complement strand
TTTTTTTTTGTTTCTGTTTTTTTTTTCTATTTTTGATTTTTTTTTTTGTCCCATTTTTCACATATTATCAAGACTCATGTTTCTTGGTTTTTTAAAAAAAATTAAAAAAAAAAAAAATCCTAGACAAAGGCTGGTTCCAAACTGAATCAAGTTCTATATACCTATGCCTAATTCAAAACTGAATTTATTTTAAGTTTATTAGCACTCCACAACCAATCAAAAGTGACAACTTATATATTAACTACATGCCTAAGCCAAAAAGAAAAAAAAAGAACAACTTGCATACTTCCAAAGTAACAACTACATTCGTAATGCCACCCACACATGCCACAATGTTCGTGACCAATTATCATCCATTCCTTGACTAATTATCATCCATTTTAACAATTTTGTAAGCTCCACATGGAGACTTTTTCATGATCAAAATGGATGGAGATCAAACGAGAGAGAGTTTAGATGTGTGGCCGTGATCAGCGAGCCAGAATCAAACCAAGCATCTTAGGTGCTAGACTAGTTGCAAAAATTATGAGATAAAATGAAAGCATCTTTTTGTATTTAAACAACATAACACGAACCTTTTGAGTCACACTGACGAATACAAATCCATTACAAAAGTTTACAAAGTGTTTTCTTCTTTGGAAAAGCAAGGCATCACAAACACACTGGCCCTGCCAATAGATAAGATGTTGTACATCTACTTACCGTGTACATCAGTCTGAACACCAAAAAAATCCATTCCAATCTAAACAGTCTAAACACTTTCACCAAAGAAACCAGTTCATATGATGTGAAACCCGTTCTATTAAGGTAAAACTTCCAAAAGTTGGATCGAATGCAATAGTTGCTGTGCCTGTGGGGGCAGGGCCCGACAAAGAAAAACACATGCAAAAGTTGCAATATTTTGAGGGAAAAAGTCAGAAGTTGCCATGTTTAGACAATGAGTGAGTTCCTAGAGGTTGCCACAACAAAGCAGGATTCTATAGATATTCTACTAAATTCCTGGCTGACCTCTAGCCAAATTTGGCTCATTCCTCTTCTGGATGATTGCCACTCCACCTAATTGACAAAATTGAACCAAAAAAAGACCAAAAAAAAAAAAAAGAGTCTAAGTATGATGTTCATAAAACCATGGGAAACCTTCAGAATGATCCAATCCCATACTGATTACAAGGCTTTTGCAAAAGCAGGGAGGACATTAAATCAGTAATGGGTCCTTAATTGTAGACAGCACGAAAAGATTGCTTTGCTTCTTTTTTTCCTTGACTGCCCAATTGCTCAACTAAGATGTGTCTGGTTACACAACCGGACACATCTTAGTCAGGCTGCCCAGACACAATTTTTGTGTCTCATTATGCAGTGAAAAACAATTGTACTGGTTGACAGTTTTTTGAATTTTAAATATCATTTAAATGGACATTATCATACATTCGAGTTATCTGTAAAGTCAGGCGATTAGGGGGTGTGAGAATCACCAGTTTTGGTATAATAGGGCATCAACAGTTTGAGTGGGAATGAAAATTTTACAAAGAAACAACTTGTCTTTCCTATTTTCTGAGCGCCTCCACTGCTGCTACATATATTTTCACTGCTCCTACCTGTACAACTACTGTAATCACTCTCGAACCTTGTGCATTAAATGCTGAGTTTCAACATTTCATGCTGAGATTTAACAAAATTTCTTTACTTTGCGGATACCACTGAAAGAGGGGATAGGGGGTGAAAGCAGGCCCAAAGAGAGGATGAAGACAGGGTGACTGTACTATTGTTCTGTAAGCCTTTGCATAACCCTAGTATAAATTGTACTTGTAATGTGTGTTTCGTATTCACATATGGTTGACATGTGTGAATTTTCTAGGTTCTAGTTTGATTAATCATGCATCTACCATAAAATTTTATAAGGTAAGTTGCTTTGATAACATGTTTAAGAACGTACATAGAATGAAAAGGTTCATTTTTTTCTCAAGGAAGGCAGGTTGATATTTGATGTGTAATCCTTCTAAATTCTATATGTAACACCTTACTAGTTAAAATGACGATACAACTTAAGATGTTTAATGTCCTTTTCATACTGATTAGCCTTTTAATATATTTAAATTTGGCCATCTTAATGCAAGTCAATATTTTAATGTCTCATGGTATTCCTTGCAAATGATATTCTAAGTTCAACTTTCAAAAATAAAAGAACCCAAAGGGCAAATAAAAGTTTGAATATGAATTTTATTTTCAGTGTTCACATTCAGTTATTCTTTTAGATTTTATTAAATTCACTCTTATGTTTTTATAGTTTATACACATAACATCATCTTCATTATTAGAGATATAAATTAAGATGGAAGTTATCAAGTTGGACACATAAATGTGACATTAATTGTCAAGAGACATATATTGCAAGTACGTTCAATTCTTACATTCAATTCATAATAAGGTGCTGTGGACTTAAAACCCCATTAAGGGCCATAATTGGAAACTTGGTGTGAAAAAACAAATCTATGGAACAGGCAACCAAGATTAATGGATCTCAAAACTAATTGCATCACCAATGCTTTTTTTTCAACAAATTTTATCATTTTTTTATAAAAATCAAAAAATTGTCATTCAAAGAAAAATTGTTTTTTGCAACTTGTCTTATGCAATTAGAAATTTTTTATGCAACTCAAAAAATGTTGCATGCAATTTATTTTTTTAGTTGCATGCAACATGTGTAGTTGTATAAAACAAGTTACAAAAAACAGGTTTTTTTTACTAATGCATATGAAATTTTTTTGCCATTTTTTCAAAAACTAAAAAGAAAATTTCAAAAAATTGAAATTTTTATTTCGCAGGGAAATTTTATGACAGAATATTCCATTTTTATTTCTTGAGGTCTAAAATTATGCAAACATTCACTACCAAAAAAATTAAAAATTTTGAAAAAAAATCAATGGAACTTGGACCTAGTAGTGTGTTTGAGACCTTTATTGTCCTACTAACAAGAAGTGGCTAAAACCCAAATTAGGTATGAAAATTATTGATGTTTCTGTGACTACTACTTTGAGAAATAAACTAATTAATTAGTGGCCCCAATTTGAACTAATTAATTAGCTGGGTTTAGAGTTTAGAAGCCACAGTAAACTGGGACCAGCTGGTATTTGTGGAACAAATAGCAACCTGAATAGCTGGGCTCACATGCATGCAGCTGTGAACAGCTGCATGCTCTTTGCAACCCTCCAACAACACATACAATGAAATCCCAACGTCCACAAGCTGGTCCTCCCCTGCATTGCAAGTTTGTATCATCCACATGAGTGGAAACGAAATCACCTGATATCACACACACACACAAAGGGATCATCAGATGGACTTAATTAAGAGATCTTTGCTTACAAACACTAGTGCACACAATAACTACAAATCAATTTAATGTATATAAAACACCCAGGAGTTGTGATCAACTTGGCAGCAGCAAAGATAACAAGATCTTGATCCAACTTACTTGCAGCAGGCTCCTCTGATTGTGGGTGGTGGTGATGAATTATCATCTGGCTCCCATTTGTTGAAATTGCATGAGCCTCTTTAGACAGCGATACCTGCAACATAAGTTAGATCACAAATTGCTGATCAAAGCCAATTCAATGCAGCTCACAGTGCAATAATATATAGACTCAGATTTGCATACCCTACTATATACAAGGGTTTTAGGGTTTAGGGTTACATGCATACCCTAATATACATATTACTCAACACAATCTGCTGCATACAGCGGCTACTGTGCTATCATGGCCTTCTATATGGTATCGTATTGCTGTGAATTTGTGGATCATATTGGCGCAGGAAATTATATTAACACACAGATTTCAACGTGAACTCATGTCTGTTTTTTCTGTTTTGGGTACATAACTCATGTCTCTCACCTTTTCGTCCGTGTCCAGAATAATTCTACAGGTGACCGTGGACACCATCAGAAATGCCATCAGGATCGACATCGCCATGATACCTATTACAACATTCAAAACAGTCACCAAGCCATGATCTGATAAGTCCTTAGGAGATAGATTAGAGTTCTAGATGTAATTGATATACCCAGATTCATATAATGTACATATAGTTTGATGAGCACTTACTCACCTGCAAGAAATAGCTGTGGAAGCTGGAAGTGAGACATGATGGCAGCAGTAGTAGTAATAGTAGAGTCAGCTGCTGCCTTTGAGGTTGAAACTTTGATCCACTTCTTCACAGTACAGATGAATGAAATGGGATCCCAGACGAGCCAGAGAAAATGAGAAAGAGAGAAGAAAGCCAAGAGGAAGAAGAAGAAGAACGAGAAGATGCGTGCAATGCGAAGGAATGATCCTCCCAACTATGCAGACTTCCTCACCTTCGCCTCCGGCTCGCTTTATAAGCCAGAACCCTAAACCAGAATCGTCTGAACTGGCGGATTCGGTCTTTTTAATGAGCCTGATTTTGACAGATTTCTCTGACAATTCTCTTGTAAAGGGTCTATTCCGAATCATAATTTTATTAACAAGCTTTTTTCTAAAAGGGTCTCAGATTTCAGCATCAAGATATGATGTTCCAGAAATAATCCACACTAGCTAGATTAGATTACGTAATGGAATTTTCTAGTTCTTGCCCAATAACCAGAGGGTAGAAAACAACACAAAATCAGGGATGCGTGTTCAGGGTCCATATGCTGCCCCTCATTCCAAGGTAGAATCCTTCCCTTGCTGCTGATTCTGCTTGTAGGGGGATCAACTTTTCTGCATGTAGACCCCTTTTAATCTCAAGGAATCAGATGTACAGCTGATTCCACCAAAATGTGTCATTGCGAAGTGAGGGATTACATGGCAGAATCGGTCCTAGTACACACCTGGTGCAGGCTTTTCCTCTAGTTTCTATTCATTTATTGTATGTACTCTTGCACTTTGATTTCAACCTAATGTCAATTCAATCACATCACTGCAAGAAGCTTACATGAACAAAACCATATCATGGTTTCAGAGAACTTTCTGTGTGCGGGTTTATAAGAATATCTAATTATTAGATTTTATTTTTATTTATTTATTTATTTTTCAAGAATGTCATGTGAATTGATTTTTGTGGTGACCAATTTGGACTTTTCCATTAATTATAAAAATGGCACATGTCAATTCCATAACTGGTCATTAATTTATGAAGTTCTATATTGCAACCAGCTTATTAAAGATTGATTACAACATTGCATTTTAATCTTGTCCTTTGCAACCCCCACTAGTCACATATGATTGATTTTGCCACTAGAAGTGTCACAAACATTCACAATGACAGCTTATTAAAGATTGATTACAACATTGCGTTTTAATCTTGTCCTTTGCAACCCCCACTAGTCACATATGATTGATTTTGCCACTACAAGTGTCACAAACATTCACAATGACAGCTTATTAAAGATTGATTACAACATTGCGTTTTAATCTTGTCCTTTGCAACCCTCACTAGTCACATATGATTGATTTTGCCACAACAAGTGTCACAAACATTCACAATGATTGTGTGTAGGTGTTTATGAATCATCGACATCGATGTCGATTGTGATAACGACTGGATGGAGGATTTGGGAACTATCATGTGTCTAATCTATCTACATATTGTCAATAAACATCCCACATGACTAGAGATTATTTTTATGTTCATGGGTACACATATAAGAGAGACATAGAGAGTAGATTAAGGGGAGGTTACCATAATATTTTTACTATTCCAGCAATAATTAATTTTTAAAAAATTAGTGTTGGTTTTTTTTAATAAAAAATTAGCTGCCCACAATGTTGAAAATTTTAGAAATTCTATTGTTATTTAGTGTACATGGTTTTTTATTGTTATTATTCTAGGTCTACATGGCTAGATCTTTGAGGGTGCTGAAATTTCAGAAATTTATATTGTTATTGTTAGAGTGAAAAAATGATAAATAAATAAATAAATGGCAAGAAGATGCCGCACTAGTAAAGGTATTACAATCTTTTCAAAAAAAAATTCAAATGACATGCAAAAAAATATAGTGCAACTTAATGAAAGAAATTAAATTTCAAATTTCACTTCAACATAAATATTGCGTCAAGAAATGGATTACAAAAATATTTTAAAACTATTCTCAATTTTAATAGAATATTATTTTAATATTCTATTATGTCATGTAGCATACAAAAAATACCCTTCTATCTCACGTGCTTCATAAAATACATAGAATAACCTCCCCCATGAGTAGGTAGATAGTTGATCAATATTGTCCTTGAAAGTTTTCCAATAAATAGCTAGAAAGTAGATTTGGTAGGAATTTAGATCTAGGAAGTGCTTTTTTTTTGAGAAAAAAAACCATGACCATATACAAAATTTCATTATATAGGTTTTCCCAACATTGTTTCACCATCATGAAATGTATTTGTTTTTCTAATCAAACTTTTAGAATAGATTATTTAAGTATGGTTGAATTAATATTGCAAATCTACACTTGAAACCTATTTATGACTACAAGGAGGTTGTAATTACATATATAAAAGTCTCCATGTAAGAAAATCTATGCTATAGTCTTTCATGGACCTACTTGCGATTTATTTGCTTAAGAAAAAAAAGGCCAAAAATACAAGTAAAATCATTTCCCTAAAACCATCCCTATAAGTCATAATTACTTATTTTCCAAATTTTTTAAAGCTATTACTTTAACAATAGTTAAAAGTTTATGTACCCAAAAAAAACAACTACCTTTTCTTTCATTCAATTGAATTTTGGTGCATATTAAAATAAAGAACCCCAATTTTTGCACTGTGGCCTACATTCTCAAAATTTTCTCCATACTTTAACTACAATTTAAAATTGTGTTATAAAACTAATTTGTGACGAGGGTATTTGGGGGGGGGGGGGGGGGGCTAGAATGCATTAGGTTCATTTAGAATAGGCAGGAAATTATTACAACTCTACAATGTTCCACAATGGCCATGAGATAAGTTATTTCTAACATGAATTCATAAGGCATCCCAAAAAATTGTTAAAATAGTTGTACTTGAATCACGATTATTCCAAAATTTGTTTAATTAATCTAACTCATGATTCATAAATGATGTCCATCCATGGTAGCATCAATTATTGACCATTAATCATCCATAAAATCATATTTTTAAAAAAATATTCAAAGAAAAAATTAAACAACTTCTTTTATTTTTTCAATTTTGTTATGTAGTTGAAATGGTGATCATCCATAAGAACAGTTACCCAAATTTCATTATATATATACTTCAATATTCTTAGCTACTAATTATTGGAATCTTTTTTTAAAATTTGTTGTTTGGAAATTTTTCCTTGAGTACATGGAAAATTTAGGCCATTTTTTTAATATAATTTTTTTTAATGAGTCAAAATCATTTCAAGGAAAATTTTTGCAAAGTTTTGCTATAAAATATACCATTTTCCTTTACACAATGAAACTTACAAGAGGCTTTATGAATTCATCTATGTAACTTTGCAAACATCATTAGGTTCATCAACGTGCATAAGTATTCATGTTCATTCTTATTAAAACCTTAATAGTGTACTTGAGAACATCAATTTAACCAATCTAATCATGGTCTCATGAATCTCAAGCTCTCCACATCATACAAGATCTATGCGTTGCAATTTAATTATGTATAAAAAAATCAAAATCCTTAACAATTTTGTCATAATTGCAAAGAATGTTTTAAACTAATAGCAACTTAAATTTTCATCTTTGATTAAAGTCATTACAATCACACATTCTAAAAACATATTATTTAGGGAAGAGTGCAAGCATGGTGAAAGTAGATAGACAAACTTGTTTTCACAAAATCTAATTAAAAAATGAAACATATTTTGACATGAACACAAAAAAGCAAATTCAATATCTTTATTTTTAAAAATTCATTACAAAGAATTTGGGAGGTCCATTTCTTTTATGGTAAGTTGAATACAAATTTTGAATTTTTTGAATATTTTAACAATAAGTAGTAGATACATATGAAATTAACTAGGTGAATATGATGTTCAAAATTATTTATAGGTGAGAAGTTGGATATATTATGATTATAATATGCAAAAAGTTGAAAATACATACGTATATTTACAAAATTTGTTAACTTAAAATAAATAAATTTGTAATATTTGATGTGCCTTCATTTTTTAGAGTCTACTTAAATGCATACTAAACTTGAATTTTTCAATGCCATTGTCATAAAGTTAAAGAACACTTTTATATTCGTCATCTAATAAATAATATCCTTAATATTAGTATATTAAAGCTTATTTTATGGTTACTTTCATTTGTGTTCCAAATTAAATTCCAAAGTTGTTTATCTTACCTTACTTGCACCTAGAAAGACATGTTTAGGTGTGCCACCTTCCCCTACCCCTACTATAATGTAGATGATCAAACAAACATAACATTCCTATTGGCATGCATTTTGTGCTCCTAACTTCAACAAAATACAATAGCCTTCACCAACCTATATAATCACAACTATCAAAGTTCAAACACAACTTGGAAATGACTTTTCATTTCTAGGAGTTTCCAACTTTCACAACTAAACAAAAAGAAAATGTCTTTTGTCAAAAATCATATGGACATGAACTTTACTCATCAAGCTATTGCCAAAAAGCTTTTGATCATACTTGCCACCTAATGTGAATAGTGACAAGTATAATAATCTTCAAAGTGGGCAGCTAGGGAAAAAAAATCTACATTGTTCAAGGCCTTTCTTTGAGGGAATAACTAAAAGGATATATATGTTTTAAAAATAGTTTTTGGAGCTTTAATTGCTAGATTTTGGGGGTCAATGGGAAAAGACTTAATAGAAATCATAGGTCTTTATGGTCAGACCATCAAAAAGTCCTTGGAAGAAATGGTTTTGAACTTGGATTCAAAATGTAAATATGGGAAAAATGTAAATTGGGGGTCAAATACATGTCCAACATTTGACAATGAGTGAAGTGAGTGCAAACTTCAAGAGGGCATTTGGGAGAAATACATAATACTAATTTGCTTAGATGATATTCAAAGGAGACCTACTATCCCAATGTCCATGTGAACCACATGATTTCTGGAAATATGAAATAATTATAGTTCAATTTGCAAAGGAAATCAAGTTTGATTGAAATATTATATACGTTAATTATATACAAAACAATGGATAAACCTCAATGATTTTTTTGAATATTAAAAGGTTACACATCCCAAGACATATTCAATGACAACTAAATGTTATGGTCACTTAAAACATTGAATACTCAAAATTGTCCCAAATGAACACATTTAATGCATCCAAAAAGTTATATAACATTGTAACGGGGGCATTCCCTCCTAGTAATGTTTGGATTATCGATATGTTGACAAACATGTTCAATTAGCTAGAAATATTTAATGATGTATTAAAAATATTCAATGTATTAATGAATTTTTAATTTTTTTTGGCAAAGTAATATGCCATTAAAACATTTTGAATATTCCATTACTTGAACCCAATTGGTGAGGAGATTGAGACCACATTCAAGGTTTATTTGTTCTTGTCATGAATCTTAGAAAATCAAAATTATAAATCAATCAAATTCACAAATTCATTGACTTTAGTTCCCTCCTATGAGTATAGGTAGCCCTAGGAGATCTAAGTACTTTCAAACCTTGTTTTGCTATGGCATTTCACAACAAATGTTCAAAGGAAAGTTTTTGACTCAACAATGCCCTTCACAAAGCCAAAGTATGCATGAACCAATTCTTCACAATCGTCCATAATAAATGTTCATCAAACATCAACTTGATATTGTTTTTCTTCTTTGTCAAGTGTGTTAGTCTAGCTATTCAATTAAGTCCCATTTAGTTAAGAATAAATTGGGTTAGCTAAGTTCATTAATTTTATAAATTGAACTAGTTCAAGTGTGAATAAGGTTCAAAATATTTTGTTACATGGGATATAATTTCAAGTTGTGTGATTTCAAATCATTTTTGGTGATTTGAGATTCCAAAGCATAATGTTTTCATGTTTGTAAGTTTTTCCTTTGTTTTGCAATTTTATTTGATTTATGGTTTTTGTTATTTATATATTTTGGGCTTGGATTCCTGCTTGTAGAGGTGAATCATATTTTAAATCACCAAAAATCAACTAGTTGTTTTTGTGTTGCAACTAAGTTAGATTTGCTTAGCATTGAATTTGGTTTTCTTGTGTGTGTGTGTGTGTGTGTGTTATGCATCAAATTTGATTAACAACTAATGTTGGGTAGTTGTGTGTTGTTGTGTTATTACAATTTGTTTATGCAAGAGCTTTGTTTAAGGTGGAAACATTGTTCATTTAGTTGTTCGACAAAGTTGATGATTTTGACACAAATTTTAGTTTGAAATTTCTTTGGGAGTTGAACCAAAAATAGGGCCTGGCCTTGGAGTTGTGAAAAAAAACCCCACAAAAGAAGGCTCCTACCATTGTTGTAAAGGGACCCTTCTCTTTTACTTTCTATCTCTCTCTAATTCATTCTTTTTCCTCAACAGCAATAAAAGCAAATGATAACAAGGAGTGCCACTACTTGCAAGCATTGAAAGCTCCAAACTCACGGACCTTTGTTGTTCATCACAAACCAGGAAATGGGGGGGAACAAGGCGCAACCCCCCCTATTGGTGTCATTAGTGTAGTAACACAACCAAGAATAAAAGGAAGGGCGGGGAGGGCCCGCCCCTCGTTGTCCTTTTGTGGTGTAGGTAGTTGTTATAACAACTATTATTGTGGAGCTTACGAGGAGCAGGGGTAGCGAGGAGAAGAACTCCCACCATGGTTTTGTTGGTGGGTGGCAACACCTACAACAAAGAAGAAGAAGGAAAAGGAAAAGAAAAAGAAAAAGATGAAGAGAAGAAAAAGAATGAGGAGGGGGAAAAAAAGGGAGGGGGGCAAGCAAGAGCGTGGAGCTCCGCTTTGCCATCACCATTTTTTTTCAAGCTTTTCGAACCTACCAAGTTCAACAAGGTTTGGAGGCTTGGTTTGGAAGCTTGTGTCGTCCATGGAGGCATGGGATAAAGGGCTTCAAGGGGTTCACTCTAGGCCTCCCTTTTTATTTTTCATCTAAACCTAAACATTGCTAAGGGGGCATGTTTGCACCAATGTGAACCTACCACATAAGGGTTCCCTTTTTTTTTTAATTTTATTTTAGAAGTTTTCAAAAGGTTTTTTTTTTTAAAATTAATTTTGGAATTTTTCATCCACAAGGAAAATGTTTCATCCATTATTACAAAATGTGGGTGTAGTTTAGTAATACTCGTTCAATGGACCAATGAATTCTCTACTTCCCCACTAAGTCCCATCCACTATAACCAATGAATTCACTCATAATCTAGTGAAATCACTTGGCATATAAGGATACCTTTTGTTGTAATGATTTTTAATTCGAATATTCCATCCATCCAAGGGTTTTTTTTTTAATTTTTTTTTTTGCCTAAGCTAGTAATCAAACATTAGATTAGTTTGAATGTTTTAGACATTCTATGACTTGTGACCAAACATTTTTTTAGAAGGAAATCATTTATAATTAATTAATTATAAATAATTTTGGAATTTCTTTTGGGAATTCACTACGGTCACATATGAAGTTCGATTGAGGTGCTATTATCATTAGTGGATTTCTTTTGTGGATATTTACAAGCTTGCAAGTGTGTAGAAGTTTTGGAAATTACAAGTTTTGGAAGTCTAGAGGTTATTTCCCTTATTTCTTGAAGTAATTCCCAATAATTTTTTTAAACAACATATCTTTAACATATGTAATTAAATTGATGTGAGTCTGCACCATTGAGTTTCTAGTGAAAAATACTTCAAGTGTAGGAGCTTTCAAATCATTTAGAAATGGAAATTTTTGGAAGTGTAATCCAAGGTGAAAGGTGGTTGTGGTTAGTTTGTTTAGGTGTCAAACATTTGTTAGTTCAACATTGTGCTAATGAATCATATTTTTGCACCTTACAGGTGGTGGAATATCGTGCCATTAATGAACATGGAGGATTTGAATATTTGTTGTGATTCTTGTGTGGGAATCATAAAAGTGGATATTTGTGTTACATGATTTATGCATTTTCATTTGTGTTTGTTAGGTTGTGTTTGTCGTTTGTTAGCATGTTGGTTGGGTTGTCATATGCTTTTAAAGGGTAGGGGGATTACCAAGGTGTGTGCCATTCGGCTACAACCTAGGGGTGAACACATGCTTTCAAGTTGACCTTTTAGTAATTTGTGTTTAATATTCAATGTGAAATTTTAGGTGAAAGGTTATGTGCCTTCCTATGTGTGCCATTATTATTGTATTGAGCCTAAGATTTGTGGTTGGTGTGGTTAATGGCCGCGCATGGGACAAGGTCATCACCTAACCCTAATCACTAAATAGGTCCTATTCGATTCTTGATCTACCAAACATTGATTAAGTGTTAGTTGGGGTTTAGGTTGTATTGGGAGACATAGTTGGGGGTATGTTTAGATTTGATCACAAAAATGTCCCATTGCTTATTGTTGTGGTGAGACTAGGTTGATGACCAATAGACCACCTTATTGTGTTCACAATGCACTTTAGTTTTGTTGGGCTTATGAAAGTTTTTGTGGGTATAAACCCCCTAGCCATATAGGTGCAACATTCCTAGGTTCATGTTATGAAATTTATGTTTTGGGGGTTTGGTTAAGCCACAATAGGTTCAACATCCTTACACAAGAAGAAAAAACTTGATTTGCAACTGGTGTCTACGACTGTTTTTTAGTCGAAAAAGACATTTTACAACTAATTATCTAGTAGTCGCCTAAGACAAGTCGCAGATGACAAATAGTCGCATAAACATTACATCAGGATGACGTCATCAGATGGTAGATGAAGGCTAAATTTAATATATATTGTTTCATCTAATGGGGCCAGTATATACATAGTGTATATGGGGCATCATTTTGTGACTGTAAGTTGCAACTATTTTGGTGGATCCAACCTCCAACCATGTGGAGACACATGTTAACTATTGAACTATTTAAATTATGTTCCTTAAATCTTTCCAAATTTATCTAGGTCATTGGAGTCAACACATTGGGATTGTCACATGTGGTAAGACAATGTAAGATCAAGTTTTTCTTGATCTTGTGGGTAGGGAGTGGCCATGTTTTTTTTCTAATTAACTAATGGGTTATTGCCACATGGCATGGTTTTTAATATTTGGACCATTCAATTCCTATGTTTTTGATTTACAAACATGGCATTTGATTAAAAGGTTTGATTTTCCCAGATTGTGATATTGGATGATCTAGATTTGTCTAAATCTTATGACCAAGAAATTGCCATGTCTTTTGTGTTTGGCTAATCAAAATGTGCCACATGTCTCATATGAGCATCATGGCATTTAAATATTTATTAAAAACCCTAGATATATCCCAATCATCAGATGTCAAGAATGAAGATCTTGACACGTGTCGCATTTTGAATGGAATTTTCAAATCCGCCACATCTTCTAAAGATCGAGGAATAGAAACATGCCACATGGTGATGTTAAATCATTTGTAAAATATATTTTTATTAAAAAGGAATAATGGACCCTAATTTAACATTATGAATTGAGGTTAACATTTAATTAACAATGTTCTAGGGTTAGGGTTACCATCGCTCATTAATCACACACAAAATGGACATGGAAAATGCTTTCCATTGAACTAATAAAAATTCAGTGAGCACACTCACCTTAAGTTTTGTAAAGATGGAAAAATGTTTTGTATTGAACATGGGTTCCTACC
>Ga0116231_10011357_pt1 | contig 13740 bp, 19 predicted proteins | sample S1TSphgellanicum_2_FD_89695 | JGI IMG/M metagenome (GOLD analysis project Ga0116231, IMG submission 89695) | Host-associated microbial communities from peat moss isolated from Minnesota, USA - S1T2_Fd - Sphagnum magellanicum MG | ecosystem: Host-associated > Plants > Peat moss > Unclassified... | reverse complement strand
GTTGGTACAAGGAGGGTGTTGGTTTATAAAAAAAATATATTTTTTTATTTTCTTTTTTTTTTATAGAAAAAAAAAAAAAAAAAATGTTTTTTTTTTTAAAAAAAAAAAAAAAAAAAAAAAAAGGAGAAAAATTGTGTGCTCATTTCTTCACATGGCACATTGATTAGGGTTGACATTAAACCTGAACCCTAACCTGACCCTTTACCTGACTCAGCACCAGCTCAAAAGGATGGTGGTTTACTTACTTTACAAAGCCCAAGCAGAGTTCAGAGTTTAGAGAATGGCCTTCTTCACGGATGAAAGGAGGATGCCTTTCTGCAGATTCCAAAGTTCACGTTTCTCATCCAAAAGAGTGTCACTTTAGAACTGGAATGTTGTATCACTTGCTAGTGGATGAAATATGTGACCTGCCAGCGGATGAAATATGCCAACAAGCTGGTCCATGAAATATGTGACAAGCTGGTCCATGAAATATGTCAGAAGCCAGCAGATGAAATTTGTGCAGGTGGATGAAGTTTGTGACAAAAAGCTGGTGGATGAAAGGTGTGACACGCTGACGGATGGAATAATAATAATATGTGACGAGCCTATGGATGGAATATGTGAGCAGCCTGTGGATGAAATATGTGAGCAGCCTGTGGATGAAATATGTGAGCAGCCGGTGGATGAAACATGTGTCAAGCTTGTGGGTGAAATTTGTGACAAGCGTGTGGAGAATACATGTGATCAACCTTTGGATGAAACATGTAACAAGCCTGTGGATGAAATTTGTGACAGGTGTGTGGACAAAATATGTGAGGGGCCGGTGGATGAAATTTGTGACAGGCGTGTGGACAAAATATGTGTGGAGCCGGTGGATGAAATATGTTTCGGGCAGGGCAGCAGGAAAAAAAGTGTGAGAGAGCGCGCGCGAGAAGAGAAGAGAAGAGAAGAGAGAGAGGGGGGCGATGCGCGCGGTACTGACGCCAGTGTTGTTGAGCTTCTTTCTCTTGCGATTCGTGCAGAGGTTGCGCTCTCTTTGCAGTGTCTTGGGATTTACAGTGTCTGTCGATGGAGTGGGGAAGAAGAGGCCTTGCTGTTGTTCTTTCCACAGCTTTTGATCTCTCCTCTTGGTATTGAATTTCGCCTGAGAAAGCGCGGTTTGTAGAAATCCATTCAATTCCAGCAGGGGGTTGACTCCTTTGTTTTTTGCTTTTTTTTCTTTCTTTCTTTCTTGGGGTTGTTGCGGTGCTTGAAAATGCGGCAGAGATATGGAGGGTAGAAGCTACAGGCAGACACAAAGACGAGGATGGTGGAGTGGAGACCAGATGCTGTTGCTGCTGCTGCTGCATGAGGGTCTGCTTGGTTGTCGAGGGTATACCTAGTAGCGACGCAGAATTGGGCTTGATTGTGCTGAGGTTATCGAATTTGCGCGAAAGATTCGTTCTGGATGTCTGTTGCCATGTCTTGAGCAAACCGGAGTGAAGGAAAAAAAAATTCAGATCCAAGCATGTGGCCATCGACTTCCTACTCCTCCTCCTGGAGGTTTTTGCGGGGGTCGTCGTTCAGATCCTCCTTCCTCCAGTTGGGAGCAAAACCTCCTCCAGCTCTAATCCCCATGGACCAGCTGCTTCAATCTTCCTCTCCCAAAAGATCCCAGATTTCTCAGCAGCATGTCGGTAAGAGTTTCTTTCATCTTTCACGTGCCACTTCGATGAACAGGTTCTTCAAGTCATCGGTACTCCATTCCACGATCAAAGTATCTTGACCTAGAAATTTAGGTCAAGATCTTGGATCATGAAGTGATGGCAGCTCCTTCATCAAAGAGAATGAGACCTGCACCTTCTCAAATCTTGCCTGACAACTAGGAATTTGTGATGGAGTCCAGCTTCTGATTCCGATAGGAATATATCTGTGGAAATTGCAAGAACAACAGAAAGGAAGCTGCTTTTTTTCTTATTGTTGTACATGATTCTTGGGTGAAGTTGGTGGACCTGAAGCAGACAGAAGGAGGTTGGTCGATGTGGAGGAGCAGCAACAGCAGCAGCAGCATCAAATGAATGAAGAACAAACTGACCATCTGAGATCACTCTACTCCCAGCATCTCATGAGTGCTGCTTCTGCTTCTGCTTATGGTTTTGTTGGTCTTCTTATGGGCTTTGTCAACAAGGTGTGTGTGCTGCTTTTCTTCTCTCCTTTTGGTGTCTGAGCTTTTTTGTGATTTTTGTATGTGGTGATCTTCTTTGTCTTTGCCCATGATCTCTGAGACAAGGGATCTTCTTCTTGTGTGTAAAATGTGTGACAGGCAGTTCTCATGCAATGGCCCTATCCAAATTCTTTCCTTACATTACAAATGGTAGCATCAATTTTGGTTGTCTATGCAATGAAGGCTTGGGGTTTGGCAACTGTGCAACCGTTGCAACTCAGAGCTGCCAAGGCACTTTGTCCTGTGGTGTTTTTCTACAACACAAATGTTGCATTTGCTTTGGCAGCAGTGAAGTCCTTAAGTATTCCTGTATATCATGTTCTCAAGCGGTTGACCCCTGTGATGGTATTGGTAGCGAAATTTATCTTGGGTGGTGCACCACCGTCCAAAGAGGTTACTCTCTCTGTGTTGACTGTTGTGTCAGGTTGGCTCTCTTTTCTTTTTTGTGAATTGTGCTGTGCCCTATCCTTTGTTTTTATGTGAAAAACCTGTGTGCTCTCATTACTTGGAGCTGAAGTATTCTGATGTGATTCAACAGGTTGTATTATGGCGGGGATTGGAGACTTGAGCTTTGAATGGAGTGGCTACTCTGCTGCATTCATTAGCTGTGCTTTGCAAACCACCTACCTTTTGCTGGTTGAAAGATCAGGGAGTGAGAAGGGTGAGTTATGTGAATTGCTGTTGATAGCAACCACATGTCATTGGGTGATAATTCCTTACCTGGTCCCCATGATGGATGTAGAAATGCTTGGCACCCCTATCACAATGGATCTATTGGATATTTGTGATAGTAGTGGTCTTTCTGTTCTTACCATTTTTGATCTTGTGATTACTCAATTGTATGCAGGGTTTAACTCAATGGAGCTTCTGCTTTACAATGGCATACTGTCCTTGCCAGTGCTGATAGGGGTAATTTTTGCAACAGGAGAGGTGTGGGATGCTGCAGAGAAAATTATAGTGGAATCCAGAGCATCTCTCATGTTTCTGCCTCTTCTTGCTGCATCCCTTCTCATGGGGTCACTGTTAAACTACTGCTTGTTTCTCTGCACCCTTTGCAATTCAGCTCTGACTACCACTATTGTGGGCACACTCCGTAGTGTTCTTGGCACGGTACAATTTCTGATGAAGTTGCCTTTGAAAAATTTCTGTCTCTTTTCTGTAGTATGCTTTGGAACATCTTGTCAGCAGTGGACATTTGTGAAGCAGGTTAAGGATATTGACCCCTATCAGCTGAAATGCTCTATTCATCCAAGTGCTTGTTCCTCATCTCCTCCCTTGCCAATGGTGTGCAGGTAATGGGATTCTTTGTTTTTGGAGGGGTGAAAGCAACAGTGTTTATTCTTTTAGGTGTAACTTTCAACACAGCAGGTGGTGTTTGGTACACTGCCATCAAGTTCAAGGAGAAGCACATGAAGGAGAGAACTGTTATTACAGAGCAACACAATGGTTCCAAAGTAGGCTGATCAAGTGATGGCCATCTCAACAAACTTAAGGCCGTTGACAACAAGGTTTCTTTTCCTCCAACTAAAGCAGTTCTTCAGCATCAAACACACCTGCAAATTTGGGTCACAACCTGGAATCTGATAGCAGTTCCCTGTTATGTTCTTAGCTCATTCATGTGAATCTTTGATCAGTATTTATCATAAATCAAAAATTGCAATCCAAAGTAGGCAGTTTAGGGGAGGAGAGCGGTTTATTCTCAGCAGCAAGAGGTAGAAGAAACTGTACAAATTTAAAATACTGTTACTTTCCATTAAGATCATACTGTCAAATAGAAGTACCCCGAAAGCTCAAGGTACAAACCTGGTAACAGGCAACATTTTTCAGCTTGTTCATGCATTGATACACTGTTAGTATTTGAATCCCTCAGGCAATTGGCACTGCAATTCCACGTCCTTTATTGTAGAGATTGGCTTTTTCTTCAGTCAATTGTTTCTACCAGTTCTGCTTGACGAATCAAGTTGGATGAGTCAAGTGACATTTCCAAGAGAGAAGATTTATTAGCCTCCAGGATCTAGAGTTCCCAATAGTGCAACATCCATGTTCATTGCAAAGGTGAAGCTGTGGTCTGTGGTGTGATAGTGGGGATGATATTACTGTGGTTAAGGGCTTTGTGTTCTGGGTGAGGGATTTCTGTTTAGGGTTTAAGTGGCCAGGGTTCTGTGGGCAGGAATATGCCCCATTTTTAGGGGCAGAGTAAACCAACAGCCACCAGTCCACCTTGAGGGATGGAGTGGACAGGTTCTGTGCACATCTACATGCATTTACATCTACTTACCTAGGCAGCCACCAATCTTCTCTCCTACCTACTTACAGGACCTATATGTTACAGGGTAGATTACCAAGGTGAAAACCGACATCCAACACCAATGAGGTTCCTTCACAGCTAAGTCATAACAAGCTTGCAATGGATATGATGTGCTGGTGGCTGTCTGGTTCACTCTGGCATCTGTGTAAGATTTGGTAGGTATACAATTTTGGCTTGAATTGGGGACTAATTTGTGGGTGAAAGCTAGATATGTAGTTTCCTTTTCTAGCCTACTTTTCTTTGATCAAATTCTGCCTCATAAGTTACTAGCTGAAAAAATCAGTCTTGGATCCAATAACAGAACCAGACTGGTATGAAAAGTTTGAAAGTAGGCACACAAATACCAGGACCAGGATAGTATGTTCAAAAGTCAATACAAGACCAACGATAGTTTGAACCTGCCAAAAAGAGAAGAGCTATTATGCAATGATGAGTGGCTTGTTTGTTTGTCAGGAGCAAAGTATGCTTCCATGGTCAAAGTCTTCCATTCTCAACTTTTGCATGTTTAGATTTGTCCACTAGTGATTTGAAGCCATCACTAGATGGTGCCTTGCCATGAATGCTACACTCATGATCAAGTCTAGAGGAATCCAAGGGATGAGCAGTGCATGGAACAAGTTTCAATTGAGCTCTTTACAAAAACTTGCCTCAAGCTGTGCATCTAGTGTGTGGTGAAAGAGCGCAGGTTAACTCCTTGATGCTCTTATTATGACAGTTATAAAAGAGTTGGTAATGGTACCCCACAAATGGGAATGGAGAAATATTGTCATTGCTCCAATTTTTGGCTGTTGGGTTGTGCATTTTTTTGCTCTCTCTTCTCCAGCTTGTTTAGCATTTGATTCACATTTGCGAGTTCTAATTAAAACCCATATTGCAACAATAGAAGTATTTTCTTTATGGCATATCAGAAGAAAAATATAATCATGACCTAGGAGACTCGGAAAATCAATTGCCACTCATTCTCTCTACAAACACACTAAACTGAAACTCAAGAGTCCAAAAAAACTGTTGAAGAAGAAGAAGAACGGAAGAGGGTATTGTTTGGTCCTCATCATCATAATCATCATCATGAGGATGGTTCTCAATTGGCACCTTTTCAAAAATTATGAAAGACACCCAATTTAGTGGAGGAGAATTCCACGGCAAAAATGTGTATTGAGTATCAACCGTGATTGCACAATACAAATTGTTGGAAAATTGTATGAATATTTGTTCAGCTTTTTTGCATGAGAGAGAGAGAGAGAGAGAGAGACAGACAGACAGACAGACAGACAGATACACACACACACACACACATACACACGCGCACAAAGAAATAGAAATTTGACAGATACGGACAGAAGAAAATCAAGAAAGAAAACAAACATCTCTGACCGAAAAACCTCAACAAACAAGAGGAATTGTCTCAAGACGCAGCAGCAGAAGAGTTCGCCGATAGTTAGCATCGTGATGGATTAAAAACCGCTGGAAGGTTGAAGTACCCAACAGCAAGCAGGGATCGGCTTCTCTACTTCCTGCAATAGTGTTGGAAAGAATTGGAGTAGACACACGACAATCAGCGGGGGTGCAAAACGGATCTCTGTTGGAGGAAGAAGAAGAAGCTCTGGAATTAGGGTTAGGGTTTGGAACACTTTTTGTTGGAGGAGGGTGTGGTGTGTGTGTGGGGATTCGTTTGTGGGTTCGGTGGCGGTGCCACAATTGCGAAGGAGTCAGGCACGATTGAGGGTGGCACGCGCAACAAACGCAGGCGCAAGAAACGGAGAGGGATGGATTTAGACCCCCAGGAGTATGACAACTTGGTACGCACAAACAAACACGCACACTCTCCACCCCCTTTCTTCTTTATCCTTCGTGTGTTTTTCTCCTGTTTTGCAAGTCTGGACATCGTTAATTATGTTTGGATTTGCGACTCTTGCAAAGAAGAATTCCCGATCTGATCTGAAAAAGAAAAATAAGAAGAAGCAGAAGAAGAGGATAAAAGCTAGACTTTTTTAGTCATCCTTCTTCTACTTTTAGGGTTCAGAGCTTAAGACCTCCTTGTGAAGATGGGCATTCTGGTTGCCCGATCCTTTTGGGTAGCAAGGAACTTGGATGTTTACAAATTTTTGAGAAATGTTGGTCGTGGGTTCTCTCTTATTCTGGGTAACAACGTGTTAGCTTGTGTACTTGCTTGAGGTTTTGTACACGAAAACCAGTTGTGAGGGTGGTGAGATCAAAGAGTGCTATCAATCCCCATAGCATTTAGGTTTGATGCTGTGTCTGTTATCAAGAAAACAAAAATGTGTGATGTTTGATCTGGAAAAGGAAGCTTGGTGGTGGGGGGGGGCACTGAGCCACAGTTTGGGTCTGGAATGGGGACAGAAGGTCAGTGACAGCGAGGTGCTTAAGATTGTGCTTTCATATCTTGTGCACAACTGCTTCAAGGAAACTGCAGAGACTTTTATTGCCTGCTCAGGCATGAAGCGGACTGCAGACTGCTCTGTTGATATTGACAAAAGAAAGCGTATGTTGCCCTGCTTCTGACCTAAAGTCTCTTGGATACTTCAAGATTTGCTTGAGCTTCCATATGGTGCTTTGTGTTTGCTCTGTTGCTGTGGAAGAAATGAAGGAATTGAAGTATGTATATATTTGTTTCTGATGTGAGTGAGTGCATGCAGCAATTTACAACCATGTGTTGGAGGGCAACGTTTTGAAGGCAATAGAGCTCACAAATGAGCTGGCTGTTGACCTTCTTTCAACCAACCAGGATGTCCACTTTGATCTTCTCACCCTGCATTTTGTAGAACTTGTTCGTGCCAAGGACTGGTATGGAACTTTGTCATCCCTATCTTAACCCCTGCAATAGGTATATGCCAAAAAAATAAATTCATGTGTAATTCTTCAGTAGAATGTGAAAACCTCTTGCACATGAAAACCAGAACTGACAAGAAAGAAGTGATTGTTTTCCGTATTGCAGTGCAGGTGCATTGGAGTTTGCACAGAAAGAGCTTCGACCATTTGGCAAACAAGATTGCTACCGGGAAAAACTCCAAGTAGGTTATGCTTATTTCAATTATAGCTTTTGGCTTGACTTGGTGTACTTGGACATGATAAGGTTGATGGTTACATCATTCCATAACAGCAGATAAAATGGCTGAATTGTTAAATATTGAGAGGGTATCCAGAGAGATCTAAATCCTGCTCATGTTGCTGTTGGATCCATTGCCTGAATGGAGTTGTTGTTTTGGTTTTACTGATTATGCAGGATTGCATTGCATTGCTAGCATATGAGGAGCCAGAGAAGTCACCCATGTTTTTCTTGCTCTCAATGGACCACCGGCAGAGCGTGGCAGATTCTTTGAATCGTGCTATTCTTGGTAAGAGGGGGGGTCTTGTTTAAGAATGCCCTTTTTTGCTCAACTAATCCTGTTGGTGCTTCTTCATTGATGGATTGGGAGCTGCATAACTTTGCTTAAGTGGTGACAAGTGTGTCTGATATATGCAGCACATGCACACCTTCCAAGCTACACATCAATGGAGAGATTGCTGCAGCATACTACAGTTGTCAGGCAGCGTCTCAACCAAGAACTTGGGAAGGTAAAGAAACCCTTGTGGTAAGTCAGAAGAGACACAGTTTTTGCTCATGGAGTTATGTACATATAGACAAGGGGAATTGATGCAACAGTGAACAAAGATGTTTAATGCCACATGGGTTCCATCTTGTGCAGGATGGGCCACCGGTGTTCACTCTCAAGGCATACCTGAAAGGCTAAAGCAAACACAATGACTTTGCCTCTCATGGCAACTGGAAGCAACACAAGGTGGTGAACACACACCCATGGTTTGGAAAAGAAAGATATGGGGATCAATAAGGCACGTAACATGCACAACTCGATGCTGTTCTAGTTCTGAAATTGCACATATACTCAAAAGCACTGGAACTGAATTATCTTTTTGCATCTTGTCTCACTATTCACAACACCTGTAACATATTTCTTTCACTTTTGAATTGTTACATGATTGTATTGTTAACTTTCATTCTTAGTTCTGCAAGTGTTCATTGCTCTCTGGCCTTTCAGATTGCAGAAGCAGAGATTTGTGTCCGCTTTCTCTCCATCATCCTTTTACAAGGTAGAAGAGCCAACCATTTAGGTAGCTTGTACATCAATGTGTAGGTGTCAGGGCATGGTTTTTCTACCCCTTCCAAACACTCCCACCATGTTGTAACCAAGTGGCATTCAAAAGACTGGTTTTGACACTAATTCAGCTTCCTTGAAATACTTTTTACTTTGACTACGTATCGTTATACTCAATGTTGGATGGAGCACTGCCAGTTTCCCTTTCATATGTGGGCAAAACATTCACAATGTTCCATGGAATCAGTTGCATGCATGCTTCTATGCCACTCAAGTTCTCTTTAGTGATATTCTGGGTTTGTGTGATGAGGAACTCACAAGAAAGATGGGATGAAAAGCAATGGTTTCTTTGTCTTGAAATTCAAAGATAACAAAATTCCATGAAATCGAGTTTGTGGGAAGTAAATTGGCACCTCCAGTGCCTGAGACAGATGATGCAGAATGAAGAACCTCACCATTTTGTGATCCCATGGGAGTTAAATCATAACCTTATGAGAGTTGCTTGCAAAGCGCAGGACCATCATATTGATCGCAAATGATAGCTGTGACTGCGGACTTCATCAGTTCCCAACAGTAGCTGTAGATAAGTGGCCACCAAAAATTTGGGGCAGCCCATCTGCAGCCTGAGTTTCTGTCACATTTCTGGCAGCAATGGGAAAAGATTTAGTCATGATGTTGGCCTTCAAAGACAGCAAACTCTAGAGAGCTAATAGTGTCTTCAGTGAAGCTGCAGCAAACTTGTCAGGGTAAGCTTCATTTCATTTTAGCTTGTCCCAGTGTAAGCAAGCATCTGAGCCTACAGCATCGAGAGGCCTACATAGAGGGGCAGTGGCTGGGCCTCGGCACCCTCAACATATCCTTCAACTGCATGATAGAAAAAACCAGAGTCAAAATGTAGATGTCATTTCATGTTGAATTGTGTATGAAACCACAATCCACACAAAGCTCACAGTCAAACTGAGCTTATTGAACTGCAACTCTGATGTACTTGAGGGGGGTTGTCATTATAAAACAACTCAAGCAAACTCAAATCCTGAAGACAATGTACACTGCTTGAGCATCTGCTGGAAACTCTTTGCTCTACTTCCTGTGCGGACGTGATCCTGCCACTGCTGCAACAATTCCACTTGCCACAAGAGCCACCACTCCAGCTGCCAAACCTACTCCTATAATACCATCTGAAACAGCAAACCCCACTATTAAATCATTTTATTCAATCATACAGATCAATCATTTGCAGGTTGATTTGTGTCATGCAGCTATCAAAAAGACTTTTATAGTAACAAAGTGCAAAACAAGATGAGAAATTCTCAAGAAGGCTGTTCTAATTTTCAGTCGTCTGTCATCTGTCTTCTGACCTTGCAGCATAGCAATCTTTGACATGAAAAAACAACTGAGACTATGAGAAGATCAGAGTGCAAATGCATGGTTTTACCTTTTGCAATTTTATCTTCAATCATTTGCTTGAGAGCAGAGGCTTGCCGAAAGTCTGGGGAAATCTGCAGCCACCAAAACAAGAAAATGTAGTAAGGACACACAATTATTGGCAAACCTCATAAACCCCTAATCAATCATGAGGGCCTTCCTTTTCCTCAAAATATTTCTATACTACATTTCTGCACAATCCTGAAAAGAGCAGACAGATAGCCCACCTGCAGAGCCTGGTCGACCAAACTTCGGCTTCTTGCATACTCAGCAGCTCGAAACTGACCCACTGCAAGCAGATACAGGATCTCCCTCTTTTCTGACACTCCACCTCGGCCATCTGACAAGGATGCTGCAGATACACCAAACATATACTCACAGGCTGTGAATGAAACTGAAATGGGCATTCCCATCCTGCCATATGATGATTTTAATGTAGTGGATCTCCCTCTACATATGACTAGGAAAGATAGCAAGGTCTTGCAACAAATGATCAAAGGCAGCTATACAGCAAGCAATGCAACATTAGGGTTTCCCACCACCTATTCAGTACCATATTTGGCATTGTTACAGATCAGAAATCTGCAGTTGGAAGTCAGAGGAAAGCTATTGTTGACCCACAGAGAAAGAGAGAGAGAGAGAGATACATTATAAAATGAGGATTGTTCTACCTTCAAGCATAGCTATACCGCGCTGCACATCAGAGGGATGGTGTGAATGAACCAAGGCCCAGGCCAACCTCATTATGCTTTCATTCTTGTTGCCTGACTCTCCTGAAACCCCTGCCTTATTGTTGGCATCCACCTCACAAGTCTGCACATTTTCCCTCACAAGTCATCCCATTTTCTGCTGTCAGATCCGCGGCGAAAAATCTCCTCTGCTTCTTCTTCCGCTATGTCTGGAAAAAGAAGAAAAAGAGCTACAAGAGAACCTAGAGGTTTGCAGAGAAGTGCACACGAACAGCGTAATCCCCCAGAACAGATGGGAAAACTGTGAAATTGGCGCTGGAATCCCATGGTGGAACGCCATCAGAATCATTCCAGATGTAAGCGGGACGCAGAGCCGTTCGTGTGCGTAAGCGGCGGAGGAGAGAGCAAAGTTTCCGAAGATGGATTCTTCACGCAAGAAGAAGAAGAAGAAGAGTTACGAGAACATCACTCGCTCCCTCGCAATGAACAAGGTGTTGCAACTTACAGCGATCATCTCCGAATCTGTCCAAGGAAGAGTGTCGCCGCCTCCAAAAAGATTGCTGATCTTGTCGAGAAAAGATGCCGCCATCGCCCCCCACACCAAACCACAGCTAGAACACCAAAACGAATCCAAAAAGAAAAAAGACAGCGAAAAAAGTACGCAGCGAAAGCAAAAGAAGAAGATGAAATCCGCGAACGAAAGAGAAGTCGAACAATTCCTGAAATCGAAAGCTGTAGGCGATAGATACCAGGAAGGTTTAAATCCTTTGAAAAAACTCAAAACAGGCCCAAATCCTCCGCTGTAAAAGCTCTCCGCGAAAAAGAAACAATGAGAAAATGCAATGCAAGCAGAAACTCCTTGAGAATCTGCTCGAGGAGGCCGACGAATCCTTCCTTACTACGAGCAAATTGCGCTGCAAGAAAAGACCCTCCTCGCACCCCTCCTCGACGAGCGCGAGCGGAGGAAGACGAAGACGCCCGGAGAAACAACCGGTCCGATTCGACGCCCATGCTACCCGACCCGAGCACGATCGGACGAAGCCGAAGACGCCCGGAGAAAAAACTGGTCCCATCTGGCTCCCAAGCGACCCGACCCGTCCCGACCCGATCTGACCCGAAAATTAAGTTAGTAACATAGCAGCAAATTTGGGGTAGAAGGGAAAAATACCTAATTGGTCAATAACATAAAAAGATGGGTGTTTTTTCTTTTCTTTTCTTTTCTTTTTTTCCCCCAATTTTTATTTTCTTATAATTGATAACTTTAAACTAAGTTGGAAGATTTAAACAAGAATTATATATATATATACTAACCTATGGAATATATTAATCTATATAATTACAAAACAAGAATTTTTGAAAATGAAAGATAATGTATTTATTGTAAACATCAAAGGGTTTTTTTCCCCCTCAATTTGTAATAATAAAAATCTGGGGAATTTTTGAAAAATAAAATAAATCTTTTCATGGAACATTTTGTTTAGAAACAAAATTTGTGGTGGTATTTGGTGTAATGCTTTTGGGCTTTCTTAAAGGGCAACTTTTTGTCATGACATATTTTTCATCTGAAGGTGAAAAGTTAATGTATACAAATTGAATGTAATTTGTCTTTGATTTTCCTATTGTGAGGAAATTCTTAAATGCAAACATATTTCCATCCAAATGTGACTTGTTATTTATTTATATTTAAACAATTTTTTATTTTAAGAAATGAAAAACCTATGACACAAAACTAAATTTGTACATAAACCTTTATTTGCATATACCCAATTGTATATGGGTACTATATATTAGGGTATTTATATTATAAGTTCAAAATAATTACATTTAAAGAATTTGCATGGCATGGGGTTTAAGCTCCCATGAAAATCACTTAGGTTGGGTAATTTAAATATTTGTATTTAATGCATTTGCCCATGGAATAGGGTCCCCATGTAAATCACAAAGGTTACCAACATTTCATAGGCACAAGTTTAGGGTTTAGGGTTTAAGCATTTATGTGAAATATGGTCACATGAAAATCACAAAGACTACTACCAACATGTGTTTTGGGCACAACTTTAGGTTTTAGGGTTTACCCAATTTTGTGGAATCACACCCCCATAAGAATCACAAAGAATAGTAGCATGTCTTGGGCACACGTTTGGGATCTAGGGTTTAGGGTTCAAACACTTATGTGAAACAGAGTCACATGAAAATCCCAAAGATTACCAGCATGTCTTGGGCACAAGTATAGGATTTAGGGTTTAGGGTTTAGTAGGTTTGAACAAAAAAGGACAGAAGAAGGGAACTTAGGCTTGCAAATAGCTCCAGTATGAACAATGCATAGTGTTACTCATTTATCTCATGCCTCATTCATCTCATGCAGAGGAGATTCCGGCAACCAAAGCCCCATAAGGAAACATGTGTCCACATACACATGTTGTCATTTGATTGCAACACGCGTCAATATGCATCAACCCCACAAGGAAGGGAAAAAAACTCCGCCTTAACATACTCTAGATGGTAAATGTTCTACCATGTAACATTGTTAAAAGTCGCCCAATTAGGTACGTTGGAGAAAGACTCACAACTTTTCTTATTGGCTGAAGGAGTCTTCTGAAGCTTAGTCACACACAGTGCAATACACATGCATGCTGGTTTTGTGTACAGAGTTGATAGCAGAACTGATACTGCAAAATCTGTACATCTCAGCAGGTTTAGTGTTGTTGAACAAGTGGCAATCAGTAGTTGCTTGACAGAGCTACATGAGCACCACTGTCAATTTGACAGCGCATTTGACAATTGCACAGTAAGCTGTGAGATTGTATTGCTCATCCAGCTCTCTGTAAACTCCATTGTTGATGCATGTTGCAAACACATGACAAGCTCCTTCCTTACATCTCCAGATAATAGTCCCAAGGAGTCTGCACCATTGCTTGTCACCAGATCTGATACCTGCACTCCCACCCATCAAAGGTTTCAGCACACTGGTGTACAAATTCCAACTGGGTGAAACTGCAAACTCCAATTTCAGTTAGT
>Ga0116231_10011356_pt1 | contig 13741 bp, 7 predicted proteins | sample S1TSphgellanicum_2_FD_89695 | JGI IMG/M metagenome (GOLD analysis project Ga0116231, IMG submission 89695) | Host-associated microbial communities from peat moss isolated from Minnesota, USA - S1T2_Fd - Sphagnum magellanicum MG | ecosystem: Host-associated > Plants > Peat moss > Unclassified... | reverse complement strand
CCCCCCCCCCCCCCCCCCCCCCCCCCCCCCTAAAGTGGCTATTACATGGTCTATTATTTTCAACAAATAGTGTGGGTTTGTAGACAAATTAGGGTGTTGCACACACTATGGCATAATGAGTAATGATGGTTAAATGAAATGAAGCTATTATATGATTTGCCAAAATTAGTAGTGTGGATCTCAAAGAGAGAAAAAAAACCATATTGCAAGTTTTGCCATACTCAAACAAGTAGTGAAAGTTTTGCAAAAAATAGTTATAGGTACTTACATATTGACTAGTGAAGGTTTAGCAAGTAATTCACAAGTGTCAGAAACTTATGGAGTTGTGATGAGTTGCAGATGTTTCTTTTCTCATATGAGTGCATTTTATTATCATTCTTGCATGGTGCGGATCCAAAATCTCAATCACCTAATTGCCATCCAAGACTTTTCAAGGTCACTCACTTCAAATCCTCATTTAACATGGACAAATGGTTTATGATTGACAATAAGACAACTCAAATTATTAATTGAGCTCTGTTTACCCTTTGCACTCTCTTTGGCTGCCCGAGGATGGCTAGCAATTGAACACAATTGATGATCAACATAGTCTCTTTATGTCAGATATAATTCAGGTAAGTGAATTTCATTCAAGAGCATTTGATCAGAGCAAGATGTATCAATGTAGTGTAGATTGGATGAGAGAACTTGCAAAGCAAGTTGAGTTTCTATGTTAACACTTTGGATAAGGAATGAATGATACACCCCAACCAATATCCTCTATGTTTCTATGCCTTCAGCTTATATCAAATACAAGTGTTTGTCTCACCTGAGTACTGTCTCTAAATGATGATTCCATTTAAACATCTTTTCAATCAGTTTAAGAGTGCACACATAACATCACACAAGCCAATATACATATGTTTGACTCTTTGATAAGAGGTAAGAGTACTCGCACTAAATAGGTCAATGGTATGATGGTGTCTCGTAGGTTTCAGACTCACTGGATACTTCAAAATTTGTCAATTGTTCATTGAGTAAGGCCTTTGAAATGCTGTTCACTCGTTTAGTTTGGGAAAGAATCAGGCATATTTCATGTGTTAGATATATTCAACATCCATCTAGAAATCCTTATTTAACTGAAAAGGAGGACCTATCCCTAATCTACCTTGGAGCACCCATCACCCTTATTTACAAAGGCAAGTTGTTTGAGTAAGGGAAGCACACGAGACATAAGTTCTGAGACTTTTTCCGCCCTCTTGGGTTGTCTGTTGGATTTGTCCTCTGTGGTGTTATCAGAGGTAACTGGGCCAGGCAGTGCATCAGGTACCACCACTGCACGAAGAGCCATGTGGCAATGTGCAAGACTGCTGTCCAAGGAGCTTCCTTGTGGCCATAGTTTGATAGAGGAACCACGACTTCCAAAGCAAGCTACCACCAACAGCTGAAGAATCTGTAGCAACCTTGTGAGCACCAATGGATTGCTGGCCACTGCATTTGTTTCAGCCAGGCATGAAACTTTGGTCAATTCATCCACTAGCATTTTCTCTGCTTGATTGAAGTGAGTTGGGATAGTCAATTTCTGTTGCTCATATCCTGCTCGTAATAGCAGTGGCCAAACCAACCCATGTGCCCGTGTCAAGCTATCCTGCCTCAGAAAAGTAGCCTCTGTGATAGCTACCTGAAAAGCTGGCACATTGCCTAGATATTGTGCTACTTGTGAAGAGGATGCCATTGCTTGCAAGAGAAACTCCCGAAGTGTTTCCATCTGTGGATCTTCCCCTGCTTTCAAAAAGAGCTGCAGTGCAGTCCTGAGAATCCCAGTCTGCAAAAGAGTTGACCCAACACTGGCATTCCCAGGTGCATGCTTGAGCCAGAAACACAAGCTTTGGAGCACCATTTCAACATGCTCAGCCCATTCATTGCTTGAATATCCACAAATTAGCTTATCCAACCGCTGCTCAAGAAAAGACAAGTTCAAGGACAGCACTTGCCATAAGGAACGCCTTTGATTAGCAGATCCACCAACATTGGAACTCAAGTTAGCCAAAACTCTTAAAGCCAGGTGCTCCCAGGCTCTGTTTTCAGTTGTTGATGTGCTCGCACCATCTGTATTGACAACAGCCATGGCCAAGGTTGCAGTCACCAACTCCCTGATCTGTGCCCCACTGGTTGACACATTTGGACTGCCGGTAATATGGTCACAGAGGAGTCCAGCATAAAGCCTGGCTATGCCTATTACATTGACGCCTTTCTCTTTCCCTATAACCCTCAAAGCTTTCAGTGAATGAATCAGATCATCAGTGAGCCGCAATTCCTCCCATACAACACCACTGCTCACAACCTCAAAGGGGATGAAACTCGTAAGAGCTATCACTTTGCTGATAAGTTCCGACCAATCAGCAACAACGTTGGTTTGCCGCAAGAATTCCTCCCCTGCTCTTGCTACAGGCTGCGATTCAATGCCAGGTGCTTCAAGGGGTTCCCATACCGTATTATCATCGTCCAGTTCTGCAGCCATCTCATCATTGCCAGAACGTAATTCCTGGCCTCCAGTGCATGGCTGAAGCAAAGACTCTTCTATCTCGTTGCGGCCCTCCTCCAAAGAAGGTGGCTGCTGCTCGTCCAGCTCCGGAACACAGAAGGATGCCAAAAAACGATTGAGAGAGTCTCTGTCATCACGTGGTGCCACGGCAAGCCTCCGTGCAGGTGCTTTCAGAAACACGCAAGCACAAAGAAGCAGCAAAGCATTCCTCCCCGCATCATCAGAGCCAGTAGCTGCTGATGGTGCTAGCGGTGCACTTACCCCTTGTTGCTCAACCTGCGTGGCAACTAAATACCTGAGACCAGAAATGAAATTCAAGGTGATAGGGAACTGAAGCTTGCCAGTTTGCATCACATCCGATCTGTATACCAGAGAAAGAGCCACAAGACCTGTCGCTGGCACTACAGGGAAGTCGAAGCACAGGCTGCTATACGCCTGCTCTGCCGCCTGCTGCTCCCCTACCTCGTCAGCTCCTACTGCAGCTCCCATCATAGAGAACGGCGGCATCGGATCTCACCTTCCTCTCACTCCTTGCTGATTGCCTGATCGCAAGATCATGAAGCAGCTTGGACGATCGCGCAAAGATTGTAGTCTTCGTTACAGAATCGTTTTGCTGTATTGCGCTCATCACCGCGCTGATCTGCAGGAGCTCGATCTAGGGTTTGTGGGCGGACAAACTCCTCTTGCACAAGATTTTGCCCGCACAAGGGGCAGAAGTGAAGAAAAATTTCCAGTGTTGGGCAGGTATCAGCTTCTGAACATACAGGCTGGTACTGGTATTGGATCTTTCTTTTAACTTTCAGACCTACCAGCTGTGTTATGGTCCAAGGCTGAATCTTGGCTCAGATGTGGCAGGTAGGTATATACCTGATATTGAAACCAATATTGCATTTGTATTGAACTGGTATTACCTCAAGTACTTACCAGGCAGGTACCATTACAAGGCTGGTATTGCATCAGGTCATACTAGTCTGGTTGATTCTTTGATACCAGCACCAGTCTATATACCAGGGTTCCAGCTTCAAGGGCATCCCTGTATGTAGGAGTTGATCATATGTAGCTGCTTGAGTTGGGCCATCAAGAGGCATAAGAAGCTTTTAGCTTATGTAGACATTCAGTTATCCACACCTAGATGGATGTTAGCAATAGTTTTGTAACAGAGCAAATCCTTTGTAAATTCGGGTTGACAAGTCATTGTCCTGATGCAGGAAAAGAAAACCAGTGTTGACATGATGGAATGCATGACACTGCTTTCAATGCAAAGTCTCAACTCAGGTATATAGACAGTGCGTACATAAACAGTACTGAAACATGCTGCAAACATTCAAGAAAAGCAGTGCCATTGCAGCAGTAACCCACAAACAGACCAACAGTGTACAGTTCAGAACAAGTCTCTAATGTCTTAGTTGAGGAAGATGGGAACCCCTGTAAACATCAGGTTCATAAGACACAGCCAGTCAACAGTTTACACTCTTGAAAATCCAAAATCTAGCTATTTACACCTAACACAAGCCTTGAAAGCAATCTACCTTCTGACTAAAACTGGTCATAAAATAGCTAATGAAATATGCTGGCAGACACTATTGCACAGATTCCAAGCATCAATATTGTAATGGCTGGTACCCTCCTAATCACCTAATAATTACTAGTTGTCCACCATCCTAAGCACAAATTCTAGCAGAAGAACTTATACCTTCCAAAAAACATCAAACCCAGACTCCACTATTGAGTTCAGAGTAATCCATTGGTATGCAATTGATTGCTCACTTAATCACAACACAATATTCTCATAGGTACTGACTGACCACTTATTAAGGGCCATCCCTAGGGAGAACTGGGGACCAAAGTACACATGGAATGTTTCAATGACAGAAACACTAACCACGACACCCAGACAGGAAGATACCACCACAGAAGAAAGAGATGATAATGTAGAGCACCACCACAATGACACAAATCAAGGTTATCCTGCAGACCACAGAACCCAATAGTAGAGTTAGTTGTCATCAGATAAGACAATCTCCAGGCAGTGATTTCCAGAATATTTAAGTTTGGTTACCAACTAGTTCTTTCTGCACATCTGCTTTCCTTGATATGACATCTGCTTTTTAGATTGATGGCCGAGAAGACCACTCCCACAAGCAAGGTCCTGTTTGACACACTAAGAAACCTGATATGGATGCAATATTCAACAGTGAACATAAGCACCGGCTTGATGACTTGATGCTCGCTGAAATGGTGTGAAACTCAGACTGGGATGCCTACTTCTGGACAACCAATTTAGGCAAATACCACGTGCCAATTGATAATATTGGTGAAGAGAAGTAATTCTGCTGAACACATAAGGCACTCCAAGGAGACAGAAGCCCTGCCTGGAAGATACAAACAGCTTACTGTGAGTACATAGAAAACTTACAAAAGCTTGGCATTCTCCATCCACATGGCTTGTCGTAGTCGACGTGACTGCTTCTTGAAGTGGAATGCATTGTCCTGGATTGTGGATGTCTTGTCTACTAACAACTCAATGCGATCACCTCTGTCCAACACCTTGTCAATATTCTCAACCATCACAGCCCTCACCTGCAGCATCATCTTGGATGAGTTAACATTTGATTCCAACAAAGCAAGACTGGGCAAATGTAGAAGAGCAGAAAAGGAGTGAAAAAAAAAAAACTTCAAGGAAATGTCTGGACAGACTGGAATACCATACTTCAGAAATTTCTCCTTTGACACGATTTATGGCATCCACATTAGGTTTACTTGAGAAGTACTCCATCTGCTGGTGAAGCACTCTGGAGAACTCATCATTCATTGCATAGGCCAGAGCTGTGAATGCCACTCGCCCATAAGTTTTCATAAATCTCATGTGAATATCCTCGAGGTATGCAAAGGGAATTCGTCCTGCAATGACAGTGTGTTAGACAATAGAGTCAGCTACATACAGGAACTAGATCATCAGCCCTTTAACCCAGCAAGCTAACTTGAAGAATTGCACAAATGACACTGCACACAGGTGTGGCTACACCACGACCATTTCCTCCTCACCGACATTTGATGGCCCATAAAGACCGACCTGCCAAGATTAACGCTAAAAATCACTTAAGCCAGTGACCTAGAGAACCAAAAGAAAAAAGTTCAGCTAAATCATCTATGCAGGAACTGCATCCCAATCGCTATGAACTACTCTTCTACCACAAAACCCTCAAATCCAGTCAGGTAAAGCAAGCAGTCGGGAATCAAACTTAACAAGGGAAAACCCTACAAATTCAAGGCTTACTTCCAAACGTGTCGCTGGCCATGCAAAGGAAAACCAGGCCATCTGCCTTCATGATATGGAAGATGTACCGATCTTGGGTATATGAAACACGGGTGTCTCCTCCTGGCGGTAACTTCTCCAAAATGCGACGTGATATTGTGCTTGCATTCCCTGATGCCGCACTAAACTCCGCCAGGACTACCGTGCCTCTTGCTACCAAAGCATACAGAATCGTCATGCTTCCGTCTTCCCCCCCTTCTTCCTTCCTTGCGACGAAATCGAAACACAGATTTACAAAGAAAGAAGACTACAGTTCCCCTTACCCCTCTCGCGGTTGGCTGTCCACGTTCTTTACAGCTTCTCTTTAGTTCTTTCTCTCTCTCAGCAAGCTAACAGCATCCCTCTTACTACCAGAGAAACAGGTTCCAAACCTACTAAAACCCTAAGTCCCCAAACCCTAGAAAAACAGCGACCTCCACAGAGAACATTTTTGTTTGCGTTATCTGAAAAGAGAGAAAGCTAATGATGGGGGTACCACAATCTCCGAGAAGAATTTACCTCGAAACAAATGATATGCAAACTTCAAATAGACCTTAAAACAAACTACGACCTAGGTATACGCTTACTACAAGAAAAACAAAAACAATAAAGCAAAGGTGAAGAGGAGGCAAAAGGAGGAGCAAAAACTTTCTCGTCTGCAAGTATTTCCCGTGTGAGATCCAAGTGTAGAAGCAAAACAAGGAGGAAATTCGACCACTGAGGCCTTCAAAATTGTACACAAGAAAGAAAGGCTTCTCACAATCAAAGAGCAAGCGCAAGCGCGGGAGCGAAGAGAGAGAGAGAGAGAGAGAGCGCCACGAAAGTTCTGGAGTGGAAAACTTGGAAATGACATTTTATTCCCCGTAATCGACGGGAAGGCGAATCTCACTGACGTGTCGCATGCTGATTCGTCTTTGAGACGAGCGTTATTTTCTGATGACGAACGACCATCGTTTCGCGTTTCCGACCTGGTAGGTCGGTAACCAGTGAGTCCTCATCATAGACAGAAAGGGCTCTTCATGGATGAAAAACGATTACTTCATCCGTGTGAGTTCATCACTGTCAATGATAAATAGCACTGGCAACAACGACACTTTGCTGTGCAGCAAACAAACACATGAGGAAAAATCAATTGATTGATTTCATCTAAAATTGGAGGTCTGTTCTACAGATTGACAAAAACCAACCAGTGTATCAAAATCATTTAAATTTATGTTTCTAAAAGAATGGATGAGTACGAATGTTCAAAAAGCTCGATCAAAAATGTAAAATTCAACCCATCTATAGAAAATGGGTGGATGATCTAAGTAAAGTTCAAGAACATTTTTCATTTGTGAGACTTCCATCGTGTTGAATGTAAAAGAGCCGTTAGACATATTGCCATTCAAGATCAATCTTGCTCCAAACCTTGGGCTACCTTTGTTCAATGATGCACTTGAAGGTTGCACAAATATGATAGTTCTCACACCATAAACATACAATCAAACTTCTTGAATTGAGATTTGGCTATTTGATTGTTAAAAATTCAACAAAAGCAACTAGAACATAACTTTTTCATAAAATTGAGTCTCAACCATAGTCAACACAAATTCGATAGTTCTCACACTATAAACATACAATCAAACTTCTTGAATTGAGATTTGGCTATTTGATTGTTAAAAATTCAACAAAAGAAACTAGAACATAACTTTTTCATAAAATTGAGTCTCAACCATAGTCAACATAATTGATTGGACTCAACAAAGATTTTCCACAATTTTTATCATAGCAAGATAAATGTTGTCTTGAACATCTCCATCAATTTGAAATCACTTATCATAGGAATTCATCAAAAGGATATTGAGATTGTCGCAATCAAACTACTGAAAGATTTCAATGCATTCCTTGATGCTCTCTTGTGAATAACTCCCATTATCAGTAGTATTAGTATGAAAAGTTGACTAAACACCAATTGGAGAAACATGCATATCATTTATTGAGTTAACATTGTGATAACCAAATGCTGTTCTATTTTTTCGGGAATCACCTCAAAAATTATGAGGGCTTGGAAGTGGAATTAGGTGGTAAGGTGGAGGTGGTGAATAAATCAGAAATGAAAATGATCAATAATTAGAGGCAAAAGGCATTTGATGCATCATAGGTTGAGGTGGTTCATAAATAGAACATGAAAATGGTTGATAATTTGAAGGTAGAGGTGAAGGCATTTAATACATCACAAGATGAGGTCCTTGTTGTAGTGGTGACACTTGTTGCAATAGTGGCACTATTGTGCACCCATTGAAGAGTTTCAAGTTTCAAATGAAAGGTTTTGAAAATCCTTTTGAAAACCCTTGAGCATAAACATGAGCTTGAAGAGTGAAGACCAAAGGCCTCTACGCTTCACATTGGGCAAAATATATAAAAGATTCAATGTTGATTGAAAAACCACCATGATGCCTTGCACAACTTATATTTTTGAAAGTGATCATCAAAGGGTTGATGTTTTTCATTTTTCAAAAATGGTTGATAATCAATTATAGAAAGTGATATGTTCTCCAATCTTAGTTGTGAAAGAAAATAATCACAATCATTCAAATTACCCTTAATGGTCAAATTTGACAAGCTTGTCAATTTGCACCTTTAGCATGATGTTCACCTTCAACATTATCATAAGTTTTTTTTATTGCAATTTGATAAAACTTTTGAAATTCAAGTTGATAATAATGATCATAATCAAAGTGTTGGACCCTAAGAGAGATACGGTAGGGTTGTCATAAAAAACCTTATATTTGTTGTCTTATGTTTCATAAGGATGTTATTATTGTATTATAACAATGTCTTACGATTCTTATGTCCAATTATAGATTGGATTAACTATGTAGGAACTTGAGTAGCCTACATACAATTTATGGAAATAACCCAACCATTCCTACTAGTGATGTCACCTAGAACATTTGCATTTGATGCCATTTTCTTCATTCAAATGTGGATTGTTCCTTCACCAACATTTATCCTTTTTAAAAACTAGATAAAACTCCTAGAGTCATGTATTGGAGGCAACAAATGTGATCATCTAAAGCATTTGGGGGCATGTGCTCAATTAATGTGCACCATGTGCAAATAACATCACAATCAGGAAAGATTACAAAGGTTGAAAAGTGATGTCCTAAAAATGTGTCATGTCAACTTTTTATTGTTTAAATAAATGATCATCATATTTGACATCAAATAATGTTCAAAAGTACTTCACCATGGTTACACATTGTTAGCAACATCATAATTAAAAAGAAGATCATTAATTATAAACTTGTGATTATTGTGAAATAGTAATAAGCAAAACATATTTGCACATTTATACAATGAATAACTTAATGAAGGTTATGGTTCAAAATAAGGTATTCATGCTCCTAAATTATTACAATGACCTTCCATGTAGCCTTGTTAATGCTTAAATTGTAAGATTTTTCCATTGTTGATTTGAACACTTGTGCACTTACACACAAAAAAAACATGAGGACAAATGTTGAATCCCACTATTCTTCACCAATGTTAATGCAACTTGAAATATCCAATTAAAATATAAATAAATATTCATGAGGCTTGCAATTATATCACCTTTCATTAATCTTCACCGCCATCATGAAAACAATTATTAATATCTAGCTAGATTGCTTCAACAAAATGTTTTCAATATTGATAAAAGTATCCATTTTGATAAGTTTTCCAAACATCAAATTGCCTTTTTCATTTAATTTCACCTTTGAGATTCACTTATAGGTTTCTTCCATTCATCTTTTGAAGATAGCAAAAAGTTTTTCCCAATTGAAGATTCATCATTTAACATCCAAATATATGAACAAATGTTAGTTTTTGAATGTTTAAATGTTCTTTTCACCATTTATCTCACCATCATCATTGGAATTGCATTTTACATGACATATTACAATCCACAACACGTCAAATGAGTTCATCAATATGCATGCCAACGTCATGATTTTAATCACCAAGAACAGGCATTGACAAGATTTAAGTGTCCATAAAAAAATTATGATCAATATCTTGATCATTTAATGTTGGAATAAAGTTAGTTTCCATTGGACAAAAACATTCTTTTATAAAACATTGTACTTAAATTGATGTGCCCCAAACTCCTTAAGAGACCCAAAAGTGGGTCCCATAATGAAATAACGGAAAAAAAAAAAAAGGTTGGGGCATGCTCCTTAGCTCGTAGCACTTTGGGGGTAGGCCATCATGCTAGAGTTCTATAATGGGACTAGGATGAATTCAGAAGTAAGAATTCAAAATGAAATCAACCTGGGTGAAAACACATTAAGGCATTACACTTTGAATGTTTAGGAGCCCATTTTTCACATTAAAAAAAAAATCAATAGTAGTTTATTCCAATTGATATATGCAAATGATGAAATGGGATTCATGTCAAGAATGAACTCATACATCAAAACATTATGTTAAAATTTCATGGTCAAATCTTTGGTATTCAATTTGTTATGGACTTTTAAAGTTGTACAAAAACACCTGTCCGATCAAGGATAAATTAAATGGACTCAATACACCTTGATATAATGTCCTTTATGAATAAATGATTCAATGGTAATATAATATTGTGACAAATTGATATTAAATAAGACAATTTGAAAAGATTTGATGATTAAAAATGTATATCAAGTATGAAGCTTTTGAAGGAAGTCTTTCATTTGTTGAAAATAATGATTTAGATGTTCATATTTCAAATATAAGATTATCATAAAATAAGCTAAAGATGCTTAAATCCTTATGGGAAAGTATCTTATAACACCTTGCCACATGACTTATTTGATTCAAAGTATCTTGTTTTTGCTTGTTTTTGTCATACTTTCCTAGTGTATTTTATTTCATAATGGACTAAAAATGGATTGTCATGATGTGTCGTTTTTGTTCCACCTTAGTGTGCTTTCACCCACCTGCACAACTAAAGAAAGAGGGTGGTTTGTGTAAGTTGAACACAAGTGGTGTGATAGATTTAGTAGGGACAACCTTAAGCATAAGCTTTACACAATCCCTAACCTTTGGGTAGAAACACCATTCCCCTCCCTATAATATACTCTGTGATTTTCTGTGGGGCTACATCCAAATGACATTTTTTCTTGGGATTCCCAAATGGGAATCCCAAAATTGGGACTTTCATTGTCCCGAAATTTTGGACGTTCATATCTTCTTTAAATCAGGCATATTTTTGAGAATAAGAAGGCAATATCTTATATCTTTCAAAAAGATCTTTCCAATAGTGTATTGCATGCTCCAATTAGAGATCATTTGACCCCTATTCTAAGGGGATTTGAGAATTTGATTCTTGAACTTTCTTTTGATCATAATTCATGCTTATCAAGTTTAAATGAACAATGCTAGGGCATTTTAACCATCTAAATTTCAAGAACTTTCTAATGGTATCTTGGGTGCCTGATTTGATATTTTTTTGCCTTTCCAATTAAGGCCTTGAACATTTGGGACTCCCACACAAGTGTAACTTCCAAAGTGGGAGTGCACCTGGGAGTCATTAGGCTCCATCTCTTGTTTTTTCCTTCATTTTGTGAAAGTGTGTTTTACACTTGAACACACTTTCTTAGCCTCATGGGACCTTGCATTCCACATTTAGTTGTGAACTCGATGTTAAGGTTGCGACATAAATTGTAATAATTGTATCCATAATGCAAATATTAGGATTAGTTATTTTAAAATATTTATTAAATCAATAAAAACAATAACATTTTAAAAAAACAAAACAAGATTTCCACAATTAAATTTAGAAAATTGATGAGAACATATTCATCTTGATAAATGGCCACAAATTTTAAAAATCAATTGATTATTTTTTTTATGTGAAGAAGTGACACTACTATAAACACCTTTGATGTGAGTGGAATCCCCAAATTAAAAGAGTCAATCATAATTTCACCTATACATCCTCTACACTAATGTTTTCCACAAGCACCTACATTAATGCCAATACGAAACATAAATCACGCTTCCAATTATAATCTACAAAAATCACAAAAAAATTGCAAATGTTTTAATAAAATTCACTTTAGTATAATGTTCAAGAGTATCATACTATATCAACTACATATCATAGGCCTTCAACAAAAATGGCAAAAAATTAGAAAAAAACCCTTGAAAAACACATTGTTAAATAAACATGCATAAAAAATCCAAAAACACATTACACCATGCATAAAAGTCAAACATGAAGGTTGTAGGATAGTCAAAATATAAACAAGGTTATAATAAATCCATCAACAACACACCATCATGTTATAAGTAGGAATACAAATTTGTATTCAATTTGTATTCTTCTTTTAGCATCTTTCACATTTTTGGCTATATGCTAAAACTCAATAAAGAAATTTGGCAATTTTTTAAGAAAAAAACCAAAAAATAATAATTTGGTGACTAGAAAACAAAAAAAAACACATATTTTTAGCCACTTTGAAAAATAACTTAGCCACTAAACAAAAACCAGGGGCATGATACACTATTGAAACTATGAGTGTAACACGTTATTTACATGTGTGTGCATTAGTCCAAAACAAGAAAGCTAGAAAAGGTGGCATTGCCTTGTTGGTGGATCCAAAATGGGCCAAGCTTATCACTAGATTATGGTAGGCCATGGTGAACCAACACCCATTGGATTCTTATTATTACTCAAAATCCAATTGTTATTTGGTGTCACCTTGGTAACCAATTATGCAGGAAATAGGATTCATATGTAGGTAGGTAGGAAAATAGATAACTATTAAGTAAGTAAATGGTTTATACATATGTACGTAAGGGTGGTTTTTACTACCTAACTATTAACAACCTACTTGTGAATTGTTAGTAGGTAGGTAAAAAATTAAAAAACGCCATGGAATTAATTAGAAAACTAAAACCCAAAAAAAATTGTTTTTTGACCACTTACCATTCATCCTTCATGGTGCACTGATGGGTGTTGGTTCACTTTGGGGATATTATAATATGGTAGAAAAGAGATAGGATAAAATTTCGTTTTGTGGCAAATTAATGGTGGAGAAAGAAAGGTCAACATTGGAAGGGTTGAAGCTAGCTCTAGGTCTAAAGGAGCTATGTAGGACCATTCATATGGTATGTGGCAAATAGGATAGAATTAACAACCTTACTGCTAAAGTTATCCATATGCCAACTTTCCTCCATGGTCAAATTTCTTGTAGTACCAATAGTTGTACACATTGAATGTGTTTTGGTTTATGTAATGCCTTTGTAAGCAAGTATGTGCTCACATCTGACATGGCACAATATTCATATGCTACTTTTTCACCAATCACCTTCTTTTTGACATAGTGGTGGCAGATGTCAATGTGTTTTGTTTTGTTGTGATGAACCAGATCTTTGATGAGTGAAATGATTGCTTGATTGTTAGTGAAGATCTTCATTGCTGACAATCAATCAAAGGTTCCTGGTGTTGTTTGCCAATCACACATCCTTCATAGAATGACAACTTTTCTTTGTTATTTTTTAATGACATGCCTTCTATTAGATTCCATTGCATTAGTAACTTCAGATCCTCTTCATTGAGATGGCCCAATTGTTCATGCCACAAATGAAGATTGTCTTCTCCAAGACCACATTTTTCTATAACTTGAATGCGTTCCTTTATAATTTAAACGTGATTTCTATGTTCTCCTTTGTGTTCAACTTAGTTTTCTCCTCTCCAAGATTAACAACTTGAGTGCATTGTTTTATGTTCGGCTTCATTCCAAAACCTCTAAATTGAACACATTTTTTTGTGTTCAACTTGGTGTTGCATTCACTAGTAGAAATCAGCCAAAATGTAACCAGTCAATTTACGACTACATGCGACTTATAGTCGTTTGCGACTAGATTTGAGAATATTTGCAACTACAAGATCAACTTTCAACTATTTTGGTCAT
>Ga0116231_10011354_pt1 | contig 13745 bp, 8 predicted proteins | sample S1TSphgellanicum_2_FD_89695 | JGI IMG/M metagenome (GOLD analysis project Ga0116231, IMG submission 89695) | Host-associated microbial communities from peat moss isolated from Minnesota, USA - S1T2_Fd - Sphagnum magellanicum MG | ecosystem: Host-associated > Plants > Peat moss > Unclassified... | reverse complement strand
TTTGTTTATTTTTTTTTTTTTTTTTTTTTTTTTTTATTTTTTTTTGGGTATATTTTTTGTGTTTTTTTTTTTTTTTTTGCCAATTTTTTTATGTAGCCCACATTGACAATCATCTATAATAAGAATTCGCCAAATTTAGCTACAAGTAAGAGAGAAAAGTAGAAAAATTGATTCAAAACAATTTTGTGGCAACTTGCTGAAACCCATTGTCTATATATGGTGATTTTCTAAAACAAATTCCGTTGAAATATGGCGAGTTTGGTGCATTTTTCTCACCAAAATCCTTTGTATAATTGGCACTGGATTTATTTTTGGTTGCCAAGTGTTGAAAATTCGCCAAAAACAAAAGAGAAAAAAAAGCCCTACTCATCAAAACAAGAAAGTGAAAAAATGTAAGGATATAGTTCTAGAAGTATGGTGCAAACTTGGTGGAATCGGCAACGGCTTGGTTTCAGAGTCAAAAAGTGGCAGCCCAAATTTCCAATAGACTTTGGCTTAAACCCAAGCAAGGTTTTCCCTTTCTCTTTTTGAAACATGAAAGCTCATGTAGGGTAAAACTTGTGGGGTTGGGCTTTACACTTCATAAAAATAGCAAGAGTTTTTAAAACAAAAAAGGTTTTTCCCATGATATCCATTGGGCGTCACTTGGAGGAAAAATGATAGCTTGCGTTTTGGAAAATTGGGGCATTATGTTTTTTGAAATGCCTGCTTACATATTATGCTCTATAAGGTTACTTGGAACAACATTAAACAAGTTTTGCATGTTTTTACGAGGGTTGGGTGGGTATCAAAACTTTCTGGTACTTGTTGGATCCGGTTTTCACAAAATAATTTACAAAAAGATTTTGGTTTCACTTTTAATTTTTTTTTAAAAATCATGCATTGAAGTAAGATATCAATATTTTGAAAAATTGGATCGTTTTTCACAATGTTGATTCTCATAAATTTGATAACAATTATTTATCATTTGAGGTTCTCACAAACTGGTTATTATTAGTTTGTGAGAGGGTTTAGACCGACTACCTAAATTTGATCTTTTACCAATTTCAAATTATTACCAGTTTCCACATACTACCTAATTTTGACCTACTATCTACATAGTACCTTGAAAGCTTGACTTGCATAATGGGGTTTTACCTTACCCATGTTCCAATATTTTATTTTATTTTTTTTGAGCTAGTCCTCACCATCAGGTTTTCAATCATGGTATCATTCAAAGGGTGTTTGAGGTATTTTGATACTTGCCCAACACTAGTTGTATCAATGTTGTGAAAGTGCCTGGTTAGTTGCTTGCTTGGGGGCAATTCCAATTTTGGGTACTTGGAACTTAATTGGAAGTAGGTTTTAGTTGTGGAATTGGGTTGGAATTGGAATTGGGGTTAGGTTAGGTTCTAAGAATAGGGTTGAAATCTAACCTCGGGTTCTAAGCTTTCAAAAAGTGGAATCGATTGTAAGTGTACTTCCTAAGTAGTGTAAAAACTGAAACCAAATCAATTCATTTAAAAATCTAGTTTCGGTTTTATTCTTTTGTTTAAGGTTTGGGTGGGTGTTTTACGGTATTTTGGTTTTTTCTTCACTCTTTTTATTTTATCTTTTCTTTCTTCCTCATTCTTGTTTGTGGTTGGCATTGCCCTCTTGTTTACATTTCAAAAACAAACAAACGAATAAATATGCATTGGTTTTTTTGCATGGCATTTTTAGTTGTGGATCATTTTGGTGAGCTTCATTTTTCACATTGGTGTACATCTTTTTCAAGAGTAAATATCTTTCTTTTTCCTCATATTTTTTTCTTTTTAATTGCATCACCATCATTTTCTTTTTTACTCATGTTGGTTGTGATCGTCTAGTTATTGATCTTTTGGTTGTGGTTTTTGGTGCTTATCATTGTTGCCTTTTTATTCATTCCTCCTTGTCCCAGTTCTTGCCCGCTTATAATTGTTGCTTGCTTTTTAGCTCTTCCTGGTCCCAATTTGTCATCATTGTTTGATTTGATAATTTGTTTGTTGTTTGAGTTTTTCTTTTAAGATTTAACTCCATAAAGGCGACATTTTTTTTCAATATCGTAGGTATTTGCACAAAGTTACATTACTCTTATTTGGGCATGGACAATCTTAAAATCCTTATAAACATATACAAGAATTGGCCCAATGATGTCCATGTTAGTGATTTTTCATCCATGGATAAATTCATGGACATGAAAAACACCTTAATGGACAAAAATGAGGATGTAATTACATCACTTGGGCTAATGAAGTTGAATGAAAGCAACAATAGGGTTTAGGTGAGTTTTTTTTTTTTTTTCTTGCATTTTTCAAGTCTTTTTTTTGTTCAAGTTTGATTGTTGTGTTTGTCAAATTTGATGTAGTCAATTTGTTGTTTTTAGTTGTCATAGGTTTTTGAAATGATGTCCGAAACAAGGTTGTCACTTTATGGCCCAAACCTTAGGAATTAGATGTGATGTAATCTAAAAATTCGTTAGATTCAAAAAAAAAATTGGTTCTTCCTTGTTATGCCACTTTGCATTGGAGCTTGCTTGGTCTCTTGAATTTAACAAAGTTTGGGCGGATATTTTGGGTGTTTTGGGGCAAAAATTGGGTCAAATTTTGGGGGTTTTGGAGTGGGAGGTTGGAGGGCAAAAATAAGGCAGTTTTTTTGGTATGAATTGGAGAGTGTTTGAGATTTGGGGATTGTTTTGAGCCCAAAAAAACGAGGGGTGCAATTGGGGGTTTTTGAAAAGGTGATTTGGAAGATAGACTGGAGGGTTGTTTTCAGGCAAAACGAAATGCATTTGGGGGTTTATGATCAAGAGATTATTTGGAGGGCAAACTTGAAGGTTGTTTTGGGGTTTTGAAAATTGAATTCAATATTGGCAAGATGCACATTTCAAAGTTGGCACATAAATGCATGAGACATGAAAACATGAAACCAGTTGACATTAAAAAATTGGTACTTGTCCATTAGAAATTATTAAAATAGTTTTAGAACTTCAAAGTGGATTAATTGTGCTTATCGACCTTGTTGAAGTTCTATAACAATCTAAAAAAAATTATACATAAATTTTTTTTTGGATTTTTTTGAGGATGTTTGATGTTGTGAAAACTAATCAAGAGGTTATTTGAAACCCACCCTAACCTACCTTAGAATTAAGATTTGGCTTGATTTTCAAATTAAAAAAAACTTGAAATCGAATTTCTCCTTGCATTAAAAAATTGGCACTAAAACCAATTCCCAATTTTATATTAAAAAAACCTAACCATAATGGAAATTAAGTTCATAAATGGTTTTGGAACTAAAACTAAAGGTTCATCCTAAAACCTAAGAATTTCACAACACTAGTTTTTACTTATGTTGTAGAAATTTGGGTCGTTTAAATCCTATTTTCTATGCATTTCCTTGGTCATGTTTTTTTTACCAATATCTTGAAATAACCTCTTGCATGATATTGGCAATAAAAACATCATAGATGGGTCATTGTATGTTATTGTTCTTACTTTTTCATTACACCTTCTTTTGCTTTAGTTGATAGCAAGTCATTAAGTATTAGCAAATGCATAGATGGGTCTACATAGGTCCATGTAAAATTTCAACTTTTGAGCTTGTTGCCTTTTTAGAGAAAGAGAGAGTATGCGAATGATGTGTAACTCAAGTAGTTTTCATTTGGTCCCCACATTTAAAAAAATGTTCACCAAGTGTATTATTGTGAAATGTTGAATTTTTTTTTCTTTTGGGGAACTTTATGAAACATTTCCTATTTAAATTTTTGCTAGTTTCCATATCTCTTTGAACATGCCATAAGGGTAGGGTAGAAAGGCCTATCGCCAAACAAAGGTCGGTCACTAAACATCCATCTAATGTGATAGTGGGCCTATGTGCAAATGGGTCAAAACACATAATTAGGAACCAAAAAAGGCATCAAATGTTAGACATAATTAGTCAAAATCAAACATTTATTTTTTATTAGCATTTAAAATCATAGTAATCATGACAAGTTAGTCATTTTTCTCTCATATGAATGTTAAAAAATTTAGAGTAAAAATTCACTTGTTCCAATTTTAAGTTTTGGTTTTAATTTAAAACATTTGAAAATGTACACCTATTGCATCAAATGGAGTCAATTTTGCAAAGGACTATCAAAAGGACTCATATAATAAAAGAATTTTCATTGAAAGAAATATAGATAATAAGAACATATTAGCCACACTCAAAAATCACTCATAATTTTTAAAATGTGGAATCTAAAATTTTAAAAATTCAAAGAATGTTTCAAAATTGCTTTAGAATTTCAAAGCTTCAAGAATCTTTTACCACATATAAATGGGTTATAATGTACATGATGTATGAAGAAAAGTTATAGCTTAAAGTATAATAAAACTAAAGAATGTGAAATTTTTATTTTGATGATGAGTTAAAATTTTGATCATTTTTCAAGATAAAACATTGAATTTATACGGAATCTACACACTTTTAAAAATTCATATTTATTTAGTAATGACTAACAAAAAAATGTGATGCATTACGGAGCATTTAAATATTTATTACAACAAGTTACAAAAAAATTCAGTCAAAATTTCATTTGCATGTAAAAGATTTAAGGTTTAAAAAAACTTGCAGTTCTTTTCCAAAGTAATCATTTTGGCTCCTAATTATAGGTTTTGACCCAAACAGAATAGTTTTTATGAGTGTTCACCCTTTAGGCTATCACCAAACGCTGGTTTCAAAATAATTTTTATTTAAATTTTTTAATATTCTTGACCATCCATCATGTTTTAATGTTCGATATTAGGGATTTTGTTGGCCATGTTTGGAAAAAGTTTGAATAAATTTACAAGGGACCTGTTTGGTGATGGGTGATTAGCTAAATTTCATTAGGGAAAAGGGGAAACATAAAATATTTTCAATGTTTGGTTATAGGGGAAAATTGGGCCAATTTTGCAAGGGCCCCATGTTTAGTGTGGAAATAAAAGCTTGGTGATAAGCAATTGCACTAAACAATACATGGAGAAGAAGTTTTGTGATGGGGTCTACAATTCATGGTAAATAACACACAACTATCCATATACAAGGATTAGGGTTTACATGAATCCAAAGGATACTCAAATCCTTTACATTAATTAGGGAAGCCTTTTTAATTTCCCTCTAATTTTGTGCACATCCCATTCCTCCCAAAAATTACAACCACCAAATTCACAAGGTAATGCTTTAAGTTTACATATGTAATTCATTCTTACAAATATACCAACAAAACTTAAATAATATGTGAGAGCTTTTAATTTGTGAGAGAGCTAACCTCAAGTCATTCATCAAGGTTTTGAAAGCATATGGGCTAGATTAGCACAAGCCAAACAACATAAAAGGATCAAAAAACTCTAGATTAGAAACACAAGTCCTAGTAGATCAAACATAACAAACTTTGTAACTTACAATAACCAAAAAAGAGCCTTTACAACTAGATTACGAAACTTCACACACTCGGCTAGCCAAAGAGGAGCTACAAGAGCATGATCATGAACAATAAAATCCTAGTGTTGTCAAAGAAGAAAAAGACAATTAAGATTCAAGGGTGGATGCAAGGGGGCATCTAAAAATGGATGCAATAGATGAACTTCATAATAAAAAATTCAAGACGTTTTTGTACTATTGCTAGATATAGAGTTCTATAATTCCTAGGTATAGTATAAGTAGCCATAAAAGAGGTAGATGTTTTCAAACTCTAAGAAATCATAGTTTGTTATACACATTTATTGCTTGCACAGAGACAACTAATCAATATTTAGTATGGTAAAACTTTGAAGAGTTCTATGCATTGATGACAAGTTCCAAACAACTAAAGGCATATGCATTTCACACTTACATTGATCTTTCACATTTTCTTCAAAGTTGGTCGAAATACAAAAGATTTAGGTTTGGACCTTTTGTAAGGCTAAACCAAACAAACCCAAATTGTTGGAGGTTAGGCTTGTGAGCTCTAAATCATGATGTTGTTGAATGTGCTTTGTAAGAAGTGAAATGGATTGGATGATGAGCTTAGCCAAGAAAAGGAGAATGTCCCACCATCTTTTGGAACACAAGAACCATCAACAAAACAATGAAAATCAACAGATCCAATCCTATCAACACTAAAGGCAAGTGGAACACCCGTGCATCGGAGGAGGCCATGGATGTAGTTGAAAGAGAGACAATTTCATTGAAGAAGGCAAGTAGGCACTAGAACATATCATTAACCTTGTTGTCTAATCATTTATATAAAAAAAGAAGATCTAAAACAGCAGGACCAACAAGTGTATTAATAGAAAAAAAAGATCTAAAAAAATAGGACTAACAGGTGTATTAATAGCAAAAGAAGATTGAGTGATGGTTTCTTGGGTTTTGGCTATGCAGGATGTTGGGCTATTAATAAGCTTGCAACAATTGAAGATGAAGGTGGTAGAATTCACCCAAACAAGGCCAACACCTTTCCAAGGAGGAGTACCAAGGACCTCCTGATGGTATTGGTTTAAATGCAAACATCTTGAACTTAACATTCATCAAACTAAAAAATTGGATATCAATAGAACTCAAGGATTAACAATGAAATCATGTTAGACTTTTTACCAAAACCTATAAGCCCTGTACAATAAGCACAACTATGTTCCAAAACATATATGTCATATCTGGAACTCTAATGAAACAAGCATCCAAGCAAGAAAATAGGCAAAAGTTAGGCTTTTAGTAAGACAAGGTTTTCAATAAGTGTATAACACCATTCCCCAACCCAAGGAATGGTTGACTATTAATTGTGTTGTTAACACAACTAAGACAACATTGCTAAGGGTTTACATTTCCAAAGGAGAAAGGATATGAAATGACTACATTTAACTTTGTAAACCAAGGACCTCTATGGCTATGCAATTAGAAGCATGGATGAATGCATTTCTTTTCAAATAATTCCTCTTTCTTCAAAAGGTCAAAACTAGGTGGTATTTCTCTCACAAATAGGCATCTCCTCATCTTCAATGGCCATGGATCCCATGTCACCCTTGAAGCAATTGAGCAAGCATAAACATTCGGGCTGGATTTGGTTACATTACTTTCACATACATCCCATGCACTGCAACCTTTGGACGTAACTTGCTACAAACCTTTCAAGACTCTTCTTAGAAAGGAAAACAAAACACAACAATGGGTAAGTGCACAATCTAGTAGTTTATTTTTGGTAGTACAACTTTCACAAAATTCACAATTTAAAAAAAATAAACAATCCATTGTCATTAGTGTAATCTTTAATTATTTTAATGTCAATCACTTGTGAAACCTTTTAGAACTAGGTCAAAACCCATGTTGAAACATATTGTTGTTAGTTGCTATGGTGAAATTATTTTGAAAATCCTAAAAAAATAACCTATAAAGTCCATAAGAATAAAAGCCCATTTAAGTGTTCCAATTATGTACCCATGGGGCACAATTTTTTTGAGAAACCAAAAAAAAACATCATTTCAAAAGGACTTTTCAATAAGATTTCACAATTAGCTTTATTATTTCATTCTTCAACCCATGTTTAGTCACAATAAACAATTTGGAGTGGAATTCAATATGAATTCTTCAATTTTTTAACAATCCAGTCAACTTACCATTCCAATTTTTTTTCAAAAGTCCACCATTTATAAAGAATGCATTACTTTAAAAAATAATTATGCAAATGTCTTCATAATCAAGTTGTTAATCTAGAATGAGTCATCATATAATGTGTTTAAAATTAAATCATCCACCATAAGCATTTAAACACACAAATATTTGCAGAAATCAAGCTTGTGACACAAAAAGTGAGCCACTTTACCTTGCATTTACCCCAATGATCAATAGGAATTACATAAAAACATACAAGATAGTTTTGGTGAGATGGGTGGACAAAGCACTAAACCAATCATTCCCAAAAAAAAAATCATCTCAAGGTTCAAAAGTACAAGGATTTGGCCATGTTGGACCCTAGACCAATGGATGAAAGAACAAGGCTAAGTAGCTTATATACAATAGTGAATCAAACTAGACAAGAGCAAGATGATGATTATTAATCAAATCAAGAGGAGGATGGGGAGATGGAATGGGCAAAACAAAATGTTGTAATTGATCAATATAACTTCAACTGCAAAACCTACAACTTATGAATCTATGCTTAATAGTGTGGCTCAAGATTAGCCTAGGTATTATGTGAACATGCCTATAGTTTCTACAATCACTACAAAAAAATTGCCACAAAAAATGCTGCAAGTTAGCTTAGACTTTTAACTCCACTAAAATCATTATTTCCTTCATATGGAGTTTTGAAAAGCTAGAAAAAGAAAAAGAAAAGCCATGGCTCCTCTTTCTTTCATTTTCTGGCACTTGCTTGGTTATTCTAAAAGCACACATTACAATTTGGATTTTTATTTTTATTTCAAACTTAGATCTTAGTTGTTGCTAATGCAATTAAATTGCAACAATTTTAAATTTAAATACCCACAATTTTTCTCCAATTCACATTTTTCATACTACATTTCTTAATGCACATTTTCAGAACAAATGTGTTAAAACCTTGTGTAGTCATAATTGGTCATGGCTTGGCTTCTTTGTTCATGTTGCAAAGTTTTTTAGTGTTTAGAGTTTTACTGTTTTTTTTTTTGCCAAACCCATTTAAACCCATTTTGCATTAAATCAATAGAGAATGTGTGCATGCCATTCAATAGGATAGTTTTTTTTTCTTGATTTTTGTTGCATGGAAACTGGTGTAATATTGAGCAAAGATCATTAGAATTTCTATTTTTTGTAATTGGGTTTCATTTGAATTGGGAAGTTGTGGCTGTGCTGGGGAGTGTGAAGACTTTGTGAAAAGTTTGTGAAGTTTAGTGATTTGGGTTGCGAAGAAAAAGTTGAAGAATGGACAAAAATGGGGATCATGTGGAGGTTGTTGATTGTCCACCATAGAAAGATTATAGTGGGGACCCACCAAAACAAGGTTGAAAAACAACCTAGGACCTAAAACTTTTACTAGTCATATGAAACATATCCAATAAGGAGATGGGTGGGGAACTTGAAGGAGCACCTAGCCTAGAAATGTCTCCGTGGCAACAACAACCTTTCCATATGGTAGTAGTTTGAACTTTTTCAAGAGCTACAAACATGAGCACAACGCCGACAAAATAGGGCCTTGAAAACCTTTGATTGACCATGCCATGTTAGCACATCAATGAAGGAAATTATTAGCTTATTGGTGTAAACACCCAAATAACTCTACAACAAAAAAGATAAACACATCATTAGGATGTTGATTATGGTATAACTTGGTTTTTTGTCTATGTCACAATTGTTATGACCACTCTTTAAGAAATGGTTATTCACAAGATTATACCCACTTGAATGGGATCAATGATGACAACATTAACCAGAGTGTAAACCCCATTTAAAGTGAACACAATATCGACCCACTAATGTGAAGATTGGAAGGAGGTGAATGGGAAAACTTGTGTTTGTTCACACAAAACATGAAAACCAACATCTTTAATATAAACATCCCAAGTAACATTATTAATAACAATGTGTTCCCCTCTATGGGCACACCATAAAATGTGTATCCCCATCAAATATATAGGTTGACCATAGCTACAATATTGGATTAAAACCCAAGTTGTTAAATGTAAGAGGTATTATATGGTGTGCATTGTTAAAAAGGATATGTCTACAGTCATGCAAAATGTCAAAATGAATAGGCTAACAAAGAACCAATCATTGAAATTTAGTCTTACACATGATTTGAATCAAGCATGATGATCATGAAGATTATAAGACATATTAAAAATGATGTTAAAAAAGGAATGTTCATGCAAACAATCATAAATGTTCCTGTAAAAACAATTAACCCCCTTCTTTGAAAACTACTCTAGAAGAAAGATGCACACTTGTGCTATTACACATGAACCTTAAGTGGGCTTGGAAAGGAAACTTTAGCTACAAACCCCTATAGCCTTAAATAACAATGGGTGGTGGTCTTGTAAGAATTTGGAAGTAATAATTGGGCTCACAAGCCCCTAATTCCCCATGTAGGTCACCAAGGCAATGGCCTTGGTAAAAATAAGACTTGCACCCCCTCTAGAGACGGAGAAAACAACATGTTGACATATCAAGGGAATTTCCATACACTTTAAAGAATGTGAACCCAAAAGTTTCTCAAAAACTTGAATGAAGGTTGAGTTCAAAGAGGCCAATTGGCACTAAAGTTCTAAAAGCGAGGGGAAAGAACAAAGAATTGAATAAAACCCTTATAAATAATCTCAAAAGTTTTATGAACATCCCCTAACTTTGGAAGCACCTTTACATGGTGCAAATCCTCTTTTAAGGCCTCTTGGAGAAAGGTCTAAATGAAGGAGTGAGAGCCAAATGGAATGACCAAAGCTTTAATGCCATTTGAAAGGGTGTAAAACCAACAAAAAGGGAAAAATTAACACACAAACTAAAAGGGGACCAAGTAACATTGTTATTTGGCTAAATCATTGGCCCACCAAACCCAATTGGGAAGCAAAATGAATGAAAACATCATGGACAAAAAAGGTGAGGTAAATAATGTGGGTGTCATTAGTCACTAAAGGGAACACACATTAAAGAAAAGGTTTGTTGGCCTATGTAAAGTTTGGAAACAAATGAAGGCAAAAAAATGCCCACCTAATGGATTTCATTTATGAATGCAACCAATGCAAAAATTGATAATGGTCAAAATTTCATGAGGGGAATGATAAATGAAATAGAGAAGGGGTTGCAAAGAAGGAAAAGTTGGGACAACTAATCACACATTGCTTGAAACTCTTAAAAGACTATGTTGAAGGCATTGGGAACATCCACTTGCAAGACCACTCATTCAAGGGTTCATGTCCAAGGTAGCTCAAATATTATGCACCATTGTTTCACATTCATCCTTAACGCAATGTTGAATTGATGGGGGGATAAGTGAATAAAAAATGCATCATGAAATTGAAAGCAAAAGACCCTACTAACCAACCAATGTAACCCTTCACTTATTGCAATCAATCGAATGCTTTTAGAAGGTTTGGCCAATGCTAGTAGTTGCACAACACCAAATATTTGAGTTACATTCCCAAGGATATGATTTGTAATAATATGAAAACAAACCATAAATAATTGGAGAAATTCACTTGTTTAATCCTTGGGGTCAAATGAATTTTGAAGGTGTACAAATACCATGTTAGAGGGGCCACAAGTGGATAAATGAGACATGTGGATGAAATTTTACTTGAAAGATTTGATGTGTAGATCCGTATATGGCATAATCCATCAAGGAGTGTAGACATGGTGAAGAAATATATAGGGGATGGAAAGCCTCCAATGTGTTAATAGTTTTTAATGTCTAGGGCCAAAGGGAGCAAAGGTTTTAATAACATGTTTTAAAATATTCTCCAATTCACCCTAGGGTGAAATTATGTCCAAGATGGTGGAAAAGGTGGGAGGGCTTGGGTCGGCAATATAAAATGGGGGGTTATTTTGAAGGTAATGTCACATCAAATACTTGTGCACAAAATAAATGTTAAGCACGGAGCTATTGCCAATCATCATAATCATGTCCTAATTTTTTATGCCATGTTGTTCCCTTTCAAATGGGGAGGAAAATACACCAATGTGGGAATATAATAAATAAATATCATGCAATTATGTCAAATGGGTTTTGTGTCAAACAATTTAAAGGAAAATGAAATGTGAATTATACCTTTCATTCAAAGAAATTAAGATGCATGAATATACGCATAACTGAATGAACCCAAGACCAAAAACACCAAGGGAGTCAATTTAATACTTAGGCGTAAGCCAAGGGGGAAAAAAAAAGGCTTAAAGGAAGGTGGGGGCAACCTTGCTGCTTAAAGAAATGGCCTAAAAGGCACAACATGTTTGATGATGAACCATGCCATGATATATAAATAGGGCCCCACAACCCAACCAAGGGACATCTTGTCAAGAAAGGGCACAATTCACACTCCTACTAAACTACAAGCACAACACACCCTAGTTGAATGGGGTGGAGGAAGGGGGACTAAAAAAATTGGGATAACAGAGAGGAAAGAGGAAGGAGGCAAGGTTACAAAATATAAAACCTAAAAAGGTGGTGGTGGGGGGGAGGCAATTTTGGAGGAAGGGGAGGGGAAAGAGGAGGAAAATAAAGGCCCCAAATAAGGGGTAATGTTTCCATCAAGGTGGTCCAAAAAACCACTTTTCAAAAACCAAAAGAAGATAGGGTGAAAAAGATGCATTCATGTGCCTACAATGTTTGCAATTGCATGCAATTCTTATGCCAAGCCCCTTTTTGACCATTGCCTCCTTCACCCTTCAAAACTAGAATAATTGTTGAACTTATGCATTAAACACAAAGTGCATGACGATAACTTCATGCCCTTTAGGACCCATGCTGTGGCATTCCCTCACCAAGAAGATATTCATTACAACCACACCAATTTAAAATTTGTGGAATTTTGACAACATATGAGTTTGGGATGAATTTTTGAAAAATCCTTATTTAATTCCAAAAATATTGAAAATAACTTAGAAATATTCTTAAATGCCCTATCACCAAGTAAAATGTGCTTGAAACTTGTCCATTTATAAGAAAATAAATGACATTTGCCTATTAACAAGGATGAATAAAAATTTGATGAAATGAAAAACAAGTCCAAATTATGGATGTCAATCTTAGCACATGGATGAAAAAAGGTTGAAATTTTGAATATGATTTTTTATATAAAAGTATTAGTCCATTGCAAAGCATGTGCCCTTTATATGTCATCAACCCAAACTCTCCTTAGTGTAAACGACAATTGTTGAAAGTCAAATTTTGTAAATTCATCGAAAAAGTCATTATGTTGCACCTCTACCTCTCTTCTTGTAATTAACAAACCACTTAATTGCTTCTTCACCCCCTTCCTTTTCATGCATGCATTTAACAAATCTTTTTTGTTGAAACCTATTTGTGTAAATGGAAGTGACAATTCACTATAAGATGGGCACTCGAGAACTTTTTCATCATTAAAACATTGTGATAACCAATTTCCTCTCCTAGCTTCTTTTACAATGCCCCTAGTCTTACATTATTTGAAACTTCAATAAGAGTCTGGATCTTCCATCAAATCTTCCCTCCAACAAATTCCCAAGTGTAGCAACAAAAGATTTGACCTTGATATGTAATGGTTCTTTCAATTTTATGATGTAATCACATTCATTACCAAAGTGAACCAAAACCCACCCAACACTATGGATGGATGCATCGTGAGTGGACATGACATCATTTTCATTGGGTTCTTGTCCCTTTAATTAACATCCCCATAACCAAGGGTTTCAAAACTATGCTAGGGGTTCTAAAGTTGAAGTTCATTTAACTCAATCGCCTCAAAACAAAAAATGGGGGTCTAATGTGTTTGTGTGTACTAGTTCACAATAGCCCACACTAGCAATCATCCACAAGAGAAATTAACCAAATTTGGTTTTAGGTCAAAAAGAAAATATAAAATTTTAAAAATCATATTATATTTTGAATATTTTCTAAAACCTAATGTATAGATATTGCAGTTTCCAAAAAAAATTCTTAAAATATGGATGACTATGGTTATATTTTTTCATTTTTTTTTTTTTTTTTGAGTGTTATCATTTTTTTTTTCAAATGGGAAAAATTTGTTCCAAAAAAATAGTGTTTATAACCTATCCTTCAACACCTATTAATATTTCTCCCAAAAGATAGGTTA
>Ga0116231_10011353_pt1 | contig 13745 bp, 8 predicted proteins | sample S1TSphgellanicum_2_FD_89695 | JGI IMG/M metagenome (GOLD analysis project Ga0116231, IMG submission 89695) | Host-associated microbial communities from peat moss isolated from Minnesota, USA - S1T2_Fd - Sphagnum magellanicum MG | ecosystem: Host-associated > Plants > Peat moss > Unclassified... | reverse complement strand
TGACATCTATGTCACCTTTGATTAATAGATTTTAATCATGCTAATATAATCATAATCTACATATATGTGTCATGTATTTTCTATTGTGCATTGTGACATGGTGCTTCCACGTCATTGTTTGAGCGACAAAATTCAATCACAATATTACAACTTCAATCTCCATGTAGGTGTCACATAGTCCATATATAATTAAACTACAATATGATTAAAATAAATTTTGGATTTAATCATATTGGACATGTTTAGTTTTTAATAAGTCAAAAAAATATGGGACTAATCATTTCCTAATCAAAACATAGATAGTTAGTTATTTCAATCAAGTAACATTGCTTATGGAGTCAATGTAATCACAAAATTAAAGGTGGAAATGACATGCTTTTATTCTAGACTAGTTAGATTCTTAAAGTAAACTCATGTGCAAAGATGAAGAGAAATATTAACACATGTCTAAGCTCTAATTCTATTTTTGCTTTCAATTGTGAACTAATTTATGTGAACAACACATGCAAGATAAGGATGAAGAAAAAATAATGCAAGTTGAAGGCTCTAGCTTTGTGAAAACTCGTGTTCAAACATGAAGAAGATGTGTTAGAATGGATATGAAGATGCTCTTTCATACTTGCGAACTTATAATTTGCTAAAACTAGTGACAACTATTAAGATGTAAATAAAGACCCACACATGATAGAAATAATCTTAAAATTTCAGTTGTTGTCAAGTAAGGACATGAAATAACAACCATTGCCCCTTATTTGATTATCCAAAAAAGGAGTGGTTTGGTGTCTACCATAGAAACATGATTGCCTTGGTTAATAATCAAGTAATGCCATGGGAACTTGGCATTACTAGGTCCACCAAATGAAGCTTCAAAAGTTTCTATGGAAAACATCAAATCCTAAAATCCTTTTGAACTAATCTAGTAAGGAAAAATGGGCACAACCTTCTTTCAAATCAAATCAATTACTTCCTTGATAGCCACCTTGTCACACAAAACATTAGGTCTACTTCTATTATTCATACCTATCCCAATACATTTTGTCAACTATCACTAGTCCTAGTATATTATAGACCTTAATGGGAAAGTATGTTGAAGGTAATATTCATATCCATTCTAACACATCTTCATATGTGTGCATGATTATCTTCATGTTTGTAGTTTCTTGCCATACAAGTAGGAGGCCTTGTCATATTAGTCTTGACTATGCAAGAGCAATTTGCAAAATGGAATGTTTATTCATGAGGTTAATACATGAACTTAAGAGCAACTCCACCCATATTTAGCATTTGGCCCAACAGCATTTCTTTCAAGATTTTTTATTTATTGTTTTTGAAGCCCCACCCATAAACATGAAATTGGGGTTGCAAAAGGTTAGAACCTACTGATGGCAAGCCACTTGGACTAAGTGATGTATTGATGAATCAAAGATTAGATGTTAGATTATATAGTGGCTTTTACTACCCTTGTTATATTGAGCCAAATATTAGGCAAAATTTGAAGTGTTTTAACTTTTCTTTCTTAGCATTAATTGATGATTTTTTTATTATAAAATATTCATGTTTTGTAATAACTATATATGACCAATTGTGAAAATATCATGAAAAATCATAAATGATGTTTTTGAGGTGTTTTATTTTTTAATTGAATTTTAATAATATTTTTGCATTTTTACCATTTTTGAATAAAGTGTTAGATTATGACACTTTTAAAGGCTTGGAATAGTTTTTCATTATTTTTCTATAGTTTCAACAATTTTTACAATATATGTGTTGCCAATTAATGTCCTCATGATGTTCTGGTAAAAAAACTTAAAAAAATACATGACCTCCCTTTGCTTTTTAGGGAATTTGGGCACTATTTTTTTTAAAAAATTTTAACTAGTTAAATTTTTTTGGTGCAATTTTGAATAAATTTGTAGTTTTTGCATAATATTTCCTAGTTTTTTTACCTAAAATTTTTGAAAAAAAACTCCCATATACATGAATATTGAAACATTTTCTTTATGCACTTCTCTATCCATCCAAAATAAAAGAAAAAATCAGAAGGTTATTAGATTCCAAGACTCCATGTGAATGTTTTTGGTTTAACAAAACCTTTTCAAAATTACTATCAAGTTAGGGTATTATATAATTCTACTACATCAAAGACCATACTAAAATAAATTATTGTCATCAAAGTGAAAAAATACACGTTATGTTCCCAAGTCAAATATGATTGAGACATGAAATTTTATAATTACATGAAGAGGTTACCAAATTTTTAAAAATTTGGTTAACTTTTTTATTTATTTAAAAACATTCAAAATGAAATCTAAAGCAAGCTGGATTCCTTAGTTGCTTACAACCTTATATTTGCAAATGAATTTAGCATCATTACCCACTTGTTGATTATATTATTTACCTTCACATCCCATTGGGTGTGTCCACCATATTTAACATTCATGATATGGGAGAAAACATGGTATCATAGTAATGAATGGAGCAAAATGCACATAGAAAAAAATAAATCCTAAATCCATAGCATCTGAACCATGGAATTAAATGATGGTTGGATTAGATTGTGTATGTAGGATAACAACTAGTTTGTGATGGTTACACAAAATTTAAATAGTCAAATTCAACATTTATTTTTTGTGGAAAAAATTTTTAATTAAAAAAAATTCAGATATTCTTTTTTCTTATTTATAAAAACGCCAAAATTTGAAAAAGAATCCTAAGAAAATTCCATGTTTCTACACATTGTTCAAGCAAGTACCCAAGATATAAAAGGATTTTTGTATAATTGGTTTATAGGCAAACATGGCTAAATGTCCTTGAGAATGATCACCAGCGTGGCAACATCACAAAATTGGAAAAACAAAAACATTGGTCAAATTACAAAAAGTTGGATAAATGGCAAACACTGAATAGTAGCAATGAATTAAATGCGACATTGGGCTTCACACAATTATAATATAATATAGTGCAATGCCTAGCAAGGAAAAAAAAAAAGATTTTTTTTATTGTACCCATGCAATGATTAATGGTTAAAATAGATTTTTATATTATTTTGAAAAGAAAAATATTAATTTAGTAGTTAGAATCCTCCTTATAGCCCAAAGGACTTGGGTTCAAACCTTTTTTTGAATTATCTTTTTCATACATGAACAAAATGGATGAAAACAAATTCCCAAGGTAAGAAGGGGTTTAAGTTGCTCCCTAGGGAACAACCATATTCCCAAAGGAGCAAGGTTTAAATGGCCTCGAAGAGCAACCATGTTCTCGAAGGAAAAAAAGCTCCTTCTCCTTGAAGACATGATTGTTCCCCAGAAAAAAAGGTTTAAGTTGCTCCTTAGGGCAATTTAAGTTCCTCCTTGAGGACATGATTGTTCCCTAGGGAAAAAAAAGGTTTAAATTGCTCCATGGGGCAATTTAAGCTTCTTTTCCCCAAGGAGAAAAAAGGTTTAAATTGCTCCCTGGGGTAATTTAAACTCCTTCTCCCTAGGGACATGATTGTTCCATGTGAAAAAAGGCAATTTCCCTGGGGACAATGCATTTTCATTGTGGAAAAACACAAGTTATCAAAAGAAACATACATTTAAAAACTTTTTGTAATCATAATCATGTCATATTTGTTTTTATATTGGTTTGTGACCCATCAATGGAAAGGTTTTGAAAATAGCTACAACTTTGTAGTTGAAAACTACACATTTGTTCTTCGAGGCAACTGATGCCCATTTCTCCTTAGGGACCAACTATATGCTTGGGGGAACAAATCCCTTGGGGAGAAACCATGTTCCCTCTGGGAGAAAATGTGTTTGAAACTTTGTGTGAACATAATTTTTTCATGTGAGCTCTGATTGAAGTGCTCCAACTACAAAGTTTTAACTCTCCTTGAGATGTTTCCAATGATAGGTTCCAAGCTTATATAAAAAATAAAATGAAATGATTGTGATTGCTAAAAACATTTGGAACATATATTTCTGTGAAGAACTTGGGCCTTTCCTTGTCGGAAGTTGGCTTTTCTTGAGGAATAATCATATCCTTGGGGAGAAGGAATTTAAGTTGCCTTGGTGAGCAACTTAAACCTTCTATTCCTTGGGGAATGATCATGTCCCCTACGAAGAAAAAGCTTAAATTGCCCCAAGGAACAAATGTGTCACAACCTTAACCTTGGGTTCATGACCAAAGCAAGGGTTTTCAAAGGTGCGAGCCAAGAATGAAGTTTGGGGGTCACATTTCATGTTCCTAGGAATGTAGGAGAGTGTGAGGGAATGAACCTTCCACACTCCCAAGTGAGCTCCCACTTTGGGAGTTGAAGTATCGATGGACTTTTGAATTTTCAGAAGACAATTGCAGGAATCAAAACTCATTGAATTGAAAAGTTTGTTATACCATTGGAAATCTATTGAAACGCAAATGTTTAGAATGGGCTCGCATGACCCATTTAGGCACATAAAACATAAGTTATGGCCAAAAGAAGGGTCAAAAGTCAAATTGCCAATTTGACTCCTGACCAATAAAAGTTGGGAATCCCCCAGATTTACTTACGTGCAGGTGGCGTGCAACATACCATTAGAAAGCTCTGAACAAGGGCTACAACTTTTCATTAGACCTTATCTCAATCGAAGGTTTGCACAAAAAGTTATGGGCCTCCAAAGTTGCAAAAGTCCCAATTTCAAGAACTTGGGAGTCCCGAAACAAAATGACATTTGGGTGCAGGCCTCGTGGCTAGGCACAAAAAATATTATAAGGGGGAAGGTAGTGGCTTCCCGCAAGTCTTGGCCATGATGAGTTTTGTGAGTCTGTGTTGGTTCATGGTTCGTTCGTGTAACAAATGTGCTCCAATTGTGCATTAATCAACTTGTTTAGTTTGTGGAGGTCTGTGTGAGTAATTGACCCGCTTGTCATTTGTCCTAGTTTTCATCCCGAAGCTCCAACACGCCTTTCTACCCTTAAAATGTTGTGAGTCAAAGAGCGTACCTCAACTCTTCATCTTTTCGATGTTTTCATCTTTGGATTCGAAGTCGAGTCTACCAAGGAGTTTGGGGGTGCGTCAAAATGTGTTTGAAATTTTGTTTGATCATAACTTTTGCATATGAATTCTAATTGAAGTATTTCCAACTATAAAATTATATCTCTCTTCGAAACCTTTCCAATGATAGGTTACAAAACTATATAAAAATAAAAATGAGATGATTATGATTGCAAAAATATTCCTAACATATGTTTTCCCGGGGAACTTAGGCCTTTCCTAGTGGAAAATAAATTGTTCCCCAAGGAAGGTCTCTTTCTTTTTAAGAAACTTGGGCACTTCCCATAGGAAAATTTATTGCTTCCCAGGGAAGTTGTATTTTTCACCAAGGACATTTTTTTATTGCATGAAGAATTTGCTTGGGACTAGCATTTAGTCTTCTTTTGCTTGGGGAAATTACTTCCAAAGGGCAATTAACTTTTAAAAATATTTAAATATTTTATCGATTTTTTCATCCATTTTGTTTGTTGGAAAAAATAATTAGGAAAAGGTTGAGACCTTGGACCTTTGGGTTGAAAGGAAGATTCTAACTAGTACATCATATGTTTTTTTCTTTGAAATTATTGTGTAAGAAAGATACTTACAACATTAATAGGTTGAAACCTTGCACCTTTGGGTTGAAAGGAAGATTCTAACTAGTACATCATATGCTTTTTTCTTTGAAATTATTATGTAAGAAAGATACTTATAACATTAATCATTGTTCAGGTGCAATAGAAAAAAATCCAATTTTTTTCATGTTGGGCATTGTATTACAAATGTGTTGAACCCAATGCTAGATTTATTTCGTTGCTACTATTTAGTGTTTGCTATTTAAATAAAGGTATTAAAATCATATTTTCATGTAGTAATCGACAACAAACATTCCAAGGTACATTGAACATTAAATTGTCCAAATAATATGAAAGTGGCGAAAAACTATCCCAAGAATTTTAAAATAACAGAAATATGACAAAATATTTTCTAAAAAAAAAACTCAAGTTTTTGACAATTTTCTTTTCATAAACAAAGGAATCTAAAATAGAATATTCTTTGTATCCCACAAAAAAAAAAGAAAAAAGATTTGTATGCATGATTCTAACAATTTGTGTGTTACATTTTCCTGCCTTTCTTCCCAATGGAAAACTGACAAGTGCAACATGATGACCTTAAATACCACCTTCCTACCCTATTGCATTTATTATCCAAAGACTACATATTGTGTGGGATTTAGTTATGCCCTTACACCATTTCCAAAGGTGCTTATTACAAAAATATTTTTCACATCCAAGTTTAGTGATGTATTCTTTTACATCCCCAGCAATAAAATTGAAATTGGGATAACAAATAGTGGGGGACTACTAATAGTAAATCACTTGGACTAATCATTATGATGGACCAATTAGTAGTAGTTATATCATATTTACTACATTTTATTTTGTAGGTGCACAATGTTGCTACACCTTTTATTAGTTTACAACCAACGCAATTATGCTGAGCCAAAACCCATATATGTTGGATTTTTTTCATTTAATTTTACTCTGCAGGATCACATACTGAACATCGCTAGAGATGCTTTCACATTCATATTTCCAAAAATATTTTTAATAATTTAACTTAGAATTGCTCGTCACCAATCACTTCTTTAGATTTTCATCATTTGTGCTTCATTTTCAACAATTTAAAATGTTATGGGACTGCTACTTTCAGTTCTATAAATCATTTTTGAATTCTAATTGGAACAGAACAACATATAAGGAGTTGTTTGGGTGATTGGGTTTAAGCTTTGTAATGTTCAATGGTTTGTTTTTTTGAGTTCTTGACCCCCTCTACTTTGGGGCTAATAACTTTTTTATTCTAATGTTTTTTTGACAACTTTTAGTGTGCCAAATGTGTTGATAAGAGGGGTTCAAATTTTGCTTGGACACTAGAAATAATGAAGCCCTCCCCTTGGATCCGGCCTGCCCTGAGGGCTTAAGTGATTGCTCATGGGCTGTTCTACCCCTTGGGTAAGGAAAATTTTCATTTCCATCAAGTTGTGTACATAATTATAAAATTTGTAAATACTACAATACCTTTTTAGTTAGGTTTGGTGACAATTAAATTATTTTTGGAATAATCAGTTTTTTTAGAAATTATTTTTTTGAAATGTCAAATTTAAAAGAAATTTATTAGAGAAAGAAAAATACAAAAATTGATGGAAACCCAAGAGCTTCTTGCTTTAGGCTAGTGGACCATTGCAAAACAAGTAATTACTAATTGACAACATTTCTCTATCTTATAATTTGGTGGAGCATTATGTCATTTTATTTTTGCAAGAAATAAAAGAAATAAAAAATTGCAGTAAAAGCTTTCATTATATTAAAGGTGCCAAAGAAGGTGCCTATAAATTTGAGCTCCACGTAGCTACACACTACCATGATGATCAACTATATATATATATATTCTTTATGTTTTGATATGATTTTTAATAATTCATCATTATTTATGTCAATGCAAAATTAATTTAAAGTAATATACATTTCATGGACATGAAAAGACACATATTAATTTGTCTTTTCATATCCATGTTGGCAACAGAGGGAAAAAGTGAGATAGTTATAAAGTGAAAATAATTATTAGAAAAGGTGGGAGATAGTTATTAAGAAAATTAATAGGAAAAGGAAGTAGTTATTTTTTTAAAAATGAAACAGTTAAGCTTGAAAATGAGATAATTATTTTCTGAAATTGTCTTTGGAATGATCCATGGATGACCATACAAAAGATTCCAAAAACTCCTCCATACACCAGTTCCCATTATGTTAAAGGTGCAAAAGAAGCACCTTAATTATTTAAAAGTTCCTATAAATTATTGTCAAATTTCCATAGATTATTATTATCTTATTGTTGTTGAAGTGGATTTTGAAAAAAATAAAATAATTATTTGACACCTCAATGCCAAACCTATAAAGGTACCATGGTATGTATGTATGTTCTTATACCAACTTTGCACTGTGGACTATGGGCTACGAGTACAGGATACCATAAACTCCAGCCTGCTGGATGGACTGACCAACTTAACCAAGTGAAAATTCAGTGACAAGCCATAGTTGATGGTGTGTAATACGTACTGGGAACAAGTGCAAAGTAGTTAGTTGTATAACATCTTATCTATTGGCAAGGCCAGCGTGTTTGTGATGCCTTGTTTTTTTTTAATGTTGTGCTTTATGTGCAGAGAAGCAGGCCCGTGCTCAACTGTTGCATCATGCAAGGCCCTTCTTCGGTTAATCCCTTTGAGCCAAGGCCTTACATACCTCATAATATCCTTGTACATGGGCCCTCCCACTGTATGAAGGGTGTTTCATTTTCATTTGTAAAATCCTCTGTACAACGGGAGGTGGGACAAAAATGAAACACCCTGTTGTGGTCACGAGTAGGGTAGCCTGCCTTATGACCAAACACCACCCATGACCAAACACTTATGCCTCACATGTGTATTAAATCACTAACACAATAAAGATTTTTATGTTCTAAAATCGTATTCTTGGGACAAAAAGTAATCTTTATAGAAGGCCTCAGATTTTTTTAATCTCCCATGCCTTAACATTTAGAGGAATTTGACAATTGTAGATGTTGAAACTTGAAACCTTTTAATCTTGTTATACATGGACTTGCAATGTGAATTAGTTTGTGTTGGGTAATGTGTTTAGTGTTTGTTCAGTTGGCATTATTTTAGTCATCCATCAATGGTGGAAGCTTGACCTAACCTGAATACCTTCCATTATTCCATCGATTTGTTTTACTTTTATAAGCCGCATTGCACTTAAATGATGGTCATCATCATCAGACAAAAACCCATGGATCAATAATACACAAAAAGACTTAATTAAAATTTCATTAAGATCCCCATTAGTTGAAATGAATTTCTACCATGCACAATCAGCATGATGATGACGATCAATGATTTTTTCACCAAGCTTCAACCAAGCAATTGAAAAGTATTTATGTACATAGATGTATTACTTTAAGAAATAAGGCATGTTGTAAGAGCATCTCCACCGGTGCTCAGTATGTGACTCCAGACAGTACAATTTATTGCAAAACAGTCAAAATGCGGCGGTTTCGCTCAGGAAATTGGTTTTTTTGCACCAAATTTTGTGCAGCTTGCCAGGTTGGTAAAAGGCGCAACACAGTGGTGCACCTCCAAAAAAGAGTGTAATTAATTGGACCTGACTGCAGCTCAGTATTTCTGATTGGTTGATCATAATGATTGGTCCAAGTGGCTTGCTATTAGTAGTCCCCACGGATATGGAGTTCCGGTTATAGTTATATTGGTGGGGTTGCCAAAAAAACAGCTAAAATTAGACATTTAATTTTATTATCCAGAGTGACATACCGAGCACCGGTGGAGATGCTCTAACTACCCTACTACCTTGGCAGTTTCAACACTAATTATATTATTTTCAAAAATGTTGAAATTTTCAAAATTAATTAATTATTGGACAAATATGTGTCAAGCTTGTCAAGGTAATATGATACCAACTACCAATATGGTGGTGGGAATTGAGCATTGATTGGAGAGAGAGAGAGAGCGACTCTAGAGATCTCATATGGAATGTGAGTTAAAGAGGCTATTAAGCGCTGTTAGAGTATCTCCACCCCAAAACTGCAAACAACAACTTTATTTTAAAATAGAACATTGTTTATGATCACTGTTCCCACCCACACAAACGTCATAAACACTTAAAAACCATTTATGTCTTTACATCTGGAGGAGTAGTAGTCATTGTCCAAATCAATAGAGAAAAACGATTTTAAATGGTTAAAATGACCACTGCAAAATGGACATCAATAGGGGAGCGCATCAGGATTTACGCTATCCTGTCGCAAGATTTAATGAAAAGGGGTGTTTGCTGGTGTGGGGTGGAGATGCTCTTATGCTTTATTTTGGAACTCAATGCCCCAACTGCAGCAAGTTCTCATGAGTTCTAGTGCAAAATACAGAGAAAGAGAGCAATGCACACATCACATCGATAGATATTGAGACTTTAAGTGGCATAAATGAACACTTGCCTATCCACCTAACGATGATTGCAGAATTGCAAACCCAAATAAGATCCAATGTCCCAATTCCAGCGGCTTCTGAATTCTATTGCAATCAGAACATATATATAGAGAGAGGAAGATATTGAAACAAATTTACATAATTTGACCCTCTCCAATCCACCTTTAAAAATACCAATGAAAATAATTTAAAAATAAAAAAATCTCCAAATTAAAAATATTAAATAAAAATATGCCAAATACACAACTGCTAACGAGTTCACTTGCTAGGTACCTATATTAGGCAGAGAGATGTAGGGACTGGAGGAGATATAGTTTCAGAAAAAACGATTGCATAAGATAAATTGACTCTTTCAAATCTACCTTTAATTTCTTTTAAAAAAAACATGAATATGTGTGGAAATGCAAATCCCAAAAAAAAAAGAAAAAGAAAAAGAAAAGCAAATAAATCTGTAGAGTGCACCTAAAATGAATTTCAATTCCTTTGAAAATCGCAGAAACTGTATACCAACAATTTACGCAAGACAAGACAGTTTGTGTTTATTTCCGTAGACGTCGATGTCCCTCCTTTCTTGGCGTGCATGACAAGCGCACGCAAATGGCGCCGCGCTCCAACGAACAACCAAAGTACTCCTCAAACGGCCCTATCTTCATGCAGCTGGCGCCTCGCTCCACCAACCAAAGTACTCACTTAAACGGTGCAATCTTCATGTCGCATTCGCCTCTTCGCATCGTGGGCGTCGATGTCCATCCTTTCTTGCCTCGCATGAATGTGACAATCAAGACAAACAAGTAGGCGCCCTCACCGCGCTCCAACCAGCAACCAAAGTACTCCTCAAACAGCCCTATCTTCATGCAGCTGGTTCCTCCTTCCACCAACCAAAGTACTCTATAAAACGGGGCAATCTTCATGTTGCATTCGCTCTTGACATCATGGGCGTCGAATTCCATCTTTGATCTTCCTCGCATGCACATGACAAGCAGCTCACGCCACCGGCGCGCTCCACCGGCCATCAACTTAAGTACTCCTTCAACGGCCCTATTCATGATGCATGCGAGGAAGGAAAGGATGGAATTCGACGCCCTCTTCGTCCTCTCTTGGCATCATGGGACTGGAACCTCGTCGTCTCTCTTCAGCTGGGAAGGGTTTCACCAAAACCTATTTGAATAGCTTCGTCCTCGAACCCATTTGCGACTATATATATACGTATGGTTACATTGTGAATATGGGTGCGTCTTGAAGTATGGAATCGTAGTAGTAGTGTTCAATGTTAGGTGTTTCAACAAGCGATATGAACTGTGGACTAGTGTGTTGTTCTATTGATCTTTGTAAGTAACTTTGGAGGGGGTTTGATGTGTGCACTAGTGTGTTGTTCTACTGATCATTGTAAGTAACTTCGGAGGGAGTTTGATGTGTGCACTAGTGTGTTGTTCTACTGATCTTTGTAAGTAACTTCGGAGGGGGTTTCTGGTTTGGATGCAAGGGTACTGGATTCATTCAGGTAGGTGCTGGCGGTTGGAATGCCCTTACAAATCTTGACTTCCTCCTGCAGCTTGTGGAAACCGGGAGCAGTCTCAAGATCGATATCTGATACAGTTTGTTGGGACTTGTAAACTCATGAACTATGACAGGAATCTGCTGGATCGGTTTCAAGATCTCTCTGGGACTTTGAAAGTTCATGGTTCATCAGGTAATTCCATGATCTTCAGCTTTTACTTGGATGTCTTCGCATTCTGTGGCCTGGTGTTTTTTTCAACTCTGTTGCTTGTGGTTTTCATTTTGTAGTCTACATATATACATGATCCTATTGCTTTTTTCAAGAGCTATAATTTGTCTTGGTTGAGGTTAGTATGTTGATCATGCACGATGTCTGTGCTGTCTAGATCCAAGCAAGCAACTGTTACAGCCCATTAGAATTTTAGACAGATGCTAAGATCACCTCTGCAGTTTACCTGCCCTGCTGCAGGGCAACCCAGACCACGTCTTGGACAAGGAATGGGATTAAGCTGGGCGTCCAGGACAGGGGATGGGATTAAGTGGTGGCGCATCCATTATAGGAGATGTGATTAGTTGACCCTTCCAGGGCAGGCCATGGGATTAAATGATGTGCTAGTCTGTGTGGGCTGTTGAAATCACATGCTATACTGGGTCTGCCGCTGCACTCTGACACATAGCCATGTCACATACTCTATGAAGAGCACATTGAGATGCATATCTAAAGTTAAATTTTTATTTAATTTTACATTTGCATCTCAATGTGCTCTTTCTTAGAATATGGTGCATGGTTATGTGTTAAGAGTGCTTGAAACACATAGTATACAAGGTCTGCCGCTGCACTCTAACACATAATCATGCCACATACTCTATGAAGAGCACATTGAGATGCATGTCTGAAATTAAATTTTTATTTAATTTACATTTGCATTCCAATGTGCTCTTCTTAGAATATGGTGCATGATTATGTGCTACCAGTGCTTCTGATTCCTTTTATAGAATGTGGCTTCAGCATGTGATTTAAGCCACTGCAGACACTCCCATCCCCTATCCTGGATGTGGTCCTGGGTGCCCTACTAACTGCAACAAACCTCAGTGACAAGTTCCATCCAATCAAAGTTGCAGAAAACATTGTATGCAGGAACTTTTACTTGGTAGGTAATTTCTTCTGAGCTCACACCATTTTCTAAAATTCATAGGATGATTGATAGCTCAAGAACATAATATGTTCATATATATATATTCCAATGTTGACATGTGATCAGTACTCTTCACTGATCATATGTAAACATTGGAAACTGATTTTTGCTCTGATCAACTAAGTTTTACAAAAGAGATCACATTGAAACTCAGTAGTTCATAAACTCCTAAATCATGTACTATGGTTAGCTGGAAAAAAAAAGTCATCTAAAGACATAGTTAGCTGATCACCAGTACTTCTCTTCGATGCATATCTCTTCCCTTCTCCTACAGCTGATTGGAAGCTATGGAAAATCTGCCTCACCTGTGTTCACCAATACTGTTTTGCAGGAAACCCAACTTGGAATTCCTCTCTCCTCCTCACAAGCTCATCGAATATATGGATGTCTCGGTAGTGTCCAAGTTTTCCTTTTAGTGTCCTCTCGCATTTTTCATGGGAGATTTGTGAAATTGTGTTACAAGATTAATATAGTCCTGTACAGCTGTTGTGGCAACTGCAAGTGTGATGTTGCACTTTTTTTTTTGCTTGCACTCCTCCTCCCATCATGATCAGAATCAGAGGGTCGAACAATGACAAGTTAGAAAACTTTGCATGTCCTTGAACAAACTGGGGTATTTAACAGAACTTGTTCTCTAGTCCTTTTGAATGTTACAAGCAGTGTAATGGATGACAGGGTCAGTGCAACAGATGCCATTTGGGTAGAAGCAATCTGTAACAAACGTCTATGGTCCAAACAGTTGAGCCGGTAACTGCTGATCAATAAAATCACCAATCAATTTTCAACACATTTCTGGTACTTTCTGTGGCAAGTGTGGACTCTCTGATGATTGACTACATAGAGATGTGGATATTCTGGGCTTCTTGGTTTTGGTTGCAAATTTTCTGCAGGATTTTTTCATGAAAAACTTGGTTTTTCAGCAAAATTTCGCCACTTTTGCAAAAAACACTAATTCCCTTGGGTTTCCATTTATTTGCACATGAAGCCAGCACAATTACCCATTGTCAGTTCTCATCCC
>Ga0116231_10011351_pt1 | contig 13746 bp, 14 predicted proteins | sample S1TSphgellanicum_2_FD_89695 | JGI IMG/M metagenome (GOLD analysis project Ga0116231, IMG submission 89695) | Host-associated microbial communities from peat moss isolated from Minnesota, USA - S1T2_Fd - Sphagnum magellanicum MG | ecosystem: Host-associated > Plants > Peat moss > Unclassified... | reverse complement strand
TTACAAGAAGCTCCCCACTTACAAGACTTTATACAGAATCATTCAGAATACTCCGAACACTGAAATTCCAAAAAAAGAAATTTTCCTTATTGGGCAACCCTCTAGCCCTCTTTGACAGAATCTTTAGAGGGGCAACCTTTAGTTTTCAGAAGAACAATAAGACTGACCATCTGAGAGACAAAGAACTCCTTACAACTACAAAGCCTCAAAAACCTGTAAAATTGACTATTGATAACTCCCAACTTAGCAGTAATTGAGATATTGGAATGAACATGAGGCATGCAAATCATTTCAATACCTGCAGACTCTGGTTGAGAATGTTTGTCAAAGATATCACAAGATATACCTTGAACACTTTGATTCACAGCTAGACCTAAGGAGTTACAAGTGAAGCCTTTAGAAGTACAATTCAACTTGCGAGATACTTTTGGGTACATGCCACTGCCAAAAGAGGCTTGGTCTAGCTACATAAAATTCTCAAAGTCTGGAAAATCAGGAACAAAAAGATCATCCACAAACCTACCTACAAGGGACAATCTATGAAGCACAACAGGACATGTGTTATTCTTCAAGAGACGCTTTAGGAAATCAAACTCGTAGGAAAAGAGATAGAAATTAGCCAAATAGACCACACAATTAGTACCCATGGAGATACCAATACATTGTCTATAAGGACAATGAGTCAAAAAAAGAAACAAATTATAAAGCAAGAAAACCAAACAAGAGATCAAATCTGAAGCCTCCACAACTTTAAAGCTATGAAGATTTTCAAACAAATTCATCTCTTCTTCATGGCTTCAATCAAAGGCTTCAATCCTTTGTAAGATCAATATTGTCCAGACACTCAATCTTAAAAACTGTTTTCCATGTTAGTCAACATCTCATGGGGCTAGGCCACATGCAAAGACAAAAAGTTTTTTTTGTCAAATACAATTCCTGTGATATTTTGGAACCTCTAATACTTGGATTCCAGAATTGATATTCAATTGGTACACAGTCCTTCATCCAGCTAATTGTTATCCATTGTCCCAGAAGAAGCAAGGCAGAGGGACATGGGAAGACAACAGAGGTAGCTGATTGAAACAAATGTACCTGGCCAAATGCAAACAAGGCCAGAGCTTTGTCATGCACCTCCTGAAAATCTTCCTTTGACATCAGACCCTGCTCCACTATCTGCAACAGAGAGACCCCAAAAATATCACATGACTAGGCCCTCTTGTTCTGCTATAAGGTTTCAGATGCACCAAGCTGCCTGTAGTTTAGACTCTTTCACATGCAGAGTACCTCTCGGTGCACCTAATAAATACTGTTACATTCACTTTCAGTATAATGAATGCATCACAAAGTGGAGAGCAATCTGCTCCAACAAATGATGCATGGCAAACATGCATGGCCAACAGACCTCATTGCCAGAGACTGGAAGGTCATGATCTGCAGATTTAGTTGTAGGTGTCAGAATGTTTTCCTCCAATTTCTCATTCTTCCGCATCCCTGCCACCTTTCCACAAATTGCACCCCTGTTGCTATTGATACTCAACAATTGCAACTAAAATCTAAACCCAATCGGGCAGAACACAATTGATATCAATTTGCTTCATTTTTTCAGTCTACCACTGACTTAATAAAGTTCCAAATTGCCACCAAAAGCAAGGGGTCATTCATTGTTGCCAATGATTTTTTGGACAAAACCACCCAAAAATAACCTATTCCTAATTCTAGTCAAGAAGGCATACTGGACAATGGTAGAATCCAAAGTAGTAAAACTCCCACCATCACGAAGTGGATTGCCACAGTAATTGCGCAAGCCTTGGTTGTAAACTGTCCAGAGTGATGTACTTGTGGTGCCCGTAACATAGCCCCTCACTGTTTTCCCATGGCACATTCACCACCTTTAGAAGAACATAGACCAGCGGATACTCCAGGACATCAAAACTCATTTTCCTGAATCTCTTATTGCAGCCATGACCAACAAGACATGAATTGTAAAACCCTGGAGACTTGACCTCCCTTGAGAAATTCTGCATAGCTTTTTTCAATCTGTACATTATTAACCAAATAAATGCAAGTTGAAGATTACATACCCACGAATTCTACTGGGAAGACTGAGCACTTTCTGGCTATAGTAACATTAGGATCAGGTGCTACCACCAGTGAATTGCCTGTGATGTGCCTTGTCTTGTTGAACCACCAGACACTTGTCTCATTTAACACCTGCCCCACAGTTGCAAGTCTGGTTGACCATCAAAATGCTTCCAAGTGCAATTTGCAGGAACATTGGTGCAACAAGACAAGCACCAATACTGGACCTGGCATTACCAAAAAGGCAGCACAACATTCAACCACAGGAACAAACCGCTTGCTTGGGATGAAAAAGGCAAAGAATTTGTTTATAGAGAGCATGAACAAAAATCCACACCTATGTAATTCAAGTGGTCTTCAGACCTATTCCAAGTGATGAAACTGACAAGACCTAACACAGAAGGTATCCCTCAGTTTCAGGTTTTCACCACCAAAATTCTGATATCAGAATACACAAGGAGCACAGAAAACCCAATCTGTACTTCAAGTGCTCTATCCAGGAAAGAAACAAACCAAAGAGCCAGCCAACTCCCACACCACAAATCTGAGTTACAAAGGTCCACCAATGCACAAAAGTTCATTGAGCAGCAACACAAAACATACCTGACCCTTGAATGGCACAGAGGCAAGCACACGATCAAATGCACTCTGCCTGTCGGTTGTCACAAGCACAAGATAGTCCCCTGCCTCATACGTATCTCTCACCTGCCCAAAAAAAACACCCAACAGTTCACATTCCTCCAACAATGCTGAATTCTCAAACCTCCTCTGACTTCAGAAAAACATTCCAGGTCCATCTGTAAGAAAGATGGGCGATGCTCTTTGGCAATGGTAGTAATAGTAGCATCAGCCAAGATCCCCAGGAAACCATCACTGAGGGTGGTGATCCTGCTGCACTCCTGCTTCTTCTTCTACACTGTATCCTTTATTTCTTTCTTCTTCTGGCCATGATGCCATCCTCCCAAAGGTAGAGCCAGAAATCAGAGGTCTAGACAGCTGTGTGGAGAGAGAGTGAGTGAGTGAGAGAGAGAGAGAGAGAGAGAGAGAGAGAGAGAGAGAGAGAGAGAGAGAGAGATGTCTCGAAGATGTACCTTGCCGCGAGTTTTAGGTCCCAGGAGTGGCACGGTCTCAGAGAGAGATGTTTCTGTGAGGCAACTCCCCAGAGCTTCACGTATGGCCAGTGACACTGTTGGCCGTCGAGCTTCCAGGTCGACTACTCCTCTTGTACCAGATTGCAAGATGGTCCTATCGTCCATATTTGCAACACAAAAACTGCTGCCCCCTCCTCTCAAAACAAAACAATGAAGTTCATGAGAACAGCGACTTCTTCTTCTTCTCCTTCTTCTTCTTCTCCTTCTTCTTCTTCTTCTTCTTCTTCAGCGATGAAACTCTCACCTGACTTCCCTAATACAATGCGCCGCACTCCGTTGTGTCCGGATCTCCACATCCCGTCGAGTTCCAAAGAAAGAACCCTGACAACAAGAACTTGTCAGAATACAGCAATTCGCACGAGCCGCATTCTGTCGGCAGCAATGGATGCCCGTCCTCCTGTCTGCTAGTGCACTCCCTGGCGCCACCAGCAGTACGTGCGATCCGGTGGTGGAAACACCGGCACTCTCCACAGAGCAGCTCGGCACTGCTATACAACGCACAGACATGCCAAAGCACATCTCAGACGCCATCACAAACACACACACCCACACTTCTCCTGTCTCCTCTTGTCTAATGTCTGTCGCTCGCGAGCGTCTCCTCCGTCTCGTTTCTTCACCCCGCTGTGAAGACAACCACGGGAAGACGACCGGTGTTAGGGTTAGGGTTAGGGCTTGGGGTGCTGGTTGGTTTCCATTATTGCTTTTCCGTTTGGATCCATTCCTTGTTTGGTGAGAAACCCTAATGCAGTTCCAGTAGAGGAAATCCAGTTGTTTGTTGTTGTTGCACTGTTGCACGGCCTGCTTTTGGTCGATTTGCTTTGCGCGATTTGCGGTGAGTCACAGATCCGTTGTTTGTTATTGTTGTTGTTGCCGGTCTTTCTTTATTTTCTTCGTTTGTTTTCGGTTCTTCTTCGTGTGTTGCTATTGTTGTTTTCCTTTCATGGCAGCTAGCAAAATGTCAGTTACGATATAGAGAGAGAGAGAGCGACAGAGATTAATGCCATTCATGCCGTTCCGATGTGTTTTTGCCACGGCATTATTGTTTGAGAGTCTTGTGTACGAAAGGTCTTGACAGCGAGCGTGCGTCGGAAGGAAGGAAGTTTCTTCTCGCTGCTCTTCTTCATCAACAGGAAGAAGCGGGATCGGGGATGTTTCAGCTGGTTGAAGTGGTGAGGAGCTTTATTGAGGAAGAGGAGGAGGAGGAGGAGAATGTGCGAGAGGAGTAGGAAGAAGAGGGAGTGAGTAATGTTGTTGTTGTTGGGTTAGGAGGAAGAGTTGCGGGATCTGGACCTGTTCTTTGTGATTCTTAGACGGGAAACAAAAAAAAGCTGGGAGGAGCGGGGGGAAAAAGAAACAAATTCTCGAGATGGAAAAGACGTGTTCCCTGTTGGTGTACTTCGACAAAGGGACACCAGCGCTGGCGAACGAGATCAAGGAGCAACTGGAAGGACATGATACAGAGCGCAAGATCGAGGCCATGAAGAAGGCGGTCATGCTGCTCTTGAATGGTGAGACGCTGCCTACTCTCTTCATTACAATTGTACGATATGTGCTGCCATCAGAAGATCACACAGTGCAGAAGCTGCTGCTGCTGTATTTGGAGATCATCGACAAGACAGATTCACGGGGGAAGATCTTGCCTGAGATGATCCTCATCTGCCAGAACTTGCGCAACAACCTGCAGCACCCTAATGAGTACATTCGGGGTGTAACCTTGCGCTTCTTGGCAAGGTTGAATGAGGCTGAGCTCATCGAGCCTCTCATCCCCTCTATCTTGTCCAACTTGGATCATCGGCATGCCTTTGTGCGACGGAATGCCATTCTGGCCATGATGGCCATTTACAAGCTGCCACAAGGAGAGCACATGTTGACTGATGCACCAGAGATGATCGAAAAGACATTGAGCACAGAGCAGGATCTCTCAGCTCGCAGAAACGCCTTCTTGATGCTCTTCACTTGTGCACAAGACAGAGCAGTCAACTATCTCCTGAACAATTTGGAAAGTGTTGCGGGATGGGGAGACATTCTCCAGATGGTTGTGTTGGAGCTGGTGAGGAAGGTTTGCAGGACGGATCCTGGAGAGAAGGGTAAGTACATCAAAATCATCGTGTCACTTCTGAACTCTCCATCTGCAGCGGTCATGTATGAGTGCGCTGGAACTCTCGTGTCTCTTTCATCTGCTCCTACGGCTGTCAGAGCAGCTGCAAACTGCTATTGCCAGCTCCTGCTCTCTCAGAGTGATAACAATGTGAAGCTCATCATTCTGGACCGGCTGCAGGAGCTCAAAGTGTCCCACAGAGAGATCATGGTAGAGATGATAATGGATGTGTTGCGTGCACTGTCTAGTCCGAATCTTGACATCAGGCGCAAAACCCTTGACATCGTGCTGGATCTCATAACGCCCCGGAACATTGATGAAGTTGTCATGATGCTCAAGAAGGAGGTGGTCAAAACGCAGAGCAAGGAGCTGGAGAAGAGTGGGGAGTATCGGCAAATGCTGGTGCAAGCAATTCACTCGTGTGCATTGAAGTTTCCTGAAGTTGCAAGCGCAGTTGTGCATCTCCTGATGGATTTCCTAGGGGATTCCAATGTGGCTTCAGCAATAGATGTTGTCTTCTTTGTGAGGGAGATCATTGAGACAAACTCCCGCCTGCGAGAGTCTATCATGACAAGGCTGCTTGATACATTCTATCAGATCCGCTCATCAAGGGTGTGCACCTGTGCTTTGTGGATCATTGGAGAGTACTCTTGGTCTTTACAGGAGGTAGAGGGTGGCATTGCTGTCATTAAGCAGTCACTTGGAGACCTCCCTTTTTTCACAACTGCTGAAGAGGGGGAAGTTGTGGACATATCTGCAACCAAAGCATTGTCTCCCAGCAACAAGTCCCCTGCTCCTCCCACTGTCTCAAAGCGGCCTGCCATCCTAGCAGATGGAACTTACGCAACGCAAGTTGCTGTTGCTGAGAGTGTCTCAACCGTGCCTTCCCTCATGGCCCTGGCAGCCAGTGCAACAGCCAATCTAAGGACCCTTCTGTTGACTGGAGATTTTTTCCTTGGAGCTGTAGTGGCAACTACACTGACCAAGCTTATTTTGCATTTGAAGGAAGTGCAGTCCTCAAATGTGGCTGTCAACAAGGCAACAGCTGATGTCCTTTTGATTATGGTATCAGTGCTCCGACTGGGACAGTCAACTGCACTCCCTCACCCAATTGATGATGATTCATATGACCGGATAAGCCTGTGCATTAGAGTTTTATCGAGTGCTGATGAGGGGATGAAAACAGTGTGGCTTAAGCTTTGCCGTGAAAGTTTTGTCAAGATGATCACAGAGAAACAACACCGGGAGATGGAGGAGACAAAGGCTATTGCACAGGAGTCTTATGCACAACCTGATGATCTCATTGACTTCTATCATTTGAAGAGCCGAAAGGTAAGAATATGTGAGGGAAAGCCTTGGCAAATTGTTGAGTATTGTTGAGCTGTGTGACAAGCGCTTCTTGAGGTTCTTCATTGTCCAGAAAGCACAAAGTTCTCACTTCAGTTGAGCTGATAGGCCCATCTGGTTGTGCTCCTTCTCATCAATTGGAGACTTAAGTGGGTGTCTGGTTTTTAGACTATGGACTAATGTTCGGATGTCTGACTGGGGACTTCCAGGGAATGAGTCAGCTGGAGCTAGAGGATGAAGTTCAAAATGATCTTAAGCGTGCTATGGGTGAAATCACAAAGGATGGTGATGGCAGCAAAAAGCTGAACAGAGTCTTGCAGCTGACAGGTCTCAGTGATCCAGTGTATGCTGAAGCATATGTGACTGTCCATCAGTATGACATAGTTCTGGATGTGACAATTGTCAATCGCACCACAGAAACATTACAGAATCTGTGCTTAGAGCTTGCAACAATGGGTGATCTGAAGCTGGTTGAACGCCCACAAAACTATGCACTTGCTCCAGATACCAGCAAACAGATTAGGGCAAACATCAAGGTTTCATCAACAGAGACAGGTGTTATCTTTGGGAACATTGTGTATGAGACAACCAGTGTCCTGGATCGCAATGTTGTGGTCTTGAATGATATACACATCGACATCATGGACTACATCTCGCCTGCCTCTTGCGCAGATGTTGCTTTCCGAAACATGTGGGCTGAGTTTGAGTGGGAGAACAAGGTACTGTCATACAATTTTTATTTGATTTGTCAGTTTGCTTATTTGAAATTGATAAGATAAGGTGGCCTGTTTCTTGGAGTATGAGTTCTCCAAACATGTGGAAGCTTGATCTTGAAGAGCTTGAAATTACCTGCTGCTCTGAGGTAGTTTACTTGGGGTGATCAGTACCTATTAGAGATTTTTAGATCTCTCACAGTCTACAATGCTTCTCCTTGGTTGCTGGGTTAACAGGTGGCTATCAACACTTCAATTCAAGATGTGTCAGAATTTCTGAACCACATTGTGGCATCCACAAACATGAAGTGTCTCACCCCTTCGTAAGAGTCATCATCTCTTGACCACTCCACAGTTCCTTGTGTCTTCTTGCATAGCCAACTTTGACTCGAGTAATGACAATTGTACATTTTCCTGTCTTACCTATGACTGGAGTTAAATTTATCTCTTTCTGGTCTGTGCAGCTCTGCTCTGGAAGGAGACTGTGGGTTTTTGGCTGCAAACCTCTATGCCAAGAGTGTCTTTGGGGAGGATGCTTTGGTTAATCTGAGTGTGGAGAAGCAACCAGATGGTAAACTGAGTGGCTTCATTCGGATCAGGAGTAAGACACAGGGAATTGCCTTAAGTCTGGGAGACAAAATAACCCTCAAACAAAAAGGTAGTTCATAACTGGTGGACAGCCAGTTATCTGTTTGATGATGGAGCACTCATGTAGGGTTTATTGTTTGTTCCCATCCCTCGATGTGGAAGATCTGCTGCGATCGATATGTTTACAGAATTGAGCTTCAATCTTCTTCATGGAGAAACCATTTATCTGTTTTTCATGTGGCATGGTTCTCATGGTGTGAAGCCTGCCATGCAAAAAAGTAGAGTTCACTATCTCCAGCTCCTTCTTCTCCAGTGCATCAACAGTGTACCTCTTGGTAAGGCACACTGCATTGATTGATCTTTTCAAATATGTGCATCAAAGTACGTTTGGTTCCCTTACAGGTGTTTGTGGGAGTTCTCCCTGCAATCACATTGATATTTCCAGTAGTTGCAAAACTCAGTTTAGATCCCCCAAGAGTTTCTCCCTGACTTCCCAATACGCAGTAACAATTTGCATGCCCTTAAAGATGTACTGGATCTGTGCATAAGATGAACATAGTATGCCCCTAATTCTTTGTTCATTAGGAGTAGTACTGTGTGATGGATTCCACACACCACTAATCCTATCTAGGGTCTGTAGTTGGAATGTGAGTGTGAGATTCATTGTTTTGAAATATATATGCAAATGAATAGATAGTGACGGCACATTTTTTTGGATCCCAGTGACAATTCATTGTGTACCTATGCAGCTGTTTTGCCAATTTCAGACTGTAGATGAAGCTGAAAAAAGTCTTGCTGAGGTTTTCGGACTCACATTGCTGCTCATGACATCATGGTAAGTGGTATGGTAAGTAGTTATGGTGAGCTGTCTAATCATTTTGTTATTTGTTTCTTTTTTTGGCTGCCAGTGTCTGCTTAATTATCAGAACAACTAAAGATCTAAGGTTCTTTTTCTCATTGCTGGGTAGACAAAATATTCCTCTTTGTTTTGTATTGTAATGAATGAGGGGCCAACAATGGGCAAATTTCTAAACGCATTATGAGCCATGACACTCTTCCATTCACAACCTTCATTTGTTCCACTAACCTAAACGGCTGTAAATGTGCAACATGATTATGATCATAATGTGTTGTGTGTTGTGGTTGGGGTATGGCGCAGTTGATTTACAAAAATGGTTGTGAAATATGTGTGGTTTGATTTACAAAAATGGTTATGAAATTTGTGTGTGTGTCAGCGTGACAGTGATGAAGAAAATTTTACAGCTTGCTACAGATTTTTAGGGTTGCAGAAAGTGGTGAAAGTCAAATTTTTTTGGCTATTTTTATAGATGTTATATATTTGATGTCCCTTTTTGGTGGTTGTAAATTGTACCCGTTAGAAAGACCAATCATGCATCAACTGTTGACCAAAATATATCTTCAGTTGGGTGGGCGGATCAGTTCAGTTAAAGAATGATGAAATGCAAAATGATGGAAGTGTCATAAACTAACAACAAAATTGGCTTTTGGAGCTACCATTATTGTGTTCTATATTCTTCAATGATACATTTTTGCTGAGTGAATATTTTTTCAACATGTTAGAAGCAACAGGGTTATTTTTTCAATTTCACGATGTAGCTAAGCTGGTGCTGATCATCCACAAGAAAATTTAACCAAATTTGGCTATAGATAAGATATCAAAGTGGAAAAATTCAAACACCCTTTTGTATTTTGACTACCTGCTGCAACAGCAAATAGAAATTTGGTGATCAAATGTAGGAACAGCATGCACAAAATGGAAATCTCAACTAAACTTGAATGATCTGGCAGGTAGCTAGCATCTGACAGGCCAGAATGAACAGTCACATGGCAGGACTATGCAATCTATTCCTGTGACAAATTTCTCCACCACCGGTCTAATTTCCTTTGTGAATGAATTAAACTGTCTCCAAGTTTTGAAACGGTTGACAGAACGTCTTCCAGAATTTCCTCGTGCAGGAATAAACTTAATAGATCTACCTTCTGAGGCTCCTGTATGTTGCTTTGACTAAACTCTTTTGTCTATTGTACAGTTGCACAGGGAGGCTCATCATCAGGAGCCAAAAATGTGATGTGTGAGCAAGTGCAGGACTAGTTTACTGCATGAAAAAAAACCTCGATTGCACTCAATTTGTGCAACTCCTTTTGAAGTTCCCTCATAAGCAAATGACTACCTAAGAGGTTGACAATGCCTCACACAGAGAAATTTGATCCAACCTCTGAAAAATGAAGCTCAGTTTGATGTTTAACCTTCTCGATCCCCCTCACGGTTCTTGTATCTCACATTCAATACTTTCTGAAGTTCATCCTGTCCTCCAACCTCTTCCAGTTCCTGCCCATCCCAATGGGGATAGAGAGGTTAGGGTATATATAAATTTGGTCAAATGATTTTGTATAGTATATGCAAGCTTCAAGCAAGTAGAGGAGATTTGCACCTTGGGGCCGAGGAAAAGACCATAAGGAACACCACCAAATAAGTCAGCATGATGCAGCTGGGGTTCACAAACCAAAACTGAATGAGTCTTATGCTTCAGAAACAGCAATCTACAAACACATGAAAATCAACCTTGCAAATCTCTGCTCGATTCCATCCATAATGATATAAGAGTTCTGTCAAAAGTGTGTGTCCCCTACCCCAACTGACAACAAAGACTAGAAAAGGAGTGAAAAATCAAGTAGAACATTTATTACCTGATGTGCTGCAGCCACCTTCTGGAGGTAGGGGAAATCTGCAATAGGCCCAACAGGGAAGCGCCGATGTACTAGGCCATCATGTACAAACATATAAGCCATGCCAAACATGGTTATACCTAAACCCTGCACACAGATATAAATTTCTACCCCTCAGCCAAAGTCATCACCACACATGCTATGCCCAAACAAAGCCATTGGCTGATGTAAAGTGTATAGCTATAGCCTCACACCAGGGACCTTAACCAGAAATTATAGTAAAATGTTCCTGTGTTATGCAGTTGTGTGTGTGTGTGTGCTTACCCCTCCAAAGCAGAGACCAGGAACAAAGCCATGGTTGAAAAACCCAATAGTTATGAGTGTAATGGCTGGTACAGCATTGATGATAGCAAATATGTCATTAAGCTCAAAGGGCCCCTGCCGTGGCTTGTGGTGTGACTGCAATTCAATACATAAGACTGCATCATTTCATTTGCTGTGATCATCATCCCAACTGAAATGCAACTTGAGCATACAAGCCTGCCTCCCACCATGGCTCACAATACAATGCAATGATGACTGCATCCCAGAAGAAAGAGCTACCAAGACAAGTTCTACATACCTCATGCATGTTCCACAGTGACGCATGCCAGAGGGCCTGATGTGCCCAGCGTGCCCAAAACTCCATACCCACCTGTCCATGAAAAAGGAGCTACAGTAATAAGCACTGACAATAATGCACATATGGATTTGCATATACAACAACAACAAGATCAGCAAATTCACAGCCTTTGTCAAGTTTGCAAAATGAGGTAAAAGCTCAAATAAGCACAAATGTCAAGAGCAATTTTTTAGGTCACACTGCTCTTACCGCAGCTCCAATCGCTAGTGAGAAAGTTCCCAGCATCTCTCCGTATGGCACCTCACCATTGTCCTGCATATATATGAAACAAAGAAAGAATGTTTTGATCAACTGGAAAACCAGTAGGAGGTTGTAATCATCCAATAGAAAACAATCCGATTCCGAAATTTCTCGTCTGCGGACAAGTAGAAGCGCAGAACCCTGAGCCAAAACAGCAGACTCCTCGACCACAAGAAACACAACTGAGACAGCAGCAGATTCTGCTAAGAACATGTGTACCTCCATTTGCCAAATGAATCGGTAATACACCGCGCCTGCCGCCAAAGTTACGAAACCGACGCTGGAGGCTACGGCGGCAAACAAGTACGCCATCCGCTCCCGCTTCCTCTCCTTCATCCTCTGCGTCATCGCCGTTGCTGCATCCGCACCGACCGCCGAAGCCACGGACGACGCAAACGCGATGGCACCGGTAGAAGACGGAAATTCTTGGCTCTCGTCCTCCGTCATTATCATCGACATCTCTTCCTCCTCCGTTTCCTCCTCCTGCGTCGTCAATTGCTCTTTCTCCTCGTCTACTGCAGGACTTAGCTCTCTTTGTTGTTGTTGCTGCAGCGGCGATTGCTGCTGCTGTTTCTGTTGCTGCCGTCGATCTGCATTTGTATCTGCTACCATACACACGAGTCGACTAATCCGTCGCCGTCCCTCCCTACTATTGTTGACTCGCGGTTCAAAAGGAGAAGCAACACTAATATTACAACAAGGCCTAAACAGCGACGACATTGCCACTACGTTTGCACTAGTACGATGGCCACGATAACTAATCCTCCTCCTGCTGCTGCTGCTGATCCTCGCCGCAGCGACTACTAGATCGCACGACGAAAATGGCAAGCAACAAACAGGTTGCAAGCCTTGCTGCTGCCCCTTACATCCCGCAATCACCACCATTTCCTTCCTCTCTTCTCCTCCACCTGAGAGGGAAAAAGAAGAAAAAAAAAAACCAAAAAAGCCCCCCCCCCAAAAAAAATGGAAAAAAATCTACAACTACCAGCACAGTGACAACGTTCCCGAAACAATGACCTGAGAAGAATCCACTCGGCGAAAAAAAATCCCACAAGCAAGAGGCTCCTCGATGAGACCCGGATTGAAGCGTTGCGGAAGCGAAGAAGGCTATGAAGGGGGGTCGAGAGCATGAGGCGAAGAGAAGAGAGAGAGAGAGAGAGCGCGAGAGCAGAAAGGCACCAAATTTGGCCAATTCTTGCCAAATTCAGCCCATTTGAACGTCAAATTTGGCCGGATTTCGCCAGCTGTGGCCAAATTTAGCGGGAGGCATTTGGGAGAAAGAGCGAGAGAGGAGATACTGGAGAGACGTGGCCGATTCTGAGTCGTCCGAATGCATTCGGAATCGTCCAGTGGCCCAATAGGAGCCACGTAGCTGCAGCGGGAGGATAGGCTGGAATTAAAAAAGAGATCGGTTCCCCCCCACACCCCACCCCACTTTTCTTTTCCCCCACTTGGACCCTCTCTCTGTCTTCAAAATTTTTTTTAGAGGGCGGGGGGGGCGGGTGGGGGCGGTGTGTGCGTGTGCAGAAGTTTCTAGTCCTACGGGGAATTCTGGTTTCTTTTTTAAATCGCCAAAATTTTAAAAATAAAAATAAAAATTGTTTTGGTCACATTTGGATTCTGATTTTAGTTTCGTAATATTTTTTCTAATTATTTTTTAGACAGGTCGCCATTTAATGCTAAATTCCTCTTCGGATGCCAGCCAATGTGGCAACATCAGAAAATTGCCAGAAAAGAATTTTTTTTCATCACTAGTTGAAATGTGCTGAAATTTTCTCCAACAATTTATTTTTTTCTTTGAACAATTGAGGTTTTGGGGGGGGTTTTTCTTTTTTTAATGTGGAATTTATGACCCAAAAAGAAGTCCCTTTTTAATTTTCGAGGTTGAAATAAATTGTTCATATTTGTCACAAATTAATCACTGGCATGGAATATATACCTAGTATTAGTGTAAAAAATTGACACAAAATATACGGGGTGTGTGGAATAGGCTTGTGTCTAAGTGTGGAAAAAACTGTAAAATGGGCCAATGAGATTGTTAGAATGGGAGCCTTGAATTGTTTGTTTTCAGATATCTCCTTAATAAGAACTCGTACTTAAATAGTCTCATAGGCTTGTGCTTAGGTGTGAAGATTTTTTATTTTTTATTTTGGGGGGGGG
>Ga0116231_10011350_pt1 | contig 13746 bp, 12 predicted proteins | sample S1TSphgellanicum_2_FD_89695 | JGI IMG/M metagenome (GOLD analysis project Ga0116231, IMG submission 89695) | Host-associated microbial communities from peat moss isolated from Minnesota, USA - S1T2_Fd - Sphagnum magellanicum MG | ecosystem: Host-associated > Plants > Peat moss > Unclassified... | reverse complement strand
TCATGTCACACACTCTTGCTGGATTGCAAAAGCGACTGGATGTCTTGCAAGCTTTTTGCTGTGAGTGTCAATTGACTATGAATGTCAAGAAAACCAAGGTTGTTGTGTTTGAAGCATGCAAGTCTGTGTGTCAAGCTTTTCAGTATGAGGGCGAAGCTATAGAGCAACTAAATTTTTTCAAGTATTTAGGTGTTGAGTTGCACGGCACAAAAGGTATGCAAGTGGCAATACAACGGTTAGCAATGTCAGGGAAAAAGGCAGTTTTTGCATTGTGGCACAGATGCGTAGAGCTGCGCATCTCTGACCCAACATTACAATGCCAGCTGTTTGATGCACTAGTCAAACCAGTGCTTAACTATGGGTGTGAAGTATGGTTAGACCACATAGCACGCGAATAGTTAAAGGTGGTTCATCGGGCTTTTCTGAAGTCGTTGTTGGGGGTCAGCACCACAACATCCAGTTACGTCGTGCTGGCAGAGTTTGGTAGGTTTCCCCTAGAAATATTTTGGTGGCAACAGACCATGCGCTTTCTCTCACGTGTCAGTTCTGAGGTAGATTCAGATCGCATGCTCAAGCTAACTTATGATGTACAGCTGCAGTTGCTTGCAGCCAGGCAAAAAGTCTTATTCGGGAACTAAAGTGTTATGGGTAGAAAGAGTCGATTGCCTGCTTGCTAGCTAGCACAAGTAGATGAACAACTGTTGACGTACAATTTGTGCATCGATAACGATCAGCTGCCACCATGTGCTCGCCTCAAGCAATTGGCTGAAAGGCAATACATTGTACACCATCAAGTGGTTGCAGTTGACTCCAGCCGAGTGAGAGCCTATTTGGGGTTGAATAGCTCAACGCAGTATGGGTACAAAGAATACCTCTCCAAGGTAGACAATGCACAGCTTAGGAGAAGCTTGGCACGTTTTCGTTGTGCGAATCACAAGCTGCAGATTAAGCTATGAAGGCAAGTCAAGCCAGTGAAGGTGCCAATGCAATAACGTTATTGCAAATTGTGCAACTTGGGTGCGGTTGAGGATGAGGACCACTTCTTGTTGGTTTGCCTTGCTTATCAAAGTGTTCGAGAGAGGTTTAGAGGTTCATTGCCACTAACTGCCATCACACCTTTGGCTGAATTGCTGAGCTGTCAGCAGCAAGGCATCCTTGTTAGATTCTTAGTACAATGTAAGACGGTTAAATCTGAATTGCTTCATCAGACTTAACGTCAATTGGGTTCTAGCCCAGGCGCTGTTTGGCCCACTTAATCAGGCTAAATTGTAAGTAAGTAAGTAAGGTATCATTACAGTTGAACAAGCAACACGAATTCCCATACAACTGCAGATTGCACCACCGTTAACCCTATCTAACAAAAAGTTGATTTCACTGGGGAAGAAGTACTTTTTGATTCCACCCTAGAACTTGCCGTACTATTTTGAAATTCCACTAACTTTGCGTGCGCAACTCAATCAAACAGCATAGAACCAAGAGTAGGCCTTGGTGACACGCCAAAACAAGCACTAGTGTTTAGCAATCAATGCAATGGGCGAATTGACGCCAATGGTGGTGAAAGCAAGGCTAGGTTGCCCGAAGAAGGTCAAGACGGTGGAGGTCGGGCCATCTCAAAAGTCCATCCTGCGCTATTTCTCCCCCAAACCATAATTAATTCGCAAGGCTGACCCACAATATAAAGTACCTTACACTTTCAAAATGATTAGTTGGTCATGTAGATCTCGGTGAGTGTAGTAGATTGTTGCCTTCCTCGACTGAATCAAACTTGTATTGATGTTGCTACGGACTACGAACTTTATGCGACAACTGGGTCCGAATGGGGCCCCGAGGTCCCGCCATAAGGTTCATATTGTCATTGTTTACATTGACCATAAAATAACTTTATTTCATGAATGTTTGAATATTTAATCATATTAAACAAGATGGAACATGTTTTTATGCCATTTTGATTTCATAATTGCTTATCATCTAGGAAATCAACACTTGGGAAGTTAAGTGTTTTATCACATCGTTTGTAACTTGCCCCTAAACTAGGAAAATTTTATGAACAATAGAAGTCCACCATTTTGAAAACAAAACAATCGCATATATATTGTGTCAGTAGAAAACATAACCCCTATTGACATGAACTTCTTTGAATAAATCTACAATAGTTTCCAAAAATGATGTTTTAGTGAAAATTTTGAAACAACACTTGAAAAAGACATGAACAAAAAAACACAAGAGGCATTTGTGAATTTGAAGGATCTAAAGGCTTGTTATACTATAATAGAATTTTCTTTATGTGTCATTAGATTCCAATGCAACTACACATCCTCCAAACACATCATGATCTTCCATCCATTGGACATTTTGGATTTAATAAAGTCATCAAACTTATATTAAGGGAATTTTGGTGACCACAAATTTCAATATTACAAAAGTGAAGTCTAATTCACTGGAGGGTCTTTCAAGTCAACAAGGCCACCAAATCATTATTTTATTTTATTTTAGGTGAAATTTAAATCACTATATAATTGTACTATTTACTTATTTAAAAAATAATTCACTAATTTTTATTTTTTTTACTATTGAAGTTATTATTACAATTTTGGATAAATTTTATAATTAATCATTAATCCATATATTTCATTTTTGTTATGTGTACAATTTTAAATTTTTATTATAACCTATTAATGTATCAACCAATAACAATAAAACATAGTACATCAAAATTTAAACCAAAAATTTAATTAAATAATAGTTTTTACATAAAATTTGGACAAAATGCTCTCATTTTATTTTGTGCTTTCATTTTACAAAATGGAAGGCCTTTTAAGAAACAAAACAAGATGAAAGTTCAAATTTCATTTCATAAAATCAAATAGTTAGTTCTAATATTAGATATATTATGTGTTAGTATTTTTTATAATTCAATTTTTTTAATGTAATAAATGTCTACATGTTTTTATACATGATATAACATTGAAAATTTGGGAACATATTTTTAGTATTTTTTATATTTTATATTTATGGGGCACATAATATAGTTTTAGCTTTGTAATGAAATATTTTTAGAATTAATAAATATTTTTATTACATAAAGTAAATGGCTAAAATTTGAGAAATTATAACACATACATTTTATTTATTCTAGCCATAAATTATCTTGCATAAAAAAATTGAAATTTGTGTAAGTTCATGTCACATAATCATTGTTTTTGTGAATCAATGTGGTTTGAATTCTTATTAAACACTAAAATGCAAAACAATCTTTCAAATGGCTTGGAATTTGATATATTTATTTATTAACATGTGTATCCCTTGGAAAATAATTCCAAAAAAAATTTTCATTTTTTTCATTTTGAAAATTAAATATAAAAATAAATTTCAACATTCAATTTATTATTAAAAAAAATGGTTAATTGTGACATGTATAATAGCTAACATTTTTAATCGCAATGCCAAGTGGTAGTTGGCTAGCACAAACAATGCATTATCTCTTTCGAGACCAAGGTTCAAACATTGATACCAACAATTATATGTATTTCATATGTTGACAATATTAATTATTAATATTTTATTATAAATAAATAAATAATATTATTATTATTAGAAAATTATAGACATATAACTTAATTCCATTGCCACATATAAATTTCTTGCTTGATCATGTGTTAATGAATTTATTATTATTATTTTTGATGAAATATTATTAATTTGACCCAAAAATTAATGAAATTCCTAGTGAACTAAAAACCATTTTCCTATTAGTGTTTGGAAGTTTTTGAAAAAATTCATTCACATTTGTGATATAGGTGTGTGAATAAAAACATCACACTATCAATTATATGGTTTATTATAATCATGTTGCCAATTCCTGAAAAGTCCATGGTTGTCTCTCACTATCGATTTTTTCACAAACCTCTTATGTTCCAAGTCTTCTAACTTTATTTTTAGTGTTGTGGTTAATTTGTTAACAAAGATGAAATATTTATTCAATTACCAAGATCATGACAAGTGAAAGTGTCATGAATTTTTTTCTTTCACAATATATAGTTGTATCATGGAGTGTGATTAGACATCGTATCAAATTGTTGATTTCAATTCATTTTTATTTTTTGGAAAGGAATGCTCATACTTTCAAAGGTTCAAAGTAATATCTTCTTGCAAATCATCCCCAACTAGATGGACAAATTGAATGGGTGAATCATATATTAAAACAATATTCTTGACTTATAATGTGGATTGATTTGGATTGAATTCAATGAGTATAAAGTTTTCAAAATCACAGACAAAACACTATAACATCATAAACTTATCAAGCTTCATAGGTTTATACAAATTTCATGAGAATTTTGATTTTCATAGGTTCATACAAAAATTGCATGGATTCCATTTTATGGTTAACATGAACAATATTGTATGTATTCAATATCTTAAATATTCAAATGGATGAGTTTTTTTTTGAATGACATATGTGAATCTTCATGTTTAATACCCAAACATTACATAATCTAATGCAAAATTACATCACAATAATTGCAAAAATTTAGTTAAAATATAAATCATACATATTTCACATCAAAACATCATAAGTAGAAAAGATACATCATTTATATATATATATGAGCTTAAAAAATGTATATGCCATTTTTACATTTTTGAAGTTCATAAATTTTTGCAAGAATATTTTTGAAATTATGTGATATTGGAAATTTGTGATGATCTAATGTTTTCATTATTTTTTCATTTGTTAAATTACTTGAAATGTTTTCAAAATGACATAACTATGTAAAATAAGTTTTCAACCTTTTACATACTATTATAGTATGTCATGACATTTTATTTATTTATGGTTATAAAAAAAAACATGGATTTTTAATCCATCACATTTTGTAACCAATTGTAGTATGCTACATCATTTTGGCAAGTGTTCACACTACTTTTTAAGTAGTCAAAAGTAGTATGGCCTACTTTGGTCATAGTGACAAGTTGACTCCTATTATCATATTTGCACCCAATGAAGAAGAATTTGAGGTTGGAAAAATCCTAGATCCATGAGTTTCTTATGGACATGTGACATTTACTAAGTCCATTCAACCATTGGTGTGAATGATGTCAAAGAACAATCAATTTTATCACCAAATTGGAAACTAGTCCAATCTAAACAATATTTTATTACAAAATGTTAATTAAAAATTTCATTAATAACATCCATCCAAAACTAAGTCAATGACGTGTACAAATGTCGTCAAGTAACCTAGCCATGCCATCAATTTTCAAAGATTTTAATATAATTATCATGTGAATTGTATAAAAAAGTTTATAAAATATTGAAGTCTTCCCTAGAAGTTGGAGAGGAAACACCTTTAGACATTTTGAACCTTTGGACACAATATCATTGATGGGAGAACTCTTCTCATCCATATGGAAATCATTTTCTTGTATATGGAATGACATGCCCTTAGATTTGTCAAATTTTATTGGTGGTAACTAATCTTCTTGCATTTTGTAACATAATTCAAGTTTAGAGTGTATTCCTTAGCTTTGAACAATAAACATGATGTGAGAGCTATATGATTGGACTACTTAAAACTTTTGGGCTTCATGACTTTCGCCTTTAATTGGAATTATGGATTTGGAAAGTTGGGGGTTCGATACATAGTTGACTTTCTATGATTGTGATTAATTTTCATTGTTCATTGTGGAACTAGTTGTGAAAGAAGGGGGTAATGTCATGCACAATAAGTATTCATGGAAGCTTATAATAAATGATTAAAATAATACATCTAAGAATTATTAGAAGGTCTAATTTGTGGAAAATTTTTAAAATAATTAATTGACTAAAATTTACAAAAGATTTAATTGGCGAAATCTTTTAGGAGGTTGATGAACTTCTAGAAAGTTCATGGGATAATATAAGTAAAAGTCATGGGCACACTTCTCAATTTTATTGATGCAATCTATAAAATTTTTCAAATTGTGTATAATTTTTAGTTTTGATTTACATGAATTTTCAGTGAAAAAATTGTTCAATATTCAATCACTTCTCCATTATAAGTAGAGCATTAATCGGTAAAACCCAGAAAAGGAGGGTCAAATGACTTCCAATCAAAATGTATGACACAAAGTTGAAGAGATATTATTGAAGGCTACAACTTTAAAGATTGAAACTCTTCAATGGGAGCTCATATGAAGGAGTTATGGGCTATGTGAGATAATTTTAATTTAAGAATCTGGAGAATTTTAGCCATTTCAATATAGTTAATTATATCGTCAATCACAAAATATACTTTGGGGAGGAAGGTGGTATTTCTTTTCAAGTCTAGGTCATGTGAATGTAATGAATATAAAGCAAGTCCATGACCCAAAGTTAAGTCCATTTACACTAACCATGTACATTGTTTGACTTGTGCAAGTGATTTGTATATGAGGTGTCAATGATTGTCACATGGTCTTAGTCTTATTTTGAATTTCCTTCACAAATATTTTTTCTTGATGTGAAGAATTAATGAATAGGCCTTCAAGTTCTAGTTCTTTCTCCTTTCCATTATTGTCACTTCAAAGGTTTACTCCTAATATTTTGAGATAAACTTAATGGTATGCCAAAACAACCTTATAGAAAACCATTTCCTAGATAAAGAAGTTAGAAATAAAGGTCGACATGAATGGGAGAAACATACATTTAAGTTAGACTTGCAATTTGAAAAATGCAAACCCCTATCACAATTTCATTCACTAACAAGGTTATTGTATTTCAATAAGTCAACACCTTCAACATTTGTTATTATTTGTTATTATAGACAATCTTTCCACCTGTTGTCATGAACAAATAAAACATTCAAGAAAGAACTACATGGACTTGGCAAAACTAAAAATCCAATAACAAATGAAATTAATGGTCTTTATTGATGGACCAAGTTGCATGATACAAAATTAGGCTTGATATTGAAGTATGTACTAAGTTGTGGGAGATGTTGAATTTTGAGTGGTTTTTGGCATTTCAAATTCAATTTAATTACAAAATCTGGTTTTAGAAGGAGAAACTAGTTGGGTAACAAGTTCACACTAGGGCCAACAACATAGGCCACGCTACCAGATTTGATATTAGAAAGGAGCATTGAGTGTACAACTAGGTCTCTAGCCTTCGTCCGAAAATGGGTTTCTTGTTCAAACCAAAATCGTACTTCAAATCCTATAGGGAATTACCTGTTTTTTTTTTTGGTTAACAATGATTTTTTTCCGAAAGGTCAAATAAAAAATTAACTTAAGTTTTGGGGTTTCATAAGTGAGAAAAAATAAGAGGAAAAATGAATCCTATATTTGATTCCATTAAGTAGCCAGACACATAGAAGGATAATTAAAAACTTGTCTTTCATATTTGGATCATTGCTAAAATTGGCTAAATCTTCCTAGGGATGATTGTCACTTTTTCTACATCGTCTTATGGATGACTATATAGTCATACATAGTCATATGTGAGTCATATATTGTCACTTCCCTTTGGACAACAAATGTCATGACTATATGATTAAGATCAATTTTATATTGACCACAATTGTAATCAACAAAACAATGGTAGGGGGGTCAACAACAATAAGAAACATAGGCTTATGAATGAATCATGATGTTGTTACATTGACCAAATATTTGCAAAAGAAATTGAAACCAACTGATGAAACCCTGCCAAACTCTATAAAAAGAGAGCACCCAAGAAAGGGAGAGAAAAAGAAACAAGGGGCAAGGACCAAAGTTCAAGTAAAGTATTATGGAAAATGTTGGGGATAGGCTGTTGTGGAGGGTGATACAAGCTGTTGTGTAGGGTGACATGCACTTGTGAGGAATTTTGAGTGAACCCGGTAGGACAAGACAAAATTTTCAATCGGGCACAATGGCCTGTACCAGGCATGGCCCATAACAAAATGGTTTTCATGATTTGCACAATGGGCATGTGGATTTACACAATGGACATTTGGATTTTGTACAGCCCGCATATAGATTTTGCACAATGGACATGTGGATTTTGACCAATGGTTAGGTGAGGTCGACCTATTGAAGACCTGTCCATTGTGCCTTGTACAGGCGACTAGATAGAAGTAGAAATGGCTATATGAAAACCATTATGTTTGATTTTTAAAACATATAAAGGGGGGGGGTGGAATGGGGAACCACTGGTTGGTTGTTAAAGCATTCATTGGCAGATTGACCACAAATGATGGTCCAATGTTTTGTGTTGTAGCCAAAGTGCTGATGATTCACATGAAGATTTAGTGAAATTTGGATACAAGATAAGTAAGAAAATAATTTAAAAAAACCCTTCTATAGTGGTCACTAAAATACTTGCATGATGTATAAATATCTAGCAATTTTTCTTAAATTTTGGTCGAATTATGGCTATTGAAAATCTCAAAAAAGCACATGATTTTTTCACTTTCAATTTTTAATAAATATTTTTGGCTACACATAGCCAGCATAAAAAAGGGCTACTTGACAGGTCCTTGTCAGTGTTTGTTTTTGTTTGGCGAACTGGTGCAAAATTTGGCTCTTTGCTGGGGAGCTGCGCCCACCACAACAGGTCCAATTCGCCACTTATTGTGGGACACAAGGTGTAGGGTGCCAGGTTGCACCTAATCACAAAAGGAAGGTTAGCTACATTTCTAGTGTTTTTTCTGCTAGATTTTTAACAATTTTCTCAAGGTTTTCAAAACTTTTCGCCATTAAAACAAAGTCATTTGTGGGATGATCGCCACTCATACTACAACAACACAAAAATGGCAAAACAAAAACAAAACAAAAACATTGGTCCTTGAGAAACGGACTTCTTTCTTTCCTGTCGTATCTACAAAGACTTTGGTATCGAATGTATTTTAAGAATCCCGAGGGAAGAAAAAATTGTGTTTGCGCACGCGAGCGCCGACACCGCCCCAGGCCCCAAAGCCACTGATGTCAGACGACGACATCCTTGATATTTGATGCACGCGCGATTAGCGCTCATGTTCGTGCGATGACCGAATTACCAGGCTTGATGATTTCTATAACTCTTACTGGCGGCGCTTTACTTGGCGTAAATCAGGGGCACATTCGAATTCTTTGCCTGCTACTTCTGCTACTCTTTCAATTTCCGGACCCCACCGTCATTCCCATTTTCAGTACCTATACAGCAAAAAGAAGTTCCCTGAGCATCATCAAAGCACTGCACCACTGGTCCCACCAATTCTCCGTCCTCATTACTGACTCTGGAGGTAGTGTCTTTTGTGGGCAATTCTGTGTTATAGCTATAGTGGCGATCATCCACAGGAAGATTTAGCCAAATTTGGTTGCAAATTAAATTTTTTTAAAAAAAATCCCTCTACATTTTTTGGCTACCTGTTTGAACCATGTATAAAAATATCACGATTTCTTTTAAATTTTTGGTTATTGAAAATCTTTAAAAAAACATAATTTTTGCACATTTATTTTTAATATAACATTCTGGCTATATGTATATTATATAGTCAGCCAAAAAGGTTGTTCTGGAGCATTTATAAATTCTTTGTCTAGCTCAGCTTTTGGCAGGTTGAGTGAACCAGCAGCACCCACCAGCGCACCATGCAACATAAGTAGATGGATGGATGGTATGTGGACACAAAACACTTTTTCAGGGGTTTTCATGTTCCACAACTATTTAATCCTAATAGTATAGGTAGCTTGGTAGCTTTGACAATAATTATATTATTTTTAGAAATGCTGAAATTTCGAAAAATTAAAAAATTAAAAAAAAGAATGTTCCAAGGTATTCTATTTTTTGAAATGAAAATTCCAAAATTAATTAATTGTTCCAGAAGGCAAGTGTGACAAGGTTGCCATGATATTATGTAGTTAGTTATGTACTAACCAACCATATATGTCTCTACCTACCTATTAGCCATCACATGCCTTACCTACTTAGTACAGATATTGTAACCAGTTATATGGCCTACCTATTTACCTATGATGGTTACCCACTTATAATAGTGCATTCACACTTGATGTTAAAATCAATGTTAAATGAAAAAATCTAGATGGCATCCTAGGTGGCAACCAATGTTAAATGGGTGATAGCTTAATGTTAAATGAATGTTAGTTTAACATAAAATCTTCACAATAAGTAAGTTTAAGTCTTAAATGACTAGTATGGTGTTAAGGGACTCTACACTAGAGTCCCTAACACCAAGTGTGAACAAACCTTTAGTAGTTACCTAGGTTTTGTGTGGGTAAAAGTAGGTGGTTTACAATATATTTGTGGTTATGGGTTTCCGATGAATACTACACTTGTAGGTGGTGGTGGGTCATAGAATCCGCAAGGCCGTTGGTTTTCTTTGAGTAATACTTGGCCTAGGTGAACCAGCACCGACCGTCGGTAGCTTTACCTTTTTTGAGTGGGGTCTCTTAGTGGCCATCTTAAGCTCAACAAATGTTACATTTGAACTCAAAGACCTTGATTTAGTCTATTCAAAAGGCATTTGTAATGTTTAGAAATAATTGAAATGGATTTTGGGGTTTTTACCATGGTGCCAACTAGTGTTCTCCAATTATTAGGTTTTAGGAGGAACCTTGGGTTTTGGTTTTAGAAAATTTTATAGGGTTGGTTCAGGTTAGGGTTTTTTTTCAAATAAAATGAAATTGGGACCGATTTCAAATTTGGCTTTTTAATGTGAGGGTCAATTTTGATTTTGGATTTTAAAAATTTTCAAATCAAGTCAATCTTGCTTTTAGGGTAGGTTCGGGTAAAATTTGGTTCACCTCTTGGTTAGGTTCCACAATGTCAAAGGAAATTGAAAATAATGCAAAATTTTGAATTTTTATTTATATATATTTTTGAATTGTTACAAAGCTTTGACAAAGCCAAATTAAATGAAACTATTATACTTTTAAGCTTTAAAACTATATTGATTTTCTAATGGATAAAGGACCAATTTTTTAAAGGTGTAAGAAACTTCTATCAATGTGTCATCTTTTTTATATATTTTTGTTTAATTTTATTTTAACATACTCATGACACAAAGTGCTTGATATTGATGAAATCTAAAATTGTGATGGTCTAAGCTATGATTGTAAAATAATTGACATTTTTTTATTCATTGATTTTGATGGGAATCAAATTATATGGAAAAATGACTTTGTTAAGTACTATGTCCTTTTTCATCCTGAATGGTACATTTGAAAGGATCTTCACCTAATAGTACATTTTTTTTAATACCAATTGGTTTCATGTTTCATGCACTTGTAGGTCAATTTTGAAATGTGCATTTTGCCACCTTTGAATTCAATCTTTAAAAACCCCTCCCAATTAGCCCCCGAATTTGCCCTCCAAATTACCCTTTCAAAAACCCAAGATCATTAAGATCAAAATAGCAATGGTGGCAATTGTTGATTGTAGCAATGAAAAGATTGCGTTGATGAGTAAGATCATAAGATCATCAAGATGATGAAGGTGATGGTGACATTTGTTGGTTATTACAATAAAAGGACCATGATGATGAGAAAGACCATAAGACCATTAAGATTAGGAAGGTGATGGTCACACTACTACTTGTAGCAATAAGAAGACCATAACAATGACAAGACCACAGGATCATTAAAATTACAAGGGTGACGACAAGAAATTGTTGATTATAACAAGGGAAAGACCATGATGATGGGTAGGACCACAAGATCATAAAAGGTGAAGAGGCCAATGATGGGAATTGGCAAGCTATAACAAAAAGAAGACTATGATACCAAATAGGACCACAAGATCATCAAGATCAAGAGGGTAATGGTGGGAATTTGCTAATTATAACAACAAGAAGACCATGACAACAAATAGGACCACAAGATCATCAAGATCAAGAAGGCGATGGTGGATAATGATTTGTAACGATGAGAAAACTACAATAATGAATAGCCCACAAGATCATCAAGATTAAGAAGGTGATGGTGGCAGTTACTAGTTGTAGCAACGAGAAGACCATAATGTTGAATAGGACCACAAGATCATAAAGATGAAAAGGGCGATGGTGGCAACTATTTGTTGTAGTAATGAGAAGACCATGATGATGAACAAGACCACAAGATCATCAAAATCAAGAAAGCAATGGTGTGTAATTACTAGCTACATTGATCAAGACCAAGAAAACCATGATGACCATGGCAACTATAATCACAAGATGATAAAATCATGAAGGTGGTGGTGGGCAACTATTGGCTACAACAAACCACAAGATCATCAAGATGGGGAAGGTGATGGTGGCAACTATTTGTTGAGGCAATGAGAAGACCATGACAATGAACAAGACCACAAGATCATTAAGATAAAAAAGCAATGGTGTGTAATTATTGGTTACATTAATAAGAAAACCATGACAATGACCGGTATCATAAGATGATGAGGATAATGGCATGTAGCTATTGATTGCAACAATAAGAAGATCATGATGACCATGGCAACTACAAGCACAAGATGATAAGATCATGAGGGTGATGGTGGGCAACTATTGGTTGTAGCAACAAAAAGATCGTAATGACAATGACCGAGACTACAAGAAGATGAAGAAGGTGATGGTGTAGCTCAGTAATGGTGGGTTGCAAGAAGAAGAAGAACACCACAACCACCAATGTGAGTTATAATAGGGAAAAAAACATTTCGAACATTAATATGACAAAAAAATCACGAAAACAATGGCAATGATGTAGCAAGTAGCAACAACCAATGAAAAGAACATGATTAAAAAAAAAAAGCTTCGAGCTTCAACAACAAGCTGCCACCTTCAACCCCCAATGAGAATCCCTAACACTAAATTGAAACTAGAACCAACAATTTTCAAAAAATTGGTTCAATTTTGGTTCTTCAAACCATTAAGAACTGGACCCAGTTCTGGTTCCTCATAAAACAAAAAATAAAATTAAAAAAAAAATCTTGGGTGGTTCCCAGCCAATTCCTCCAACCTCGCCTAACCTTGGTTCCTACCCGGTTCCACATCTTGGACCCAGTCAGATACCTGGCTAACCTGGGTACCAGCACAACACTGGCACCAATGTGGGTGCAGGTTCACCCGATGCAGAGTATTCTAACTTGGATTGTTTAACTAGGAGTTTAACTATTGATTATTGCAACATTTTGTGGTCCAATTGTTCAGTCAGAATCCAGATAACCGACCCATGACTCATAATCAACAGCTTTTGCTGAATCACTTAATTGTTTCACAAAATGAGTCTCAGAGGCCCAATTTGAATATTTCAAAAATTAGAAAATCAAGAATAGGTCTGCCAAGGCTCCTTTTAGTTTTGAATTCACAGTGATAACCCTGGCGGTGTCACAAATGCTTGCTTCTCTATAGGTATTACAAAATACTTTACCCTAGAGTCAGTTTCCTCATTAAATAATCTTAAAAATATTGAAACAAATTCTCCTAAAAGATGAAGCTGAGGTGTTGAAAACCATCGTGGCAGGCTACAATCTGAATAATTTCACTCCTCCTCCTATGACAATATCATAGTAGATCATGAGACTAATAATTTGAAAAAAAAAAAAAAAAAAAAAAACCCTACCGGGGCGAGGCTACCATAATTATTTTTTTTTTTCCCAATTCCCCCCCCTAAAAATTACTTATTGCTGAAAAACAATTTCAGGTAAAGTAAAAAAATCAAACTTGGTTTTAAACTAGGTTGAGCCCCAAATTCTTTGGGAAATCATTGGAATCAGAAAGTTTATTTATCCAAAAAAAGGTTTCAAAACTACACTCCAAGTTTTGTCGAATTGAAAAT
>Ga0116231_10011347_pt1 | contig 13752 bp, 11 predicted proteins | sample S1TSphgellanicum_2_FD_89695 | JGI IMG/M metagenome (GOLD analysis project Ga0116231, IMG submission 89695) | Host-associated microbial communities from peat moss isolated from Minnesota, USA - S1T2_Fd - Sphagnum magellanicum MG | ecosystem: Host-associated > Plants > Peat moss > Unclassified... | reverse complement strand
TTTCATGTTAGTGAGCACCTTTGAGGACTGAAGAAGGGGGAAGAAGCCACCTTCTTGATCCTGCGCTTCTTTGAAGTGGATAGCACAAAATGTGGGACACCTTATTCAACATGAAAGAATGTTCGAAAAGAAAAGTTGTGTTTATGGTTGTCTTATCAAAGTCAACACATCTTGGACAAAAATAATAATGAGAAGATTTCAAGCATGAACAAGTTCCCAATTTGCTACAGGATTCTCTGTGGCAGTGTCTGCTAGGGCTATTTTCAGAAAATAGCAGATATGGATTCTTCTTTGTATGACCAATGTGCTGTCTTCTTGTTCATTCTTATGCCCGGGGGATGCTTGTCAGAGTGAATTGGAAATACTTAGATGGTGCAAATGTGATCTGAAGATGAGTTGAAATGTGGGCAGGTGGGTTTGCATGGTGGGTTGGGCAATAGTGGGGTCTTCTGCCTTTGGCCCAGTTTGTCAGTTGCAGTTTCTGGGTGCATTTGGGGATCAATTTTCGACTGGAAGCCCTGCTGCAGAATGCAACTGAGGAGCAAGCAGAGGCTCTGCAACTTAGCTATTGGAGTTTAGTGGGAGATGGTCCACCACCCTGGCTAGACAAGGATGATGACCCAAAAAGTTCTCTGACTGGAATGGGGTCCCAATACAAGGCCCTAGCCATAGTTTCAGATGCATGTGGAGCGCCTATTGGTTTCCAGTAACAAATAATACACGTCACTTTTACAAGATTCTCAACATGTATTTCCCTCAAGCCTCCCATTTTTTAAATTCAAATTTTGCATATATTTTCATAAAAAAGTGTAGAAATGTTGTGGAACAATCACCTGTCTTACTGCAACGAAAAAGTAAAAGTTGAAAACAAGTTAGATGATATTTGCTCAAGGGATTACTTTAAAGATCTAAAAGAGTCACACACATGGGATGATCAATGTACCATGTGAATCTAATTATGTTTGTAATTAGTTAGGTATCATGAATAACAACCAACTTGGGCCAAGTGGTAGCCATACTAATGGCTTTCACAGAAAATGATGAATAATTATTGCAAAGGCCACTGTGAAATATGGATATTAAGAGTCATATTGTGGAATTTTTAAACCAAACCTTGTAGGTCACCATAACTTGGTGAAATTCTCTTAAGAAATTTGATGGGCATAATTTGAGTGGTTTTCTTCCATGATTGTTTCTTGCATAAACTGATTTACTTTTTTTTTTCAGTTTGGCACATTACTAGAATAAAGGTCTATTTATCTAACCCATTAGCAACAATTCTCCAACTTTGAAGATTTACAAAATAGAATTAAACATGTATGTAGTGTTTAAATAAAGAAATGAATTAAATGTTTGTTATAGGTGAAACTCAATCTCTAATATGTTCTAGAAGTTGGATGAATTCAAATAGATTCATTAGTTTAGTTTATAGCCCTTTTGACTCATATGCTTAGAGTTTTTGAGCATAAAAAAATGAGGACATTGCAAAGGCCTTTGTGTCTAGGATATTGTGAATCCTGTAACCCCCTAATTCTCCAATGTGAAAAATAAAAAATTAAGTCTGCCAATCAATCAGATTCCTTCTATACCTAACATATTTTTAAAATCTATCTTTTCCTTTCAATCTCATTTGAATTCAAAAAGTGATGTCTAATACATAATCTTTAATCACCACTAAATCTCTTCGTCCATTTTTACTGACAAAGAGTTACAATGATATTATTAAACTTTAACAAAAAAAAACATGCTTTTTCTAGTAACCTGAAACCTTTGACTTTAAGGTCTAAAGCCTAAATCCTCAACCTAAAACCATAATCTTAAACCTGAAGTCTAACATTAGAACTTTAAACTCAAACCAAAAATAAATAAATCTTAATGTAAAACTTTAAATCTCAACTTGAAACCCCTTGTAAGATGACAATATGTTAAAAATTCTATTTATAACATAACACCGCACACAAAAGACACAAGATAATCATTAAATTTCAATAGAAAAGATCAAATATATGACAAATGTCATATTGACACATGATATATGACATACATCATTTGAAATATTTATTAAATTATCATTTGAGCTTAAACAAGGTAGGGTTTACATGTTTATCAATGCCTTGTTTCACACCCAAAGCAAACAACATGTCCACAACATACTTAGTAACATGGGAGAGAAATGTGTAGGTATAATAAATTCAAATGGTGATATTTAATGAAAAACTTGAATGCCCACATTTAGTGTTGAACTATTTGCCAAATAGTTGATAATTCTTGATACTTTATTATTTATGAAAGTTTGAAATTGAAATATTTGTTGACTTTAATACTTTCATCAAAAGCTCTCTAATCAAGCCACCCACACTTAACATTGTAATTATTGTAACACATGCCAAATAGGAGCATAATTCAATTTTGTTGTTCAAAGTCTTTCTAATAATTAGTTGTCAGTGAACAATGTTTGAAAGAGAACAATGCACATGGATTTGGGAATTTAGGAAAATGAGGTGATGACAAAGGGTTAATGAACAAGCTCTTCCTCATTAAATAGTTTTATGTTGTTCATATGACTCTAATCGTTTTCATGGAATAACATCTTAAAGTTAGTATTGGCAATGGGGAACTAAATGCTATTAGAACTTGAAAATATATACATATACATATATATAGATATAGATATTTCTTGGTTTGTGAAGTAACTATTAGTTTCTTATCATACTTAAATTAAAATCATACAAAATAAATGAACTTAGATGGGAGCTTGTCAAATTACAAAAGTTGTTTGCTGAAAATTTACTCATTTAAAAAAAAAGGGAACATGCCTTTTGATTCAAAATAATTGTAAAACCAAAGCTCTAAAAAGAAAGGAATAGAAGGACATTTAGGGTTACACAAGACACACCAATTTGTCCAAATGCATCCTATCAATTTTGATGGTCACATCAATCTAAGGATTCATAAGAATACATATCATCCATGATGGACATAAAAGAATTATGCAATGTAAATTTGTTATCATAGTATTGAGCTAGGATTACAAAACCCTTTCAAATATAATTTACAAAAAATGTTAAGTCTATATAAATCTATGACAAAAATTTATAAGTGATACCAAAACTAAAATACAAAAAAGTATACATACACTATTATTTTCAACAAGCAACCATTCAAAATATCAAAAATAAACTTTAAACAACACTCGACTACATAAAAAACATAAAAACCTTAGCTTTTTTTTAAAATGGTTTTCAGTGGATATAATACTAAAAATCTATCTTATACATAATAAATTGAAAGAATAGAACAAGTTAACCAACCATTACAAAAATATGCATGGGGGGTCCAAGTGTGATAAAGTATGGTAAAAAAGTAGTCCTAAGAAAATTTAATTTTCAAAAAAATCTTGTTTCAACATTCACATTCAAAAGGATATTAAAAACTTATTTAAGTTGCATTTTGAAATTATAGAATGCTTCATTGAGTTTATTGTAAGTTTGAAAAAAAATTATATAAGAAAAGTGGATGAAAATTATGTTCTAAATTGGTTGGTTGTTCAAATTTTTCAAAATATTTTTACATTAAAACTTTGATAGATTATGATTATACTGTGAAAAGTTGAAACTATATTATCAACTTGAAAGTATAATCATTTTAATTGATGTCTTATTTTCATGTACTTGTAATTCTATTTTGCAAAACTGTGATTCGTACTTTCTAGTACTTGCATCTCAAAAAATGTCCTTAAATGCATATTAAAACATATGATTTTTTAATATTATGTAATGAAGTCAAAGAACTTCTTAGTGTTGGTCATTGACTTAAATAATATTCATGAATTCAACATGTCAAGGTATATTTTATGGATATTTTCTAAAAAAACAACAAGTGGTTTTGATTGGCATACTTTACCATGCTTATGCCTTGGGTTTGTTGCCTATTACAACAAAATATAGTAAAATCATTCATCATTGAACATTTATTTATCATTGAAAAATTTCCAATATTTTCTCATTCCTTAACCAAATGGAGCCATTTTTGTGTCATTAGACATGCAAATTGGAAGGTTCAAATGTTCTTTGAACATCAAAAGCAAGGGAACAACATTGAAAACACATGAAAATGATGAATGATAGTTTGCTTCAAAAATTTGAAAAAATGGTTTTAAGTTTTTGCTAATTCTAATCTTATATCTTTTTCATTTTTAGTTTGTTTTGATTGCATTACAAGAAGTCACGGATTTCAAAAGGTTCAACTTGACCAAAATGTTCACATAAATTAAAAAAATGTTCACTTTGATTAAAGGCATGGGGCCTAAAAGACACATGGTTCTTTTAGTTAGTTCTTTTGACTAAAATGACGATATTGATCAAATGTTAAATTGTATATCTAATCAAGAAGGACAAATTTTTAAAATTGTTCATGAAGATGTCCATGGCTTAATCAAATTAACCGTACTGAATCACAATGCTTAGTCAAATTAACCACATTAATTTGGTTAGTTAGCCTACTTGATATGCCTATTAAGCTACCTACTTACTTATTTACCTACAATCTACTTACCTACATTCTACCTATGTCCTACCTACCTACTACTATCTACCTATTATTTAGCAAAGTTACATATTTATTTACCTACCTACCAATTTATCTACCTTCCTACCTACTTATTTATCTACTTACCTACCTATTTAATATCTACCTACCTGTTTATTTATCTACCTATTTGATATCTAACTATCTATTTATTTATCTACTTATATGTTTATGTATACCTACTTATTATTTACTTACCTATCTACCTACTTAAGTATTTACTTATTTACTGATGAAAAAAATTAAAGTTCAAATGTTGTTATACATATTAACAAAAAATTTCATGGAAATTCAAGAAAACATGTTAAATGCAATTGGTATGGTATTGTTCTACAAAGTGGTGGGGTGGTTTGATGGCCAAAACATTGATGTGGAAACCGAACAAATCAAGGTTCAATCCCTTTTACCAACATATATTATGTAGAATATGTATATTTGCATATATACCTTTTACATGTGTGTAAATGTACAATATTTAGGTGGGTTGTGGATAGGTAAGTAAAAGGCCATGGTGGGTAAGTAGGTGATGGGTGGGTAAGTAGGTAGGTATTTATTATTTGTTTATTATTTTACATTTTTATATTTAAAAATTGAGTTATGTTTTTAATTAAATTTTTGTTGCTACACAATTTTTTGTTTGATTTGATTAGTCAAAAAAACCATTTTATAGTCAATCAAAACAACCATCAGTCAAGTTGAACACGTTCAAATCGACTTGTCCAATATGACTAAATAGTCAAATTGACCAAATGTCAAAATGATTGGTTTTTGGTTTAATTTTCCAATCAAATAAACCATGATTTCTTGTAGTGATGATTTAAAACTTAATGGACACACTAACTAGGGTTTTACAAAACTTCTTTATATTCCAAAAGCAAAGATGTAATGATCCAAAAATTTTAGTTCAAAATTCTAATCTGTTTTAATTCATCCATGATGGAACACTAAACCCCCTTACCCCAAACACTTTGTATCTTCTCCATTCATTTATTGAATTGAGCAATTTGTGCAACATTATAAATGATAGGTGGAGGACCACAAATGTTCTTTCAACTTCATAAATAGAAAAACAATGTGTGAGGATTCAACTTCCTTTGAGTTCCAAAGTATTCACTCACTAGCCTAGTTCAATCTCAAAATTTTGGCCAAACCTTTTTTAAATTATAACTTACATCAAGGTTAGATGCATTTGTAAAGTTATGAATAGGATGATACACAAGTGTGGAAGACTGTCAATGGAACTTCAAATTTATAATGTTTGAATGTGCAGCTTATGCACACAAAATGAATGAGAAAAATACCAAACCTTGAGGCTGAAAACACATTTCTTTTTGGTAGTTAAAGCTTAGACTTCAAATCTTATAATTTGGTTAAAATATCAACAAGGAAATTTATCATTAACAAAAACAGCGTTTTCAATAAATAAAAAAAACCATGATGGACAAAATTCAACTATCTTTCTAAAGTGAATTACCAAAACAAAATGTAAAGGTGTTAATTAACTTGTTGATGTTGAGGAATTTGGACATCATGAAGAGTTTCCATTTGAAAATATGTTACACAACATGACTTCATGTGACACATCAATTTGTCCATATGTGTCTTTTCAATTTGGATGCAAATATTCCTTGCCATAAGAAATTGTACAATACATGTTGATAAAACAATTACCACAACAATCAACTAAGATTTTAAGAAATACACCATAATATATAGCATGCAATTCTATAAATATAATGTGAATGAAACTTATACATCATAGTAGTATGACAAAAAATGAAACTTGTTAATTTGTGAAAACCCAATGACCAAAAACTATGAGACAATTTGTTAATGCGGGCCAAATAAATCAGTAAACTCAATAGAATGGGGGGAAAGAAAAAGAAAAAAAAACAAACCCTAAGTTTAATGTGTCACCAAAAAGTTATTAGAGGTGAACAAATGTAAAAAACTGAAGATACCATTTTAATGTGCAACCAAAAAAAAAACATGTCACCAAAAAATTATAAAATATGATTTAATGTGTGTCCAAAACATAAATACAATTTGACCAAATTTACATAGAATGGTTCACCCAATTCAAGTACTCAAAATCTATTTTCGGGTTGTATTCTCAAATTCTTCTCAATACTCAAGTTGATTCTAAGCGCTTACTCTCTAAACTTCATTCCTATTCCTATCAGGAAACATGACTATGCCAAAGAAGGCTTTTGGTTAGAAAGTTGTTCATTTGTGACAAATAGACCATGGAAGCCAAAAGGAACTCTATGTGGCAACTTCAGAGATGTAACTATTTCAAGAGTCGGTGAACGTGCATCTAAAACAAGGAGTTTTGATACATTGACAGCTTCGTCATGGTAATATGTGAGGATGTAGCCATCATCCTCCAAAATAGACGGATCCGTACTACGGGGTACAAAATAGGGTTCACTACAATAACAATTTGCTGGGAATTTGTGCCAACCAACAACAGCTTGTTGTGTTACATCATTATTTTGTGAAGCTTCCAAGTCGAATTTGGCTATTCCTCCGTATTTCGGGAATGGTCCTGACAATACTCCATACACATATCTTGTCTTCTTACATTGATACATCTTGTTGAATTGTCCACCATCAAAGTTGGCATTACTTGCAACCTCTTGTTTATATGCTTTTCCTGTCTTGAGGTTGAGATGAAACGTTGCTAACCGCAATTCCATTTTGTCCTGTTGGTGAAAAGTGAACTGGATTGGTGATAGTGTAGATCCAACTACAACAATCTCATCACCCTCTTCCCAAGCATTCACATAGTGGATACATGTGCTATCCGGAAGATCAAACCACTTGATTCTTGCTTCTGTTGTGGCATTCCTTGGCAACACTCCAAACCTAGGGATCTTTTTATCATCAATGCAAACTGGTGATTTTGCATTGAACATCTCCTGCAAGAAAAATGTGGATTTGAAGACACCATAATATACTATGTCAAAAGTCTTAGATACCCATTCACATGGACGGACTCTATTTATATTGACCTCATCTTGGCCTCACATAAAAACATAACAAATGCATTTCCCTGAGAATGGTTGAACTTACGTAAAGGTCATAATTATCTTTAACATGATCAATGGAAAAAAAGAAGTCTTGAATCATTTGAAATGTCATATTTTTGCAACTCAAGTGCATGCTTGTATTCTAACTACAAAAAATATCAAGTTTATTTGGTGAGGCCATAAATACCTGCATGCGCAAGACAATTTGAGTATCTGGAAACACTATGTATTTGCTTGTGATTGCAAAGTCATGTATGAGACATGCTTCCGGAAGAGTGATGTTCACATTTGCATGTTTTCTCCCATTAACTGAAACTTTGAAGAGTGTTAGGTATGGAGCTTGGAAAAAGTTGACAGTGTAACTGAACATCTCCCCTGTTTTGGGATCAATCTTTGGATGCGCTGTCATGTTGGTAGCTTTGAGTGCTCCATTAAAATCATATCTACAACCAAAAGGTATGGGAGTCATTGATCTCTATGTGAACCATGCCCATGTCAGTTGCAAGCACATCATTGCATGTAATAGTCCTCAACCTCTAATGCCACAAGTTAAAATATGTATACTCTATAGATCAGGTGTGAATAAGGTCACCTTATCTACTCCACTTGATATCCTAGGCTGCTTTGAAGGAATAAGGCATCCAAGATGGTTTGAAGGAATAAGGCATCTAGATTTTCCATACAATCATAATTTAATGCCCTTACTCTGTGTTCTATTGTAGTTTGTCACAATTAGTCATACATTTGTGCCAAGAAGATGGATTACTTGGAATTTTATATTTTCCAATGTAATTGAGTAACCCGCACCTACATATAATCAATGAATGAAATGCCTTCAGATAATGTATGATACATCATTCACAGTCATCAATTCTGAGACTCAAACAATATGGGGGAACTTTTTGGTGATTGTTTTCATAAAGGGAACATCTAGGTCAAATCCTTCACTTTGACTGGCAGGTTAATAGAAGCCCATTCTCCTGAAAGGGCCCTGCCTTCAAAATATTTGGCCCCAGGTTTTTTTTAATTGCAATTTTTCGCCATTTTTGGAGCTACATACAAAGGATTTTCAATAAAAAAAATGGGTGAAATTCACCAGATATATATAATAAGTTCCAGCAGGTAACCAAATAATAGAAAGATGATTAATTTTTTTTTTTGAAATCATACTTAGTTTATAGCCAAATTTGGCTAAATCTTCTTATGGGTGATCAACACTTTGGCTACATCACAAAATTGGAAAAAGAAAACACTCTGCCCAATAGTCTAACAACTTAGAAATTTACAGTTAGATTATTGTAGTAACATAAAAAAACCAATCAGACTCTTGTTCAACCAGGGGAAAGTGAACAAGCAGATCTGAAAGTCAGCTAGGGAATTCCAAGCTCTTCTTGAATTCTATTTGTATAGGTGTTCTAATACGGAAAGGGAATTAAGCAGAGTTCGTTTGTAAACAAACTCTGAACCAGTCTACTATTTAGTGGCGAAATGTTGCCAGATTTCACCCATGTAATGGATTTGGCAACCATTTGGCTTCAATTTTGATGGTCTTTTTGAGGCAAAATCATCAAATGGTTTGGAGAGCTGGCCTCCTCGTTCAGCCAAACTCATTGTGTAATATCGCCCCCAGAGTCCAGACAGGAGTGCCAATTTAGAGACAATCATAGAAACTTCCAAACTTCCATTGGACACTATTGTGAGGTTAATGACAATAGTCTTTGAGAATAGAGGAAGTTCGGAGATGAACTGGAGATTTTCAAAGTGCTCTGGTGGGTGCTAAACCAGCTTATTAACATGCAAGTCTGGGATCCCAATAGCTAAGGGAAAGGTCCCATGAGGCTTAAGGACCCGAGTGCAAGAGAGCAAACAAAAGCCTTTAAGGACTCGAGAGTGCGAGAGAGCAAACAAGAGACTTAAGTACTCAAGAGAGCAAGACACCAAACAAGAGCCTTAAGGAAGTCTAGAGAGTGCAACAGACCCAACGCGAGACTTAAGGACTCCAGAGTGCAAGAGAGCAAACAAGCTCGAGTGTGCACCAGCGAAGTCTCCGGACAAACTAGATCAGGGGGTTTTGTTGGGAAGAACTCAGAACCTACCTTCCAATGGTGCGGAGGTCTCCATCGTCTGTGATTTGAACGGCATAAGGTTGATCATCCTCCGACATTGCCAGTAATTTGCCATTGAAGAACGCCAAGCCTGCATTGGCAGTCCCGGTACCACCAGCAGGGTCAAGCACACCTAACATAGCTCGAAGACTATACAGTGCTAAGCGTGCCAACCCAATCAACCCGTGTATCTCCCCCATCATCTTCGGAAACAAAGGCTTGCCTGCCTTCTCCTCTTGTATAAACCTAGTGCAGCTCAAGTTCACACCAAGTACAACACATGATTGCAATAAGTCCTTCGGAGGTTCATCATTTCTGGAGCTTCATTTAACTAGAAGAATCGGGTAGAGTACATCCTGTTTCTATGGGACCCTAGTCGTCTCTTTCCACTAGGGTGCTTACGGCACACTGTGTGTAACTGTGATCACAGCAGTCTAATGGAAAGCCATTGACATAGGGTCTTGTTTCTCACTGCACGGACAGTCACTTTCCAACTCTGATGAAAATAAGTAATCAATCATGTTAGGAACTCTGGAAATGCATGTTCTAATGGAAAGCCCTTGATATAGTGATTTGGTGGAGGGTTAGTCGTTTTCCATTGGAGACCTGCAAATTGTGATGAAAATATGTAATTAATCATGTTAGGAACTCTTGAAACACATGTTCTGATGGGAAGCCACTAACATAGGGTTTTGTTTCTTGCTGCATGGACAGTGGCTTTACATTGGAGAGCTGCAACTGTGATGAGAATATGTAATTAATCATGTTAGATACTCTGGAAACATGTTCTCTTGAAAGAATACACAGATGTCGTCGTATGGTGAATCACTGTTTCACTCCTAGGTCTCAGCGCTCCTGAAATTGACCGGTAGAGCTGTGAGATGACTGTGAGCACACCTGATGGATCACAGCAGCCTAATGGAAAGATGTCCTTCGTGCGTACCTGTTGGTGCGAATGTAGCGGCAGCATTAGGTGGCTTTGCCGTCGCGGAACTTGACAATGTGCAGCATACCGTCGCCATCGAAGTAATGGTAACCAAAGCCCGGCTCCTGGCGAGGATTGGCACCATTTCTCAAATACACCCCGCCATTCAAGCAGCTGGGGATAGTCCCGTATTCTATCTCCACGTTCTCGTCCGGAGGGCATTCACGATCAACAGGTGCGAAATTTCCAACCGTGAACATCTCTGGGGCAGATGGGTTTATCAGAGGTGATACCGTTGTCGATCGGCCTCCTTCTATCCAAGTCGCTAGTAATGTCTCAGCCGTGTTCAAAACTGCTCTCTCGATTAAATTACCGCCAGCTACTGATGATGCTGCTGCTGATCTCCGAGGTCCCACTTCCGCGATCTGAGCTCGAACTTCTCTTTTTGTTGTTGCAGCAGCCTCTCTGCGCGCCGAGTTCGAGTCATCAAAAGATGTCAACTGCAACTCCCTAACTACACGATTGCTGCGAGTAATTCCAACTTGAATATGCTTCAATTGCCCATTCATGAAAACTGCATGAGATGGGTTATAAGTACTCATGCTCCGTTTCCAGATGAATGCAGGTGTAGGCAGCGAGCTGGTCGGTGATCTCCGATTACAAATTGCAGTATATGATATTGTTCTCTCCCGGGCTGCACCAGCTGCAGAATACTGACTGGGCATGGCAATTGCAGGACTAGTACTCGACAACAACATAGTACTCACGTGCAACGCCATGATGCTCAATATCTTTACTTCTACTGCTAATGACGTCTCCTGAAGTAGCTACTAGCTAGCTCTCTCTCCCCAGTTCCTCAACCTCAGCTGAATTTTTTTTGCAACAGCTAGCTTTCACTACATGAGCTTTCACACTCAAATTATCTCAGGCTCTAAAGATCTACTGCAACCGGAACCCATATCATCTTCTCATTCTTCTTCTTCAGAAACGAACTTTGGAATCCACAAAATCAGTGATATAGTTATGATCACCTATTCCAAAGAAATGCAAATCCTAATCCTTCACATCGCAACAACAACAACTTCTATTATCAAATTATCTACCAAAAATCCTTGACTGGTCATAAGCTTGCCCCAAAAAAATAATATCCCCCCCAAATCCTTCTTGACTTTTTGCGTGTGCTTCATGATTCGATTTGCACGCAGGTGCACTTTTTCCCACCAGAAGCTCCAAGTTGTCAAGAGGCTGCAGGGGTCACTTACACGCAATGGGGTCGGTCACCTTTACATTTCAATGAAAATGAGGGAAAAAAAATTAAGGGATTTTGTTTGATGGTTTTACTTTTGGAAGTAAATATTATGAGACGTTTAAGAACTAAACCAGGCTCACCAAAAAAAATCTTTAGAATAATTATAAATTTTGAAAAAATCGAATATCTATTAAATATATTTTCATTATTGATTAGATATCATATTTTATCTTATTTATAAGTAAAATAAGTAAGTACCAGGGGTGGCCTTGCCATTTACACTAAAAAGTGTCTTGAGGCAAAAGAAGAATTATGGACACTCAAATATTTCACCAGACAAGAATATAATCTTCAAAAAAATCCTCAAAAAGAAAACAAAATCCTTCAAGATATTATAACTCTATAACGAATCTCAACCTTCAACACAAGCCAAAACATAATCTTTCAAAGATCCTCATATACAAATAGACCTAGTAACTAAGGGCCAAAATCCATTAAGCTACTATAATCTATAACGAATCTAAACACAATATTCTTGCGTTGGTAGGCAAGGCCAATAAACAACAAAAGATATTGACATGTATCTCATCTTTAGTTCAGAAGTACCATAGTTCCCCAAAAGTACACATCTCAGCCCCGGATTCCTCTTGCACCGTCATCTTTCAACTTGAAGTCCAACTCGCTGGAATCTGCTGCCTCCCCTTGAAATTGGGACAACAACTTGGCCACCTTTATCTTTGCACGATGTAAGGGACTTATAAGGTTCTCTCCTTTTGTATATCCCCTTCTTCTGATTGGAGCCTTCATTAGTAAAGTTCAGCAAGCTTACAGCAGTAAGGGATTTATAAACCTTATTGCGGCAATTTCTTAACCGGAGTGTATTTCAACTTGAAGTCCAACTCGCTGGGATCTGCTGCCTCCCCTTGAAATTGGGACAACAACTTGGCCACTTTTTTCCCATGCAAATCACTTTTTTCCCTCAAAATTGGGACAACTACATGGGGCCCCCAACTTTATCTGTGCCCAATGAGTAAGGGAGTCATAAGATTCTTTCATTTTATGCATCCCCTTCTCCCTATTGGGGCCTTCATTAATAAAGTTTAGCAAGCTTACTGCACTAATGGACTTTAAGACAATGTTATGTCAATTTCTTAGGAATATAGTACATTCCATCCATGTGATAGGTTAGTTGTAGTGAAAATTTTATTTTCATTGGCAGAAGATTGCGTACTTCTAGAGATTTCAAAACTTTGTTGCATCAATTGCTTAAGAGTAGAGTGCACTCTGTCCATGTGATAGGTCATTTATAGTGTTAAAGTTTTTTTTGGGTTGGCACTGGGCAGCAGACATTTTACTCATACCTCAAGAGGTCTGGCAACTAAACTTGTGCAACAAGTTAAATGCAACACAATTTTCAATATAAGTTTGGGCATGCTTCTTACAGATGTTGCCTATAAAATATTTGGGGAAGTCTCAGGTAAGACTTTATATGACATTTTTGATGTGCATAGTACAACAATTTTCACATTTGATCCATCATTTGTCGCCATCTATCTGGGCCTACATTCTCATCTGTTGTCTTTATGGAATTTCAACTTTTTTCAACAACTTTCTAGAACAACTATCTGGAGCAATCTTTGTTGGATTTTCCATCTTTAGTGGAGGTAGGCTTGAGGGCTCAAAACGCAATCTAAATTTTCAGAGTGCCACGTGGCATCATTTAAAACACTGTCAAAGGAAAGCTGAAGGTGACCAACCAGTCATCAGTGTAGGTGCCGCAAGTTGGCCAGGGTGAACCAGCACCCATGTTGGTACCTTGACCTTTTTGAGTGAGGCCTCTTAGTGGCCATCTTA
>Ga0116231_10011346_pt1 | contig 13752 bp, 15 predicted proteins | sample S1TSphgellanicum_2_FD_89695 | JGI IMG/M metagenome (GOLD analysis project Ga0116231, IMG submission 89695) | Host-associated microbial communities from peat moss isolated from Minnesota, USA - S1T2_Fd - Sphagnum magellanicum MG | ecosystem: Host-associated > Plants > Peat moss > Unclassified... | reverse complement strand
AGAGGTTCAGGCATCCAGTGAATGGATGGTGCATCGACGAGTGCTGAATCACTCTGGCCTAGTGTGATTCGATGGAAACCATGGGATGAAACTGGGATTTCATGGATGGGGTGAAACTGCCCCAAGGGGTCATTTTACTTGGTCAGTTATTTTTTTTTTTTTCTTGAGCCTTTTTCTTATCATGCTTTTTTTTACCTTGCTCTCTCTTTTTTCCTGGGCCTTTTTTATTTCTCTCTTTTTTCTTTTTCTTGAAATAACACACCTGTGCATTATTATGCACAGGGTTCACACTAGTAATAATAATCTTTAAAAGGAACCCTAATACCTATCGTATCCAAGAACATAACTTGGAATTTGGAAAGAAATGGTCACTAAACTAGTGAGGATCACGAGAACAAAAAGGAAAATAATTTCATGAAAATTGTGTTCCATGTTTGCATATAACAAGTTAGAAAACCAGAAAATCACCAAAAGCAATAAAACAATAGTGTTGATAATTAAAACAAAACAACAACACAAAGCTTGCTTCATATTATGCGACTTTGTAATTGAAAAGTGTTTAAGCATTTAAGGCATTATAATGTTTCTTTGATTACCAAGTCCCCACCACTTCATCATAAGGAAAATTATGTATTATAAAAAGTCATTGCCCAAACAAGCAAATATACAAAGCCAAGTTTTCAATTAATCGATTATGAACTTTAGTTTTGATGAAATTTAAGTTATTGAATACTCATTCATCTTTCATTGAATCTAACATTTGAATCAATTTATTTTAGTTTTATATACTTTGAAATGTTGTAATTGATGGCATAATTAAATATGATCCTTCACATTTTGGTCAAACTAATTGATGATATTAAAAGGGCTCAAGGCAAATTAGGCATTACTTTTCATTGTAATTTTGAAAATGGATTTTTGCACATCTAAGGTAAATGCACACAACACCTTAGTAACCACATATTTAGCAACCCTTGCTTTTTTAGGGTTACAAAAGAAAACCTTTAGAACATTTAGATGGGCGTGGAATGATTCATCATATTCTTCAAGCAACCAATAGTGATCAATTAATGTTTTAAACAACTTGTGTTGTAAAAAATGTGTGTATAAGTCAACCACATTATTTTGAAGTTGCCTTTGAACATTGAAGCTTGACACTTGCCACAACCGCCTAAAAAATGTTCCTAGTCATATAACCTTTCACCCCCATATTAGAATCCTAAGCTTGTGCCCAAATGTGGTTTGTTTAACATTCGAATGCCAAGTGATCGATGCCAATATTCAAATATGTAATCCATCTCATCAAAATTATTTCATGTTTACCTTCCAACAGAGATTGGAAATATACAAATGAGTTAGATTTGAAAGCAAAAGAAGGATTCAAAATATTTCATATAATTTTACTTTAGCCATTTGATTATTTGCACCAAATAAATGACAAAGACATCTTAGGCTCGTGCAAATTTAATCAAAATTTTCATAGTGCTTAGAAGAAGGATAATACAAGCAAGGTTTCAAGAAAGTTTCAATATCAACCATACATTCTAAGTTGGACTTGCAATAGCTTGGATTGTAGGGCTATTAACTGCCATCTTCAATAATAATAGATGTTATTCTTTTACACTTGTATGAATGGACTTAACATAAAAATTTAGCAAGTCTTGACATTGTTCAAGATCTTCAAGCCCTTGTTTCCATGATTTCCCCTAGCTTAGCCAATTTCAAATACCTTTTTGGATTGTTAAAAAAAAATGTCACACTCATTGCATGATCATTGCAAGATGATGTTAACCATTGGTAGAATAAAAAAAGTTTTGACATCTAGATTTGTCTAATGTGCCATCTAATGAACACTAGTCATGAATGGAGCAAATTGATATTGGAATTGGATAGTAACACCTATGCAATAACCCTCAAATATATTAACCCCATCACCACCAAAAGACATTACTTTTTAAAAAATGAAATCAAGGCTTGACATACCTTTATTGATGAGAATTGTTTGTGTAATCACTATAGTAAAGTTGGTTGCATTAGAACCATCAACTATTGGTTGTAAAGACAATAACATAACGACCCTTGTTTGGTTTTAAATGGTATATTTAGGGTTTGAAAGTTAGTACTAATTATCAATTGAAATAACCTCATCATAAAACAATGCAAACAAATTATCTTTATCAAATGCAAGCATCATAATTTAGATGACAATGGTATGGAAAGCTTCAACCATACCCCAACCTACTTTATCACACTATTGCTTCTTTGAGCAATGTTTAATTTTTAATAATTAAAAAAGAAATCTCATATTTTCAAAATTTGTCATGAGATAACAAGTGCAAAATGACAACAAATTGAACAAATTTTCTCTTGTTAAAAGCCAAACTTTGATTAATAACAAGTTGGAAAATAAAATTAGAAGGGATTTGGGTAAATAAAATTTGATTTTTTTCGTATGCACATTTTTTATTCTCATAAAATTTTCCAACTTCCACCCCAGAATAGTAAAAATGGTTTTCCTCATCGTAGAATGTTTCAACAAAAATTCAAGCTTGGGTATTAATAAATTTTCTCTACTTTCAACTTTTGAATAGATTATGCACCTTATAGAACTCACCAAACCATCCCCATTGATGACAAATTCTACCCATGGCAATTGAACCACCCAAACATCTTGAACCCAATCAAATTCATATTTCCATTTTTTCATAGTAGATTTTAACAACTCAAGGTCTTGTTCCAAATTCATGATAGTTTCAACAATTATTGTGTTGCTAGATGAAAAAACATTAGGATCAAAACCTGAATGGAGATCATTCAATGTTTTAAAAGGAGGTGATTCAAGGGCAAAAGGTTTTGGCATGAATGCAAGAAACTTAGAATAAAACAATGCCTTATATTTGAAGTTTGATGGAAGCTTCAGTGGGGCCATGATAAACAAATTTGACCTCAAAAACTTGAACAAAACAATCAATATACAAATACAAATATAGAAACAAAAAGAAAGAGTTTGACTTGAGAAAGAACTTGGAACTAAATTTGGCATCAAGCTTGTGTTACTTACACTTTATAATTTACAAACAACCGACAACCAATCATCAATGAACATAAACATACAAAAATAAGTTGTAATTCCTACATAATGAATCCATTCTACATTGTAAAATCACACAAGATGAAAGAAAAAAAATCTCCAACCCACAATTGTGTCATGTAATGTGCTTGAATACTTTGCTTGTTTGAACATGTTGTAGTCTACAAGTTATGACTCCCTTTGAGTACCAAACTTTAAACACAAGTATTTGAAAAACTTTCAACATCTATTTGAGCAATGCCATGTCTCTCCATCTATTGTGGCCCTTCTTACAAAATCATAGTTGACGAGTTTACAATATCACCAGAATTCTGATTCTTAAATCTCATGATGCATCATTGTGCATGACACAAATTGCAATGTGCTTTAAGTTTTCAACAATTGACAAAATGCATAGAATGTATAGACTACAACTTACAAATTACAAGTCTTCAGCCTCAACAATTGGAGCAAACCTTAATTGTGATGACAATAAAAATGTTGCAACTTGTTGCGATTCATTCACAACTTACAAGTTTCAAACCTCAACTCAAGCAAACAAGCAATCTCATGCATGCAACAACAAATTTTTTGTCAACCTAAGCTTTGGACAAGGTGAAGAAGAAGAAAAAGTCTCTGGAATTTTGCCACAAAACTACTTGGTAACCCATAAAGGTCACCCAACCTCACACCACCTAGCTCCTAGGGAAACACAGAAAAGCAGTGTGTGTGGGGTTAAGCTGGCATTCTTCTCACTAAAATCATTTCAGAACACGTATAAAACCTCCAAAAGTGGCTTTTTACATGGGGAAATAATAATAATATCATTTACCTATAGTGTGTCAAAATATGATGTATTTGAAAAGAATAAGATTTAGAAACATTTGTCCATTTTCTTAATATTAAGGTAGCCATTTAGAATCCACTGGTGTGTTTTTTAAGAATTTTTATTTGTAGCCAAAGTGGTGATCATCCATGAAAATGTGTCACATGTTCACATGACTGGGAAGACAGTAATGGTGCACATCTGTAAAAAAAATTGGACACAAAAAGAATGGTTCATTTGGCTCACATCACTGCATTTGGCTTGCATGTAACATGATCATCTGTATACACTCCTAAGAGATCCATGGCTAAGTAATTGTCTACCTGACTTTTCAGGACTTGGCCACTTGTGATGATACCTACAAATGACATCAGTCATCCAAGATGTAAACACAAAATATGCAGGGATTACCAACAACTCAGCTTCAGTGGCAAGCATTTTAGGCTTTAGCACCATTCCCTCAATCACTGTGTGGTTATATACCTTGTGTGCTTCCACCATTGCTCATGTTTGTCTGGCTGACTAATGAATGCACAACCATGGGAGACAGCATAAGACACTGAAACATCAGATGCTAAGATCACCCTTTGACTGGCTGAGATGAACCTGAACTTTCCTTGGTGATTCATCAGCTGGTCCCAGCACTTGGTTCAGCTAGCAACACCTCGAAGCATGGATTGAGTGATTGGTAGGTCTGATGGGTGGATCTGGAGGTCAGTGCTCATCTTCTCCAAAGCATATGTGGAATAGATCTGTTCCTCTGCTGGTGATTTTGAGCTTACAGCCTGTTGCAAGTGCCTTTCTGTCATCATTGTTGTCTCAATAGCATTCTCACTCATCTCACCACCCATCATTTCATATTCTGTGCACAAGAACATGAGAGATTTGTGTCAGCAAAGCAGATCTATTTCAATCTCAATCACTCTTCTGCACATTGATCAATGAGGAATTGTTCTGGGGCCCAATACTTCTTTTAGGGGCTACATAGGAGGTAGGTATCAAGGCCTGGGGTAATGGGCATGAAAATCAAAGCAAACTTCTAGTTGGTAATGGCACGACAATAGAGGATACTTCTAGTTTTGTTTCTTTTGATAAACAGACCCTCAACAAAACCTGGAAGGAATCCTGACCTATAACAACTAAGGATTCCAGAAAATCTGGACCATAGCCAAATCTGAAGGACTGTGTAATACCATTCCAGTGTCAAAAATGGAAGTATGTGAAATGCAAAGTTGCAGTCTTCTAATGTGACTCACTTCTTCAGCAAACTCACCATGGAACTGAGCAGAAGAACAAATGTAGAGAATCAGAAGGCATGCCAGTAGGGCTACTGGAACCAAATGCACAGCCGGCTCCATGTTGCACATCCGCCAACCCTTGTCTCCTTTCTCAGCTCTCAAACAGCTTTCAATCCGGGTAGTGCTCGCCATCTGCACTGTCTTGTTTCTGCTGGGAGGTCTTGGAGGCTTGAGGGCAGAAGGCATTATCACACCCAGCTAGCTAGCTCTGCAGCAATTGCAAGTATGGAAAATTCAGGCTTCACCCTGGTCAGGCTGACTGGTCTTTATTTCACGTCAAATGTTCGATTTGGAAGCAACAATCTTCCAAGACCCTGCAGATCATCGAAAAAGATGATAAAAGAAAAGTGAAATATAAAGGCGTGCAACAATGCAATAGACGGCCACAAGCCATGATTCAGAACAGAAGGCAATCCTCTTTTCTGGTACCTGATGAGGACTCCCTTGAGGACAACTATCTCAAGGGAGAATTTTGTTTGATCTATCTGCTTTTAATGCTGTTGTTTTTCGAGACAATTTATTTCCTACCGATGATGATGCAACTGCATCAGGAGGAAAAGTGGAGAAGACCACAAGAATCACCTCTCACAGCTTGTTTGCAGTCCTGTTCCAGCGCTGGAGACCGACCATCAAATCACTTACATCAGGACTACAGACTGTGTTCTCACTAGCCGCAGGAACACAAAGGCAATGTGAATCTCGAATCGCTTACTTTGTTGAAGCCCTCTCCCGATGAAATTCTAGAGTCACGCAATGGCGCCTGTTCCCCTTCCACAACACAATGTTAGTCAGAGAAACGAACTGTATCATCAACGTGCCTGCTTGACACATGACAAAATAAGCGAAGTCAATGCCGCTCGCATATATACTAACCATCCACGAGAGCGCCAAAAAATTCAACAGGATCTCGAAGGTAACCAAAACCGAGAGAAGCCAAACAACGACCAAAAAATCAAAAAGAAAGGCTTGCGAAAGAAGAATCGAATGAAAAGCCATATTGACAGCTCGAAAAACAACAGCATCAAAAGAAGGAGACGCACCAAAAAAAAGCTTGAAATGGAGGCAAAATTGGAACAGAAAAGGTAACTTACCTAGGTAGCTACGCTTTCTTCTTCCTCGCCAAAAAGTTGCGGTCGACGACCTGAAAGACTGTACAGAGAAGCTGAATTGAACAGGGAATTGGAAGCTGGCACCGATACAAGTATTCAACAGAAACTTTTTCTTCACAAAATCTTAAGCAAAAGCATCATAAATGGAGTAAAACTGGAGCGGAAATCGAGAGGAGAAAAGAAACCGAACAAAAGCGAAGAAGTGTACATTGGAAGCAACAACGAGGTGAGGTCAAAGACGATCGATTTGTGCGTTTTCTTGTGCTGTCCGAGAGCAGCGTCAGCGACAGCAGCAGCAGTAAAGACGAGACGGACAAGAAGCACAAGAAGCAACGAAAGACAGAGAGAGAGAGAGAGCTGGGAATGCATGCAGTGAAAGCTTGGCAGTAATTTAACTTAATTACCAATCACTGCTAGGCTACGAGCTTGCAACAGTAAAATAATAATAGTCTTGTAGGGTGAATTTCAAGTTACTAGCTCACTGGTTTAATTGTCAATTTTGTGTTGTATCCAAACTGGCGATTATCCGCAAGAAGATTTAGCGAAATTCGGCTACAAGTTAAATTTGAAACTAAAACTGTTAAAATATCCTTCTCTATTTTTGGCTACCCTACTTGAACCCATGTACAGAAATCTATAAATCGCCATGGGTTCAATCAAGTAGGTAGCCAAAAATCAGTAAGCTAGGAGGCTACTAGCTACCTACGACTAGGCTGATACTGCTAGGCTTTCCTTCCACACTGACTGTTGTGAATTCCCAGCCTAGTTGTTCCCATTCCACGTGTCAGTGTCGCCGTTCACACGTGTGTGGTTTTGATCCGTTGCTGCTGTTGGCGATTTGGCGAGGAACCGGGTACAACTGTTAGCCGAAGCGGGTTTCGGCCTATCCGTCCTTCTGTAGCCAAAGTGGGCCAAAATCGTGCTACGTTCCAGACTTACCATTTTTTAATTAAATGTTTTTTTGGGGGTGGGCCAAGAATCTTACTTTTAAGGCAGATAGGGTACCCTATAGCTAGCAAGAAGGAAATAATAACAAACCCTATTTCCGGTTCGTGTGTGACAACACATTGAGGAAATATTGTAAAATATTTTTTTATAATTTTAGTGCAAGAGTCTTTCATGTAGAGTTGTCCATCTTATTAGATTATAATAATACTATGGGTGTATTTTGTACTCCAACTTGTGAGTATGTCACATGACATATTTAACATATATGATCTTTTAAAAAAATCTTACAACTAATATAATTGAATGACTCTAGCATAACTAATTTTAGTTCAACTGGATATTTAACAGGACCTATTGAATTAAATAGGCCCACAATCATTTGCAAGTTAACCCATTAGTCCTAATTAGTAATTTATCGGTTTCACTTTTCAACTTGAAATCATCAAACAAATGCATCACATAAAAATCAATAAGAAAATCAATGGCCAAAACCATCACACAAAAGGTCAAAGAACTATCTCACCCCTAGCCCCTCTAATGTCATCTGCATGCAAATCATGAGATCTAATAATAATAGGAGGTCTAAACAAAGGGTCTTGTTCAATGTAATTCTAACTACCAATAAGGCCCACTTTACATTAGGAGTCAGGGCCCAAAAAACTTGAGGCCAGCTTTGAGCATTTTTGGCTTGTTATTTGGCCCCAAGTTACTAATAAATGCTACAACATTGACATCAGTACATTAATAAATGCTGGAACATTGGCCCCAAGGGTTGCAAATTGGCTTCCCAAAATGGATGGTCTCCTTTTTTCAGCCTTGGGGCCAATACAAGGCCATAAATTTCAGCATTTATGAATAACTTGGGGCAGATTCAAAAGATTTTTTCTATTTCAGCCTTGACTCCTGGTGTAAAGCCCTTGGGGCTAACTTGTTTAAGTATTATTGGCCTTTGATAATATTTATTCATACCTCTACCTTCTTGGTAGTGGTGGCTAAAAAAATTATGAGAAGAGCAGATTTAATGGTTTTTTCTTAGAAATGTTCAATTAATTTGATAATTTAACAACCACAACAATCAAGAGTCCTCACCATGGCTTGGGTTCTACCTGAAAAAAAACTCTTTCCATATTATATGCTTGTTTGGGTTTTGGGAAGGATTATATTATTATTTATGAAAGGGTGGCTGGATTCCACCCATGGTTTTTGCCTTTGGTTAATCCAAAGACCCATGAAGAGACCCAGGTAGAAAGCCCAAGTGGTGTTTAGTAAACCACCCAACACAGATAAAAACCTAAAAAATAAAATTAGATTGTCTCTAAAGATCCTTAGGTCATAACAGGCCCTTGAAGTCCAAATTTAACATTTTTCCCATCAAGTATTGACTCTAAGAGGCCTTACTCAAGAAGGTGAAGGTACCAATCTAGGTGCTAGTTCACTCTGGCCATTAATTAGTTTTCTAGTTTAAATTGTCTAGTATTTCACATTTATGAGTAGAGATGGGGAGACTAAATATCAGTCTATTTTTTTATTGGTAAAATTTTGCCAAAGAGAGAAATTAAAAAATTAAAAAATTAATTGGTTTTGGGAGTTTTCAATTATCAGAAGTTTTCAATTAGTAAAAATAGCCAGATTTTATTATATTTGATTTTCACTATGTAGTCAAAAAAAGTAGAAGGATGATTAAAGATTTGTACTTCAAATCTGACTTGTAGCCATATTTGCCTAAGTCTTCATTAGGATGATAGCCACTTTTTCTATTTCTTGGAATGGATGATGGCCAATTTGGGTACAAACAAAAATTCCTTAAAAAAACCATGTGACATTACATACTATTTTGTGTGTGGTAGACATTCGCACAGGTGTGGGTGATGTAGTTCAAGCCTTAATCCTATGAAACTGAGTTTGGATTTCTAAATTTTCACAGATGTGTTCAAAAGTATCAATAAAGAATTATGATTGCCTTCGATTGGCTAGCTACAATGATTGGTTCATGTGGGGGCACTTGACTAGTTATTCACTCTAAATTGATGAGTAGTCTTTCCTCTATCATGTTTATGAATGGACATGAGAAGATATATGTGTTGTGCATGTAAGTGTATGTAGTCGTATATAGAATGCGTTAATCCACATAAGTGTAAATCATTTACATTTACATGGATTTTTTTTACATTGACAATTACAATGCTCGCATGTAAGTGTATTTTTTTACACTTACATGAGGGCAGTGTAAAAAAAATTGAAATGCACTTACAGAACCCCATGTAGATTAACAAGGCCATGTAAGTCTCAGGTTAAAAAAAGGGTTTTAGGGGTGGGGAGTGTGGTTGTAGGTTGCAATTGCTCTCGTCAAGCTTCCTTTTGCACCATTGCCATGAGCTTCACAATGTATCCCTAGGAGCTTTGTTCAAACTACCTCAACATTGTTCAAATTACCTCACATGCGAGTAAGGTAGCATTGACCCGCTTGTATGAACTTTTTTTTTCTTTTGGTTCATATGAAGACAAGAAGAAAGAAAACCTCTTCATGTTGAAACTTTTTCTCCCCTCTTCCCCTTGTTTGGTTTTGTTCTTGTGTGTTGTCTTGTGCAGGTTTATGTCCAAAATTCTTGTTCCCCCCTTGTGTGGTTTTGTTCTTATGCATTTTCTTGTGTGGGTTGTTGGAGCATGAACACGAGTACAAGGTGGAGTGCATCAGCAAGCTCCACTAACCTCACCATCGACTCTACAGGTGAATAAGACTTGCCTATCCCCCTTGCCCTTGGTTTGTTTATTTCCGGTCTTGCATTTCCATGGGCAATGTTTGTTTGTGGAACTAGTTTATAGTTTGTAAATTTTTGTTTGTGTTGCAAGTTGCAACCCGGCCTCCCCCACCCCCCCCACACCCTTGTGTGGTCTTGCTCCTATGCATTGTTTTATGTAGGTTGCAAGATTGCAAGACCTAGAGCTCCACCAACCTCGATGCATGTTGATTTAAAGGTGAATAAAACTTACTGACCTCCCCTTGGTTTGTTTGCCTTTGTGTTTGCATTTTTGTGGCTGGCCATTTTTTATGGAACTAGTTTATAATTTGTAGTTTGTATTTTTCTTGCATTACAAGTTGCACCCCCCTTTTGTTTGATTTTATTCCTATGCATTGTCTTATGCAAATTGTAGGAATGTGACTTGGAATTCGTCGATGAGCTCCACCAACCTCATGTGTCCCCTTTAAAGGTGAATAAGACTTGGCCACCTCCATCACGTTTAATTATTTCATTTATGTTTGCCCTTGTTTTGTTTGTATTACAAGTTTTAACCTACCCCCCTCCCCTTTTGTGTAGTCTTATTCCTGTGCGTTGGCTTGTGCAGGTTGTAGGAGTGTGAGGAAGGTTGCATGAGACATTGACCTTGCGGTCATTCATCTAGAGGTGAACAAGACTTGCCCACCCCCTATTTTGGTCTTGTTGCTCATGTTAGATAGTGTTTGCCATTACTATAGGTTGTAGCTCCCCCCTTTGGTGCAATCATGTCCCCCCCTTGTCTTTTGTGTGTAAGTGGTTAGAGTGCATAGAATGCGGAGATGGTCATGGGTGGTTACAAATCAACATTGGTTGGAGGTGAGTACACCATCCCACTCTCAACCCCCTTGGTTTTGCTCTTGTGCATTGTCTCTTATGTTGGTGATAATGTTTTTGTGCAACTAATGGTTGTTGTACCCTAGTTATGGTCTTGCTCCCCCCTCACTATTTCATGTGTGCAGGGTGTAATAGTTAAAATTCAAGGCTAAAATAATAATAATAGATCAAGTTGTGGCAAAAAGGTAACAATAATAAATGAAATAATGGTAGCAAGTAATAAAAATAGCAAATCAAATTATGGTAACGAAGCTATAACAGTAGTAAATTAGATTGTGGTAATGAGGTAACAACAATTAATCAAATTATGACAACCACAACAAGGAAACAAGGCATTATTGCATACAACACCTTCTTTGGGATAAGTGTTATGAAAAGACATGTTGAAGCTGAACATCTTAAGCTCTTGATTGCCTTTGTTGAAAAAACTATTTTTACAGATAATATCTTCGAGTCACAAACAATGGTTGCTAGTGCCAATGAAGGTTGTAAGGTTATGTAGCCAACCAAAAAACGTTCCAAAGTAGTTCTAGGTGCAAATTCAACATTTTTTAAAAACAAAACTCCTTACAAGAAGTTGGATGAAACTCAAAAACTATTTTTGGAAGATTTAGTCAAAAGGGTTTTTCCCATTAAACACATGTGAAAATATTTGGATGCAGAGGTTAGTGTTGAGGATGGATCCGAAACTTGTTTTCCCATCTTGAAAGACATTGTTTGAAAATATTCTTCCATCTACGATTACACGTTGTGTAGATTCGTATGTCCAACTTCAACTTGATGCTACACCTACAATCACAACTATTTTTGATTTGTGGATGAATAAAGACCAACAAGATACTTTTGCTTTTCTCATTAACTTTCTATCAGCTGATTGGAAGCTTCATTGTGTCACCATTATCCTTTTTAAAACCAATGTCACTATGGGCATGGGGTTGGCAAGACAATTGAAAGCAATGTTGGAAAAAGTTGGGGTCACATCTAAGGTGTTGTGAGGAAGGCACTAACTTGTTGAACATGATCATTACCCTAAAGTCATGTGAGGCCTTAAATTTGCTTCAACCCTTTGATGAAGAATGTTTTGGACATGCTATGAAGAAGTTTGCTCAATATGTAACTAATGACAACAAGATTTCCGAAAACTTAGTACCGATTAGTGTGAAGTCTACATAATCATCTCTCCAATCATGCATCATTTGGCCAAAGAAATAAAGTATGTCAACAATTTAAATCTTTTGCAATTCAAACAATTTTTGGTTGTGAAAAGTATAATAAAATTGATTTCCTTTTGTCAATGTGCATTATAAACAAAGGAACAAAGAATGGAGGTGAGCATGCAATGAATTTGGTTTGCTTGAATGCGAACTAGCAACTCCAATGAAAATTTAGTTTGCATCAAAAGTTGCCATGTTTTAGCAATGTTTTGCTTATAGAAAGGCAATTATCATGTGCTATGATCATTAGATAAAGGCTTTAGTTTAAAAGATCCCTTTAGCATAAACTTGGGCAATTGCTAAAGTAATTTGTGATATTTTTTCTTATGTTGTGACTACATGTGTAGTTAATCAATGTCATGGGTATTGGTTATTGTCAAATGCCTTAGCTTTTGCAATTAAATTGTATGTGAAGCTATCCAAGGAGAGATTGGAGTTACAAGCAAAAATTGATGCCATTGAAAAAATGGACATGCACATGAAGGTGAAGCAATTGGATGCCAACATGCAAGGGCAAGTAATTACTATTTTAAAGCCCTTCCTTAATTTCATGTTTTCTTTCAAACCCACTAAAGCTCACAACATGGTTACCCTTATGTTGGATCCTTGATTTAAGGATTTGAGTTTAATGGTAGGTTATGTTGGCCAATCTTCTTCAATCGAAATTACTAATGCATATGACAAATAGTTTCTCCTTCCTACCTTGAAGACTTTGTACTAGAAGCACTATGGATAGTCCAATACTTCTTCCATTGTTGTGCAAGAACCTATGCGCAATCTTAATGTAGTTTTTGGAGTGGGACTGTTTGAGAAGGAGATTTGTTTTCAACAAGTAAGTCTTATTTCTTTAATTTTTCTGGAAACATTTTGAATTCATTTGTTCTTGTTTGCGCACTTGAAGCTAACTTTTGTTACAACTAATTTGTGTAAATTTAGGTTTAGTGAAAGTTGTCTTGTTTTTGAACATTTGAGGTGCCTTTGGAAAAGGTGGAAGACCCTCTTCTTTGGTGGTCAAAACATGAAGGACAATTTCGACATTTTCTAAGTTAGCTAAAATGATTCTAGATATACTAGGTAGCCAAATTGGGGTAGAAAAAGTATTCTCAATTGCAAGTATTCTCACAAGTATTTGGTGTTATCATTATGGTTCAAAGAACCTAGATCTTTTGGTTCTTTTGATCAAGAACTCGCCTAATGATCTCACAATTGGATTTGAAGCTAAAAGGGGACTGCTAAAAAGTGTGGATGAGTTTGGTGACGCCGAGGAGGAAATATTAGATTTGCTAGATACTGAATTTCTTAATGAGGTTGAAGGCTATGTGGAAGAATGTGTTCAGAATTGGGATATATTTCCATGATTTGTGATAGTGTTTAGTTCATCTCACACATGGAACTTTCTTAGTTTTGATTAAGCTCATAACCCTTGTTATGACTTTTATGGAGGCATCAAGTCTAGGATCATATTGGACATTGGACACTTGTTGAATTTTGTCAAAGTTTGCATCATTTGGCATCTTCTGTACATGAGATTCTGATTTTATTGATCATTTGTTCATTTTTGGGTTTTTTTTTTTTTTTTTTTTTTTTTTTTTTTTTTTTTTTTTTTTTTTTTTTTTTTTTTTTTTTTTTTTTTTTTTTTTTTTTTTTTTTTTTTTTTTTTTTTTTTTTTTTTTTTT
>Ga0116231_10011345_pt1 | contig 13753 bp, 11 predicted proteins | sample S1TSphgellanicum_2_FD_89695 | JGI IMG/M metagenome (GOLD analysis project Ga0116231, IMG submission 89695) | Host-associated microbial communities from peat moss isolated from Minnesota, USA - S1T2_Fd - Sphagnum magellanicum MG | ecosystem: Host-associated > Plants > Peat moss > Unclassified... | reverse complement strand
AGCCTGCCATAGGTGACATTGCGCGATGGCGAAACTTCATCCCATGGATATTGCGGCCCCTTGCCGTCCAGCGCCGCGGTGTTCGCCGCATCGGAGAAAAAATACAGTTTTTCCGGCTGCCAGGGGCGCAAGCCTTCGGTCAAGTTTCCGGACACCGTGTGATCGCGCGCGGGAGTCACCTGCTCGGGAAACGCAGTTGGATCGGCCGCTATATCAAAGGCTTCGTTTGCCAGCACACTGGCGGCCTGATGATCGCCGTGATTTTCTCCCGCTGAATAAGCGGGCAGCCACGTCATGATTACCTCTGGCCGCGTGAGCCGAACCAGACGCACCATCTGCCCCAGCGCTGATCCATGATTCCAAGTCTCGAGCGACCGCAAAACGTTCTGCCCTGGCGTATCGGGCGCGCCCAGAAACCAGACATCGGTAATGCCTAGCGTTCCCAGGGCCCGTCGGGCTTCCATTTCACGCTCGGCACCCAGCGCGGCCGCCGTTTCCGAACCAATGGCGTTGCCGCCGCCGTCGCCGCGCGTGCCATACACCACCGCCACGCGTTTATGCAGATCAAGGACAGCTTTGGCCAGATAACCGATGGCCATTCCTTCGTCATCGGGATGTGCCACGATCACCAGGATGTCGGATTTAAAGCGATCATCTTGCGCGAAAGCAGCCACACAAAAGAGCAACAGCAGGATTATGTTTTTCAAGAGTTGAGGATAACAGTCAGAGCAACTGGCCGCGCAGAATGGTCCGCATACGCATGCCGTCAGCGCTATATACATTGAGATTCGCTAGCGACCCTAGCGTTAAGTCGTCTGGCAAACCCAGCATGCGCGCCGGATTGCGCGAAGCAAGGCGCACGGCCGACGGCAAATCCGCTCCGGTAAAATTTTGCATCCGGCTCACGCCTTCATCCAGCGTGATCACGCTGCCAGCCAGCACACCGGCCTCCGTCGTGCAGCGTCCATCTTTCACATGCACCGTCGTTTCGCCCAGCTTGTAAATGCCATTCGGCATACCCGCGGCTTCCAGCGAATCGGTGATGAGCATGGCGCGTTCCGGCCCCTTGGTTTTGAACCACAAGCGCACTAGTTCCGGAGCGACATGAACGCCATCGCAAATTAATTCGGCATAGAGATCTTCGCGATCCAGAACGACGCCCAAAATTCCGGGCTCGCGATGATCCAGCGCGCGCATGGCGTTGTAGGTGTGTGTGGCCGTGGTCGCTCCCGCCGCAAGACCCGCCAGCGCTTCGGCTTTGGTGGCGTTCGAGTGGCCGATGGAGGAGCGGATACCCAACTCGGTGGCGCGCGCAATTGTCTCCAGGGCACCGGGCAGTTCTGGAGCAATTGTCATCAGCTTGATCTGCCCGCGCGAGGCTTCCCAGAACTTGTTCAGCAGTTCGGGACTGGGCGGCACGATGAAACGCTCCGGATGCATGCCGCGCTTGGCGTGGGAAACGAATGGCCCCTCGATATGAATACCGACAGGACTTGCTTCGCCGTCCGCGGGACCTTTTTCGATGTGCCGCGCGATTCCGTCGAGCGCGCTAAAGGTGAGGTCGAGCGAGGCCGTGACCGTGGTCGCCAGATATTCGGTCACGCCGCGGCTGGCCAGGAATTTCGAGACCGCGGCCAGAGCGTCTGGAGTGCCTTCCATCACGTCATGCCCGACAGCTCCGTGGAGGTGGATGTCGAGAAGGCCAGCGGTTAGCGTGGCGTCTTCGAAGTTGTGGGTGATGGCGACGGTGTTGGTCGCCAGACGGGTTGAAATATTGGCGATGTGCGTGCCGTCTATGGTGATTAGCGGGTTATTGATAATGCCGTCGGCTGTGACCAGCCTCTTCGCCGTCAAGATGATAGGCATCTACAACCGCTCAAGGCAAATAGCGCTGTCCGGGTCAGCAAGGGGAGCAATGCTCTCATCAAATCTGTATCTTACGAGACTCGTGAAAGCATCCTGCTGAGGAACTCGATGCACATGAACCAAACGATTCGGAATATCCACCACCCAGTAGTCCGGAATTCCGGCCCTGGCATAAAGAGACGCTTTTTTGCCGAGATCATAGTTCAGCGTCGCGTCGGCGATTTCGATCAGCAGTCGAATGTCTGCCGGGGTTGGATTGTCATTGAAGTCGCGCACGGACTGGGTTGTCACGATGAGATCCGGTTCCGGCTCATTAACGGGATTATCTTCGGCTGAGACGTAGATCGAAGGTTCCGCCTGAACGTGTTCCGGTCCGAATAGGCTTCGCAAACATTCCTGAAGCAAATTCTGCCAGAGCATGTGCGGCTGCTTCTTGCCCATTCTTTGAATGAGTTCTCCGTCGATGAGTTCGAGCTTCTCCGCGTTCGGAAATCCTAGCTCGACCAGAAGCCGCGTATCTTCGCGTGTCCAAATCTTTCGAGTGGTTTCCAGGGCGGAAACAAAGGACATATGGTTGATGTTATCACCGGTTTTTCGAAATCTTGTGTAAGGGCCAAATTACGGTAAGAACGTAATCGCCTGTTCGAGAATCAGGACTCCAAGGCACTGTTCGAGCAAGCCAGCGCAAATTGTTTCGCGCGCCGCATACCGTATTGATTCCCGATCAAGTACATCCGACCGCCAAATCTAAAGCGCGTTTGCCAGACCGGATTTCCCAGGTTGGGCGTTAGCATGTCCATCCAGCTTGGGGGCTGGTCTATTATCTCCGTTCCCGCCGACCCAGGTCGCTTCGGCAACACTTGGCAGGCGAGCTTTTCAAATCCTATGTTTTCCTCCAGATGCCAATGTTTTCCTCCAGATGCCAAACATAGTCGAAGTTCGTCTCCAGCGTCCGTGGGAGGGGTGAAACTTGGTCCCTGTGCGCATGAAGCGGTCGGCCTGTCTGCTTTAGAAACTCGTCAACATAAACGAAGCCTCTGAAAACACCTTGATCTGCTTGGGGCCAAAGGCTGCAGGTCGACACGCTGCGCACGCCAATCCGGCAGGACAAAATGCCTTCTTGATAGCTTGGACACATATTTCTAGACGTCATTAGCGGGATGAAGTTCCCGCAGTTCCTGAGGTACGCGGCGCCACCTACGGTCGCGGTTTCGCTATAATCACGAGAGCCTACAAATTGCTTTAGAGCTTTATGTCTGGCGCACGAGAGAACATTTTCAGTTCCCTTTTCCTGAACTCCCCCAAAATACAAAAAAGAGGTAGGCGTGATGCCGCATATCATTTTGCTCGGCGATTCGGTCTTTGACAACCAGAAGTACGTGCAGCCAGAGCCAGACGTAGCAAAGCAGTTCCGAGAGCTGGTTCCGGCGGGGCGGAAAGTCAGTTTACGTGCCATGGATGGAGCGGTTGCCACCAGTGTGGCCGGTCAGTTGGCCGATTTGCCGGCCGATGCCACTCACTTGGTTCTTAGCGTTGGCGGAAACGACTTGCTCGGCTGCTCGGGAGACCTGTTGCGGGCGCCGGTGGCTCTAAGCTCAGATGCATTTCTCTTGCTCGCACGGGTGGTTGCCGTCTTCGAATCCATGTATCGGCGCGTCGTTGAAGCCTGTATGAAAACGGGCTTGCCGCTCGTCGTATGTACCATCTACAATGGAAATTTCGCCGAGCAAGAGTTTGCGACGATGGCGCGGGTCGCCGTAGCCGCGTTCAACGACGGCATTCTTCGCCTATCCCTGGAAATGGGCCTGGCGGCAATCGATCTACGCCTGATATGCGCTCTGGCCGAGGATTATGCGAATCCGATTGAGCCCTCCGCGATTGGCGGAAAGAAAATTGCTAGGGAGATCTGGCGAACAATTTCGTCGCACAAGCAAGGAAGCTAGAGTAGGCAAAAAAGCTCCCTCTAACCAATCAACCAAGCTAGCCTCGATACATCCGAACCATTTCCGCAAGCTCGTCCTGAGTGAAGTCCAGCAGAACTTCCCCCACCACGCGCTGCTTCTTCGCGAGTGCCAGCGCACCAAGGATTGTCGTCACTGCCGTCTCATTATTCGTCCGCCCCAAATCGCGGCAGCCTAGGGAAGGCACTTGCATCCATGCATCCCAATATCCTTGGGCCAGCCACTCCGGCAGTGGAGGGTTCTTGCCAACGCCTCGGCAAAGCTCGATGACACCAATAAGCCCGTAAGGACTGTAGTCGGCGGACCGTTTCGTCTTCTGTATCCGTACGATGTGCGGAACTGCCGCGTAGGAGGCCAAATCGACATCGCCTTGGTGGTGAAGGTCCTCCCATAGATCTTTCCAGGCCGATGTGTCACCGTTCTCGAGGCGAAGAAGAGCGGGGCGCGGATCATACGGCATTCGATAGCCGCCCAACATTTCGCTCCATCGCCTATCGTCAAATGGCAACATTACTCATACACTAACCAATCAACCCCGCCAAACGCTGCACCGTCTCAAACGTATCCGAATCCGCCGCGGCCTTATCCTCGCGATAGCGTTTCACCCGCGCGAAGCGCAGCGCCAGACCGCTGACATAGCGCGTGCTGACCTGAATCTCATTGAACGCGATCTCCACCACCAGCCGCGGATGCACATAAACCGCATTCTTGTCGCGCGCCACTTCCAGATTCAGCAGCGCGCCGGTTTGCCAGGCCAGCATCTCATCCGTCAAACCCTTGAACGTTTTGCCCAGCATCGCGAACCCGCCCTTGTGCGTGTCGCGAGCGCCCAGATGCAAATTGCTCAGCCAGCCGCGGCGCCGGCCGCTGCCCCATTCCGCAGCCAGCACCACCAGATCCAGCGTGCGCGCGTGTTTGATTTTGAGCCAGCTCTGGCCGCGCGCGCCAGCCGCGTAAGCCGACCGCCGCGACTTCGCCATAACGCCTTCATGGCCGCTGGCCAGTGAATTGTGCAGAAATTCTTCGGCGCGCGCGGCATCGCCGGTTACCAGGCTCGGAATCAAATTTTCCGACGCCGCCAGCTTCGACAGTTCCGCGAACCTTCGGCTCTGCTCTTCATCCACCATCGGACTGCCATTCAAATAAAGCAGGTCAAACCAGAAGGGAGTCATGGGCAATTCCTGCCGCATCGCGTCCACGTCCGTGCGCCGCCCAAAGCGCCGCATGGACACTTGAAACGGCTGCGGACGCCCGTCTGGCAGGAGACTCAGCACCTCGCCATCCAGAATCAAATTATTCGCCGGCAGAGCGCGCGCGGCAGCCACCACTTCGGGCACCGCAATGGTGACATCGTTACCCTGGCGCGAGTAAATGGCCACCTCATCGCCCGATTTATGCACCTGCACGCGCGCGCCGTCCAGCTTGTATTCCAGCGCCGCTTCGCCCAAATCTTCCAGCGCATCGGCGACATCTTCGGCGGTCCCGGCCAGCATCGGCTGCACCGGCCGGAAGAGCTGAATATCGAATTGCGCCAGGCCCGCTTCGCCATGCTCCAGTGTGGTTCGCGCAATGGCAATGGCGCTGCCCGCCATCATGGCCGCTCGCCGGATGCGGTCCACCGAAACGCCGCTGGCCTTCGACAGCCCTTCCAGCATGATGCCTTCCAGCGCTCCCTGGCGCAGTTCCCCGGCCAGCAAACGCACCAGAAAATGCTGTTCATCACGCGTCGCCCTGCTAAACAATCCGAGCAGCAACTGTCTGCGCCGCTGTTCCGAGCCCGCGCCCTGCACTTCGGAAATTTCGCCCAGTGTCCGGTCCACGTCACTCACTTCCAGCGTGGGGACCTCCGCCGCATTGCTCAAATTTTGCTGAAGAGGCGCATCCTGCAACGCGGCAAAGCCAATGCCGATGCGTCCCTGGCGAATGGACCCGGAGAGAAAAGCAACGGCTGGTTCAGCCTCATCCGGCCGCAACTGGCGCAGCACCGCAGCCAGTATGTCTGTTTTTTCGCGGCGTTTACTGGTTTCTGAAATGCGGTGTGACGCTTCCACCACGCGGGCTAATAACATGCGTTACCACTTACTTTCACACAGCCTCATGCGGCAGCACCTGCACGAATATATGCCTGATTTTGGGATTGGCCGCGCGCACGGCTTCCTCCACCTTTTGCGAGATCCGGCAACTCTCCGACACCGGCAGATGCGGGTCAAGCGCAATATTAATTCCCACAATAAATCCGGTGCGCACGCGCGCCACGAAGCATTCGCCCAACCCGCGAACATCGCCCACCGTAAGCGCCATGCGCCGCGCCTGGTCTTCCACCTCTTCACCGGTTTGCGCCTGCGCCTCACTGGCGGCGCGCAACTGAAAGAGGTGAACCGGCAGCTTGCGGATGGCCACGCTCCTGCCCGGCAAAATGTTGTACCACAGAAACGGCGCGCTGAAGCCGCGCGACATGGGCAGTCCGCGCGTTCCATAGCGTGTCAAAATATCTCGCGTCTCTTGCAGCGGGTCACCAAAGCGCAGCGGCTCATCCAGAATACGCTGCACCACTTGCAGCGCCAGATCCGGGTCGGCGTTTTCCACCTCAAACACTTTCACTTCGTCATAGCCGGGCCGCTCCAGATAGCCGCTCCGCTCAGGGCCACCGCCCGCCATAATTTTGATTAACTCCGGGATCGTGGCGCATTTCTCCGTCCAGGTGGGATGATCCAGACCCGGTTGCGCTCCCAGATTCCCTATGGCGCCGCAATGGAAGGAGATAAAACGGCCCAGCCGGTCGCTGTTTTCAAACGCCCAACCCACTTCGCCCAACCGGCCCGGCGCATGGCTGAATCCGCTCCAGCGAACAAAAATATAGGCTCTGCCCGAGCGCTTGTTCATTGCCGGAACTGCTCATCAACCGGAACACGAAAACCGCTGGCCAGCGCGTTCGTCTGATTCGCCATCCCAATGACCGCCATGAGTTCCCCAAACATTTCTTCCGTCATTCCCTTCGCCCGCGCGCCCGCTGAATGGGACGCCATGCAATAGCCGCACTGGTTAGTGGCGCTCACCGCCAGATAAATCAGTTCCTTGGTTAACGGATCCAGCGCGCCTGGCGCCATGACCTGCTTAATGCCTTCCCACGTGCGGCGAAGCAGTTCGGGCTGCATGGCGAGAGCCTTCCAGAAGTTATTCACCATGTCCGTTTTGCGTGTTGTCATAATATCGTCAAAAACCACGCGCACTTCCGCGCTTGCTTCGCTGTATTCAATCATCACTTGAATTCTATGTCGAAGCTCAAATTAGAGATGCATGGCGAATCCGTCGATCTCAGAAGACCCGATAACCGCACTTGACCCAAGCTTCTGTATGCTGAAGCGCAGCCGAGGAAACAGAACAGATGACCAGCCGAGTTACGATCTCAATTTCAGCGCTCACCATCGTGTGCTTCCAGGCGTTTGCCGCGCCCAACTTCATCGCGGAGTCAGTGGCAGCAGTGGGGTCTGCCTATTCGGCCGTTGTCTTGCGCTCGCGCATCGCGTCGGATATTCGGCTTCCTTTGGCGCAACAGCCTTGCTTCATCGAGGGCAGCAAGGTCCTGACGGACTTCAATAATTCAAGCGCGCGCATGTGGGGCCGGTTAGCCCCAGGCATCACTTGCAAGACCGCCGAATAAGAGCTGCGGGTATTGACGCACGAACCGCGCCGCCAGTACCCGACTGCTGGTTGGGATAACGAATCGATCCGAAGTTCACCCGGCGGCCACTTGCAGGTGATGTAGGCTGAAATATATTGGGCAGCAGCCATGATCAGCGTGCTCACGCTCCTGGTTCTGGCGGGGGCTTGTGCCAATCTCAGTGCGCTGATGCTGGCACGCGCCATTCAGCGGAAACGGGAAATTGGAATCCGGATGGCAAACTCCCCCTGCATGCAACCGCCAAATGCCGGCGTTTTCCGCCACACCTTCGTGCGCGGATCGCCCCCAGGTTAACTAAGCGCGGTAGTGGCGTAAAGTATTCTCGTGCGATTAGTGACCACCAAAGTGAGGTGCCGCGGCCGTCCGCCGATTCGCCCGTACCAGATGCCGGGGAAAGCGCTGTCGCAAGACCAGCTTGCTTGTCATCAGGTTTGGCGAAAACGCTACTCAAATCCTAATCAGCCGCCTGTTCCAAAATGCAATTCAAAAATATTCAACCAACACCCAATAGTGTTAATCTACTGTTTCTGTGAGCTTCCTTGCCGCAACCGGCCTCGTCTGCCAAGCCCTTTAGAAATCTTATTTTACGGAGAAGATTCCGATGAGAAATATAATTTTCCATACGTTGGCCTTGGCCGCACTTTCGCTGCTAATTCTTCCATTTTCCAGCTACGCGCAGGACGCCACCGGGACGGTCGCCGGCGTCATTTCCGATCCCACCGGCGCCGTCGTCCAGCAGGCCAAAGTGGCCGTCACCAACGTCGGCACCAAAATCACCAAAGAGACAACCACCGATAAGAATGGCTTCTATCAGGTCTCGCACCTGCCCATCGGTAACTACACGGTCACGGTGGAACAAGCCGGTTTCTCCAAAGAAACATCGTCTCCGTCCGCGCTCGACATCAACCAGACGTTGCGCGTCGACTTGAGACTGCAAATCGGCGCGGTGTCCAGTGAAGTAACCGTCGACACCCAGGCGAGCACGGTCGAAACCGAAAACTCCACAGTCGGCGGAACGGTCAACGGTCAGGCTATTTTTGAACTGCCGCTCAATGGCAGAAATACGCTGGACCTGCTTGCCACCCAGCCCGGCGTTACCTTAAGCAATCCGGATAGCGGCGCGGCCGGCAGCTACAGCATTGGCGGGGGCCGCACTGATTCTGTCACCTACCTGCTGGACGGCGGCCTCAACAACGACCTGCTCTCCAACAGCGTCATCGTGAACCCCAACCCCGACGCCGTCGCCGAATTCCGGGTGCTCGAAAGCACCTACGGCGCCGAATACGGACGCAACGCCGGCGGCATCGTCAGCATCGTTACCAAAAGCGGCACCAACAGCCTGCACGGCACCGCCTATGATTACGCCCGCAACGATTTCTTCGACGCCAACGACTTTTTCTTTAACCAGCAAAACCTTCCCCGCGCCGTTCTGAAACGCCAGCAGTATGGCTTCACCGTCGGCGGACCCGTCATGATTCCGCATATCCTTGATGGCCGCAACAAGGTGTTCTTCTTCTTCGCTTATCAGGGCCAGAAACAATCGCAGATTGTGAGCGCCGGAGAGACGCAAACCTACACGCCGCTGGAAGCTTCGGGCAACTTTTCCCAGGCCGCCAACGGTTCGCCGGATCCAAGCGTCGTTGCCTTCCTCGAGGCCAACCCCGAATACCAGGCCAATCCGCTTCTAGCCAGCCAGGGCATCATCGACCCCGCCAAGATCGACCCTGTGGCTCAAGCCTACTTTAAGAGCGGTCTCATTCCCACTTCACCTACTGGTTTTCTGTTCCCGACGGCTTCCGCAATCAGCAATGCGGGTGAGTATCTGGGGAAAATTGACATCGCCGCCAGCAGCCGCGACACCATTTCCGGAACTTTCACTGCGGATGACACCAAGAGCACAAGCCCCTTTGCCAATGCCAATGTCACCGGGTACACCTCCGCATCATTTACGCAAAGCTATTCGGGCACCATCACCTACACGCATACTTTCACGCCGTCCCTTTTTAACGAACTGCGCGTCAATGCCGTTCGTTCCACGCCAAGCCAGGGGGTGCCCACCTCAACCTTGCCCGGTCCTTCCGCGTTGGGAATTCAAATCACGCCGGACATCACCACCGGACCCACGCTGCTCAGTTTCTACCAGTCCGGCCTGAACACAGGCTTCAGCGGCAACGGGCCCACCACCTTCGCCAACACTGTCTACGCTTATTACGACAACTTGTCCTGGACCAAGGGCCGTCACAACATGAAAGGCGGATTCTTCTTTTCGCCCTATGAAAACAACACCGACTACGCTTTCTATCCAGACGGCATTTACTCCTTCTATGGCCCCAGCACCACGGTCGGCTCCGGCAATGACCTGGCCGACTTCCTGTTCGGTCTGCCCGACAATTACTTCCAGGCCGCCAAGGCATTGAACGACATCCGCACGCATCAATATGCCGGTTACTTCCAGGACGACTGGAAAGCTACCAAGCGATTTACACTCAATCTGGGAGTGCGTTATGAATATTCCGAGCCTAAGTACGATACGCAGGGCAAGTCGTTCACGTTCGTGCCCGGCGCGCAATCCACTCGCTTTACCAACGCGCCCATGGACCTGCTCTATCCCGGCGATCCGGGCGCTCCTAAAGGAACCAACTTCCCGGATAAGAACGACTGGGCACCGCGCTTCGGCTTCGCCTGGGACGTCTTCGGAAATGCCAAGACCGCCGTACGTGGCGGATTCGGCGTCTTCTACGACATCCTCAAGGGCGAGGACAATCTCCAGTTCAATGGGTCGCCGCCCTTCTATAGCGAGCCTTCTCTCTATTTCAGCCCGCAGAACACCGTCGGCGGAGTGAACACATATACCTCAGACCCGGGTTTCCTCTCCAATCCCTTTGGAACCAACAATACCGGCACCACCAACGGCTTCCCGTCCCGTCCGCCTTCGTCCGATGTCAGTTATTCCTCGTTCCTGCCGCTCAGTTCCGGCGGCGGTATTTATCTGGTAGACCCTCATCTCCGCACGCCTTATGTCTTCCAGTACAACCTGAATATCCAGCAGGAACTGGCCACCGGCATGGTTCTGGAAGTGGGCTACGTCGGCTATGACGCACATAAGCTGACGTCGCTGGTGGACATCAATCCTTATCCGCTCGGAAGCAACACGCGCATGTATGATCCGGATCCCACCAGTTCCATTTATGGCTTTCTCGATCAGTTCCAGAACGTCTCCAACGCCAATTACAACGCCCTGCAGACCAGCCTCACCAAGCGCAGCGGCGACACCAAATTCGGCAGCACTTTCTTTACCTTCGCTTATACCTGGTCACATGAACTCGATAATGCCTCCGGCTTCCGCGAGCGCAATTCTTCTGTTCCCTACTACAACCACGACACTTTCTACGCTTCCGGTGATACCGACATCCGAAACACCCTCAGCTTTTCCGGCGGCTGGGATCTGCCTTTCGACCGCCTCTGGAACTCCGGACCCAAGCTTCTGACCAAGGGCTGGAGCCTCTATCCCATCGTGACCTGGCGCACCGGCTTCCCTCTCGACATTACCGCCCAATTGCCGACCACCAACACCGATCCCGGCCCCTCCGGCGCCGGCGATGCGGGTTCCGTCCGAGCCGACCTCATTCTGCCGACCGTCGCCACCTACAACGTCCGCAACCTGCAGACGATTAACGGTAGCACCGGCAATTACTTTTTCAATCCGCTGGCATTCTCAAACGCCGCACTGCTAGCGCTCGACAGCACCGCCCAGGCTAACTCAGCAGCCCTGATTGGTCAGTATACTTACGGCACCCTGGGCCGCAACGCCGTTCGCGGGCCCGGCTCCATCAATACCGACGTTTCGCTTACCAAGCACCTCCTCTTCCTTAAGGAGAAACTCTACGCCGAATTGCGCCTGGATGCCTTCAACGTGTTCAACCACGCCAACTTCGCAAACCCCAACACAAACATCGAGAGCCCGCTGTTCGGCCAGGTCTCCACCACCAACGGCCCGCGCATCCTGCAAGTCGCGCTTCACTTCAAGTTCTAAGCGGACCGGATGACCAAGACCACCGCCATCCTTTGGAAGCGGTTAAGGCATTCAGAAGGATTTCAATGAATTGGCCGGACTTTGGCATAAAGCTGCCGGGAGTGCATCAGTTCGCAGAACTGGCCGATGTGTTCGCCCGCCCGCGCTGGCCGTGCGTGCCAGCAGTTGCACCACGCCCATGGGCGTGCGCTGCGGGCGGTCTTCTTCTTTGATCCGGTGGCGGCCGCGTTCGCCGCGCAGATGCTCACGCAGCAGTTGCCGTTTTTCGGATCAAGAAGCCGCACAAACCGGCCGTCCCACTTCACATGCACTTTGCGGCCAATCCAGCCGGGCGGTGCGCTGTAGTAAGCGGCTTCCACTTCCGCACAGCCGTCCAGATGCACCGTTATCTCGCCGTACTGGTAATAGCGAAACGGCTCCAGCGGCAAGGCAACAGCGACGGCTTCTCTTCGGCGAACATGGCCGCCGCTTGGCGCTTCGTGGTGCCGTGAATTCGGGTGTCGGCCCAGCGCTCCTCCCAGTTGTCCAGATATGCCTGATCTTCTTCCATGCTTTCGAAGCGCTCGCCTCTGAGCGGAGTTTTCTGGGCATGTCCGACGCCGCTCTCCACCTTGCCTCTGCGGTCCGGATCAGCAGGGCAGCAAGGCACCACGACAGCGCCATAGTGTGCCAGCACGTCGCGTTACAGCGGATTCGCTGGTGAACTGGGAGCCCTGGTCGCTGTTGAAGATCTCCGACCGGTCGCGCCGCAATGCACTCCGCAGCGCCCCGATGCAGAAGTAACTCCATCGTTCAGGACGCCTAGCAACTTTCTTTGCCGCCGCCGAATCCTGATGTCAGGAAGCTCGCGGTCCCCTAGTCAACACGGATCGTTCCCTCGTCTACAAGGTGACCTCAACCGCGATGAGAGTTTGCGATTTGAGGCCCCGATCTTTCAATTATGTGCGTGAGGTCGATCAATTTAATCAAACTGCCGGAATGTTCAGTCTTCTTGGCCGTCTTCAGGTCGGCAGGAAGCAAATAATCGGTAGGCCTGCAGGTGAACACAACAATCTGAATATTTCTGGCCATTTCGCGAATGAAGCTTCGCATCCAGACCATGCGCTCTCCATCGCATTGGGTCAGTTGATCATCCAGCACCACTACGCTTTGCAGCTGTTCGGCTAATGTCAAGCGGAAAATAAGGGACAACTGGTCTCGGGTGCCTATTGATAGCGCGTCAACAGGACGGCCTTCCCCGGCAACTGAAATTGTGTCGGTTGCCAGGTCGGAACCCAGGGTCAACTTCCCATAGCGCCCGCCGGTTAGGTCGCCAAAGCGCCGAAAAATAGGTCCGCCCAGAACGCGGCCCAAGTGTACTCCCTCCTCCTGTTCCGCCTCTAACAGCGTTTCCTTCAGAAGCGCCCACGCCTCATAATCCACTTCCAGGCTGCGCTCCTGCTCACGCAGAAGTGCCAGCGCTTCCCGCGCACCTTCGCTGCGATCCTTCGCCACTTGCCCGCCGACATGCTCCAGCGCTCCGCGTTTAGATTGAATCGCGGCGTCAAGTTCTCGCAGCTCGGCCTCCTTCTCCTTGACAGCGGTTCGCGCCTTTGCCAGCGCCTGCTCCGAAATAGCGCGCGCAGGCTCAGGCACCCGCGCCAATTCCACTTCCACGTTACTCAACTCTAGACGGGCCGCCTGTTCGTCCAGCTTCGCCGCCGCTTCCGAGAGCACTTTGAGTTCGCCTTCCACGGATGCCCGCTGGCTATCCGTTCTTCGCCATTCATTCGCAATCTCGTTGAGCCTGTTAACGGCGGCTGCGTACGCTTTCTCCGCTGATGCGAGAGCCTCTTGCGCCTTCACCAACCCTTCGCTCTTCGTGCTATCCGAACCTTGCAACTCACGTTCCGCCGCCAACAGTTCTGCGGCGAATCGCAATTGTCTGTTCAGAAGCTCCGCCAGCAAGCCTTCCGAGTAACCATCAATCGCCGCCCGCGCTCTCAGCAAATCCTCCTGCGCCACTGCCAGATCTTTCTGTTTCTCGGACAGTAACAGCCTGGCGGATGCCAGTTCCCCTTCCAGACTTCGCTCACGGGCCAGCAGTGTTGGCCGTTGACCGGCAAGTTTGGATAGGCTCGCTTCGGCCATCGGGAGATCTTTGATGCGTAACTTTAGCGCCAGCTTCTGCAATGCCTTGCGATCTTCGCCCGCCAGCGCATCAGCGCATTT